>Ga0116229_10000539_pt1 | contig 50968 bp, 49 predicted proteins | sample S1TSphgellanicum_3_FD_87313 | JGI IMG/M metagenome (GOLD analysis project Ga0116229, IMG submission 87313) | Host-associated microbial communities from peat moss isolated from Minnesota, USA - S1T2_Fc - Sphagnum magellanicum MG | ecosystem: Host-associated > Plants > Peat moss > Unclassified... | reverse complement strand
ATTCCAAACAAACTTGATACTGTTCAGTCACCAACTCAATAGCCTCATCAGCTGAGAGTATAGTACCAATAAAATCCAAGTTGAGGCTATTCGTTAACTTAGTATAAAAATCACTCTTTGTGGAAAAGGTTTTTGAGTCTATATGAAATCGGTCTAACAAAATAAAAGAGGAGTCTGAGTCTTCTTGTGAAAGCAAGAAAGGAACAGTGCGCCGTAGTTCTTCCACCATTGGTTATCTCATTAATTCTTATAAAATACTCAAAACTAATTCATAACTTAGAGGCTCTCCAGATTTATCAGTGATAAGTTTTCCTAATAAAACTTCCAAAGCTTTAGAACCATAAACATTTAGACAAATGATAAAAAATCCAGCAACTTTTGGTTGCTGAATTTTGGATCATTTACTCTGATATTGCTGCACGGAGATTCTTAGCAGCTAGACCTGTTTCAACTACTGAGTTTTCAATCGTTTTAAGGTCTTCTTGAGTTAGCTTTCCTTCTGTGAGACGATTCTTGATTGCGGGAAGTGAAATTTTTGCTTGTTCAGACATGTTTTTTCTCCTGATAAAATAATAATCTTTGTACAAATTTTGTGTTGAGGTTCTGAGAACCAGCAACAACGATTCTTAATGGTCTACAAATAAATTATACCATCTATTCCAGAAAAGTTGAAGACTGATACGAAATTTTACATTCTTAATTATACTATCTTGGTAGGCGCTGCTGAATGATGGGATGATTTAGTTTAATACGGATAGCGCAGCGTTAGCGACGCAGGAGCGTCACGAAGTTTTGGTGTTTCCAGCCTCCACTTCCTCCCGTATTTATGCAATGATTTAATGAAATGTAACGCAGAAATTGACTAATGACATCATCAACTATTCTAGAAACATTTTGTTGAAAAAAATCAGGTTCTAAACCGTAAAATACTCGAGATATATTCTCTGCAAAAATTCTTAATGCTTGTTGACGTTCTGAATTTAGTGTACAGCATCAACATGCGCTGCGACAATTCCCTCTTGTTGTACCCACAACCGATAGATATAATCTTCAAATCTAAGTCGAGTGGGAAAAAAAGGCGGTAATCCCAAATGATTATCATAACCAGCTACTCCACAATCCATACGCCAATTTCTATTCGTTACTACAGGTCGAAAATTGGTAAGTATGTAAAAATCGTTTAGCGCATCCGGATCAACTTGATTTTCATTATTGAGATACATATGAACAAAGTCAATAGTATCAATATCATTAGTTCCTGTACGAGAAGTTTGAGCAATCTTAACAACAGCATTCTCCGCCACATCTCCAGCCTGTAGAAGCAGACTATTTTCTCGGAAATAGCCTTTAGTTGAGTTAGTTTCTAAATTCATAGCTGTATCAACTATCAATTACATCCCGCAATCTATGAGTGGGAATCACAAATATTGTTTCTTTCTGTCTCATACAAACACCTTTGTATATTTTTTGCCATTAAACTCAGTCTGAAAATTGAGAAAAAAGGACAGTAGGTTATAGCCTACTAGTCCAATGCTAATAGTGAATTCTTGAGTGAGAGAGTGAGAGAGTAAAAACATTTACTAAAAGACAAAAGTAGTTCTCAAAGTACCAACTACCGCGTCAGGATTGTTGTCAATTTGTTCGGGGGTAATCAACCAAATCAACCCAGGGGTAACGGAGATATTGTCGTTGATCTTATATTTATAGAACGCCTCGATTTGATATGGTCTGATACTACCAATATTAGTACCACTACCTAGGTATGGTTGCGCACCGCCAAATAGTCCTAGAACATTACCTTTTTTACCAAAGTCAGGTAAAGCTAGTCCAATTCCATAGCTCCAGACTTCATTTTTACCTACGCTACCAGTCAAACCACCTATATTGCTATATAGGAAGAACCCATTAATCGACAGTTTGCTGCTAGCCTTCACAGCACCTTCAAAACCGTAAGAGTTACTTTCATAAGCTCCAGGAAGGTAACCACCGATGTTAGCTGCTGTCGTTCCAACTACAGGACTAGCGTTTGCTTTACCTAAGAATGCAGAACCTCCATCAAATAAATAAGTACCAGTGCTATTGTATCCATGCACATAAGTTGCTCCTAAAGCAATGCGATCGCCCACATTCAAGTTCAACTGTGCTAAACCAGCGTAGTTACCGTCAACTAAACCTGTACTTGGAGCAGGATTATTGGCTGTTGATGCTAGATAACCCAAAGTTAGCGAAGGTTTAATAATACTTTTGTTATTACTAGCCAAATTGAAATTGATACCAGCACCAGAACCACCGCCAATGCGATAAATCGGACTTTCAGAAGCAAAAGTAGATAAAGCTCCATTACCACCATCATAATCTTGGAAGTATGGACTATTAGTTGGTACGTAATCGCTTTGAATACCACCAGCAGCAGCTACATAAATCTGGGACTTACCTACAGGAAAGTAGTAAGCCAACCAGTCTATATAAGCTTGGTTATTTGCTCCATTAAACAGGTTAAAGGTTTGGGTAGTTTCATAGGAACCAATTAGGGGATTAGTACCATTACCAGCAGCTATACGTGTATGTAGTGTATCTTGACCAGTAAAGCTAGTTTGTAAATCTAGGCGTACCCTATCTTGAAAAGCAGCTTGATTGTTTTTACTCAGAGGTCCATTGACATCAGAGAAAGTTTTGTTGTTGAAATTAGTAGTAAGTGCAAAAATTGCTTCGCCAACTAACTTGGTCGTAGTAGAAAACTGATGTGCTTCTAGTTGGCTAGTTCTTGTTCCTAGAGCGTCTACTCTACTACCCAGAGTAGCTAACTCAGTTTTGAAATCTCCTTGTAGGCGTTGAACAGTCTCTAAATCCTGTTTGGTAGCTACATTAGCTGTTCCTGACGCAATTATTTCATTGATCCGATTTAAACAAGCATTCAAAGCAGCAGCAAATTCAAAACGGTTCAGAGTATGATTCCCACGAAATGTAGAGTCATTATACCCTGATATACAGTTATAGTGTTCAACTAAACTTTGTAAAGCTTGAAACGCCCAATCGCTTGGTTGAACATCGGAGAACTGAGAAACTGAGGTTATTTGACCAAGTGAATTTTCTGGATTATTTTGCTCGATATCATTGCTATAGAGGTTTATTCCATTCAGAGTAGTTTGGCGATCGCTACGATCAGTAGGACTAATTTGTAAATCGGACTTCGTGGAATTATTAGTTGTTGGTTCGACTGCTAATTCATTTGCTAAGGTTCTAGCTTCAGCCAGAAATGTTCCACACAAAAATACTGAACTTAAGACCAGTATCTTCCATAAGGATTGAGACATCTGTTTATTTCCCTGACATACTAAATAAGTCAATAATTTGGGCTTTTACTCTGCGCTTACATAGCATTAGCTTTGACTAAACAGCTTGACCTGTAGTTTCAGTTTACTTCTAAAATTAAGCTAGTTGAGAATCTACCCTCTCTAAGTATTATAAACTAGTTTTATCTTAGTGCGATGTATCAAACGAAAAGCTATCAGGTATAAATATTATAAACAGACGCTTACCAAATTTAACTAAATGTTTAGACTATTGTTTAAATAGAGAATAATCTTTGACAAGATGCTCAAAATTTCTCGGGTAAGAACATGACAAAAAATAGATAGATAGATAGACCAATTGACGTGAGGACTAAATAGCCTAAAGCCCAAGCCTGAATCCGAGACAACTGTGTACCGCTAGCAGCATAAACGATGGGAGAAGCCGCTAAATTACAGCACATTGCTAAAAATAAATAGAGTGGTAATTTGCGTCGGTCTGATAAAATTAAGGGTTTATTCTGCAAGATTTTCATACATAATTTCCGCGAATATTTTTCAGTAGATAAAACTAGGAAAAAGGTAAAATAATATCAATTAATTTGATCGCGATAAAGGGAGCAATAATCCCACCAATACCGTAAATTAGGATATTACGCTTAAGTAATTGGTTTGCTGTTAAGGGGAGAAATTTCACGCCCTTAAGTGCTACAGGAATTAATACTGGGATAATCAAGGCGTTATAAATTAACGCCGAGATGATAGCAGATTGACCACTTTTTAATCTCATAATATTTAGCGCCTCAATCCCGGCTGATGCAAAAATAGTCGGAATAATGGCAAAATATTTGGCGATATCGTTGGCGATGGAGAAAGTTGTCAAAGCGCCGCGAGTAATTAACAACTGTTTACCAATTGTAACTAAATCAATTAACTTAGTTGGGTCAGAATCTAAATCCACCATATTTGCAGCTTCTTTAGCTGCTTGGGTACCAGAATTCATAGCTAAACCTACATTGGCTTGAGCTAAAGCTGGAGCATCGTTAGTTCCATCCCCAGTCATCGCAATCAAATTACCTTTGGATTGTTCGGTGCGAATGACATTCATTTTGTCCTCTGGAGTTGCTTCAGCGATAAAATCATCAACTCCTGCTTCCCGCGCAATTGTCGCAGCTGTCATCCGATTATCTCCTGTCAACATGATTGTCCGTACACCCATCTGTCGCAGTTGACTGAATCGTTCTGGTAATCCTGGCTTGACAATGTCTTTCAGGTAGATTACGCCATAAATTTGCTGATCCAAGCAAACAGCTAATGGTGTACCGCCTAGTTTAGAGATTTTTTCATAGGCTGCATCTATCTCTGGCGGGATGACACCACCGCGCTCCTGGACAAATTTCTTAATTGCTTCCACAGAGCCTTTACGAGCTTCACGACCATCAGGTAGGTGAGTCCCACTCATACGAGTTTTTGCCGTAAATTCTATACCTTCCCCTTTGTGAAGGTCGAAATCTAACTTTGCTCCATAGTTTTCTGCTAATTTCAGAATTGATTTACCTTCTGGCGTTTGGTCAAATATACTAGCAGCTTTAGCCACCCAGACTAAATCTTCTATAGAGTAAGGGTTAACTGGAATAAATTCATCCGCCATCCGATTACCTAAGGTAATAGTTCCGGTTTTATCTAGAATTAATGTGTTAACATCACCACAAGCCTCTACAGCCCGACCAGAAGTTGCAATTACATTAAATTGAGCAACTCTGTCCATTCCCGCAATCCCGATCGCACTCAGCAAAGCACCAATTGTAGTGGGAATCAAAGCTACTAGTAGTGAAATTAAGATGGTGACGCTGACACCAGACCGCAAACTATTTCCAGCGGTTGTTCCCAAAACAGTACTCATAAAATCAGCTATATAGTTAGCGATCGGTTTCACCGTAGTCGCCACAATCAGAAATATTTGTGTGAGTACTGCTAATAAAACTGTCAAAGCAACTTCATTGGGTGTTTTCGTGCGTTGCGCTCCCTCTACTAAAGAAATCATCCGATCAATAAAACCAAGACCTGGCTCAGAGGTAATCCGAATTGTCAACTCGTCAGAAATTAAGCGAGTACCTCCAGTCACAGAACTAGCAATATCTGTACCTGGCTGCTTCATGACTGGAGCAGATTCTCCCGTAACAGCGGATTCATCTACAGAGCCTATCCCCTCAATCACTTCACCATCGCCGGGAATCGCTTCCCCCGCAACTACTTTGACTACATCACCCCGTCGCAATTGTTGAGAATTAATCGATTGGATAGAACCATCAGAAAGAATTTTTCTAGCTGTGGTATCAGATTTCGTAGCTCTCAGGCTATCTGCTTGTGCTTTACCACGTCCCTCTGCTACAGCTTCTGCAAAATTAGCAAATATAAGTGTAGAACATAAAATTAAGGCGATTAACCCATTAAAGTAACGTTGTTGGTTTATATTTCCTTGCATAGTACTGAATAGATTGGGGTTAAGTGTCAACAGAAAACTGATGACTGTTCCTACCCAAACTACAAACATGACTGGGTTTTTCGCAGTGCTACGGGGATGAAGTTTGAGGAAAGATGCGAAAATTGCTCTTTGGTAAATTTTCCTCACATCAGCTTTTGGGGTGTGTCTGTGAGGTTCTCGTGTTCCATGAGGTAAATCAGGAGAAGATGGGGTTGACATATTGGTTGTCATAAGCTTCTTTATATGTATAATTTATCTAAAAAATTAATTAATCAACCTAAAGTCATGCTTTAAGATCTAAACTTTAGATATAAAATCAGTTTATTTTTTCTATATAGTGTTTAGTCCAATTAACTCCATAGCTATTTCTAGATTTTGGGCAAATTTTGTCCCAGGCTCTGAATCTTCAGCGCCACTACTACATTTATGAGATGATAGTCATAATGATTTCTGGAGAAATTGCCTAAATTTAGTCTTCAACTTCCTTCATCTCTCTCTTAACTATCCCTCATATGTATGGTTCCCAGTCCAATCAAAATCCTTCTAGTTGAGGATGACGAACTTTTCCGTTTAGGTTTGCGTGTACGTTTACAACAGGAAACTGGATTGGAAATTATGGCTGAATCCGAAGATGGTGAAACTGCTATTGAGTTACTTAAGCAGCATCCCTTGGATGTCGTGCTGTTAGATGCAGGATTACCTGGAATCGGTGGTATAGAGGCTTGTCGTCTAATCAAGCAACTACAGCCACAATTACCAGTCTTGATTTTGACTTCTCATTCCCAAAAAACTCTAATTACACGTTTAATCGAAGCAGGTGCTCAAGGTTATTGTTTAAAGGGAATAGCCGCGGAAAAATTGGTTTTAGCTTTACGTTCTGTTGCTACTGGAGCATCTTGGTGGGATGAAACAGCAACACAGGAAATTCGCTCTTCGTTGATTTCTGGAACTCATTTAACCGGTATATCCAAGCTGACTAATCCCTTGACTCAGAGGGAACAAGAAATTCTCTCGCTTTTAGCCAAAGGTAAAACTAACCAAGAAATTGCTAGTACTCTCTATACTACACCTGGAACTGTGCGAGTACATGTGCATACAATTTTACACAAACTAGAGGTGGGCGATCGCACCCAAGCTGTGCTTGTAGCTTTAGAGAAACAATTGATCAAAGATGAAATTATCGAACAAGGGTAATCAACGCCAGACCAAAAAGCATTACACTTCATTACAGGGTAAGAGTTATAGCGAGTGAAATATGTTAACCTTATCCCTAGCGTGAAAAATCACTGCAAAACAAACTTATCTATATCAGGAGGATATTGTGGTCGTGGAATCAAATGTACTAACGGTGGTAGATGCAGAAAATCAGGAATTTAGCGAATACGTCGCTCACCTACAGATGCATATGTCCCTACAAGCACGTAATCTAGTTCCCAACTTCAAGCAGATTGTAGAAGATAGCCGTCAGCAATTGCTCCATCAAACCCAAGCCCACTTTGAAAAATTAGCTTCTCGTCAAGTAGTTTAAATTCAGCTAGATTCCCGTAACATAAAATCAAAATTATTTGCTTTGATCATTTTTTCGATATTTAGTTATGAAAATCGCTCTTTGGGAACAGTAGCTTAAGAGCAAAAAGCCGTTAAGATTATTGCAGTAGTACTAAGAGCAATTGCAGTTCGTAAATGTTTAAGTGGCGGCTTGAATCTAATGACTTCACTACTCCCTCGCAACCTCAATGTAGTAATCCGACCGATCCAGTACCGAGACTTAAATGGGATTGAGACCTTAAATCAAGAGTCTCAACCCCTTGCTTCGACTAGAGTTGGAGTCAAGATTAGTCAACAAATGCAATGGCTGCGTCAATGGTATGGATTAGTTAAATTTTTGAGTTGGTTTCCCAACCCATTACGATATCGTTTCTGTAGCTATGTAGCCGAACAGGAACGTTTGCTTTTGGGGATGATTCAAGTATCACCATTTAATCGTACTCACAGCACTTGGCGAATTGACAAAGTGGTACTAGACAAAAGATCTGACAATCAAGTAATCGGATCACAGCTACTCCGCTACTGCTTGGAATCAATTTTGGAAGCTCGCACTTGGATATTAGAAGTTGACATCAATGATATTGCAGCATTAGCTCTTTATCGACAAAACGGGTTTCAACGGTTAGCAGAAATGACTTATTGGGAAATTAGCCCAGAGTTATTAGCTGAATTAGCTCGCACTGAACCAGATTTACCCAACCTATTACCGGTAAGTAATGCAGATGCGCAGTTATTGTATCAATTAGATACAGCATCTATGCCGCCTTTGGTGCGTCAGGTTTTTGACCGTCATACCCATGACTTCAAAACTAGTTTATTTGGAGCCATTAGTGATGCTGTAGAGCAATGGGCGACTAAGACAGAAGTTGTTAGCGGGTATGTATTTGAACCTCAACGCAAAGCAGCTATTGGTTATTTTCAATTGCGCCTTGATCGCCAAGGGGAAACTCCCCATATAGCAACGTTGACAGTTCATCCAGCTTACACTTGGCTATATCCAGAATTGTTATCTCAATTAGCCCATCTGGCTGAAGATTTTCCCCAACAAAGTTTGCAGTTGGCTTCTTCAGACTATCAACCAGAGAGAGAAGAATATCTAGAACGTATTGGAGCGAAACGCATAGAGCATAGCTTAATTATGTCTCGCTCTGTTTGGCATAAGCTCCGCGAAACTTCTAAATTTGCTCTGGAAGGAATTCAATGGTCAGAAGTGTTACAGGGATTACAACCAACTCGTAAGCCCATACCAGGGGGGATGTCCTGGCTACAGAGAAGACATCAACCACAGTCTGAGCCAAACGTCACGTCTGAACCGGAAATTAACTCATTGACTAGTCAAAACTTTCATTTAGAACAATCTTCCCTGGGGAACCTTCCAGATACACAAGAGGAGCTTGATTAATTTGGTACTACATTCCTCCTCAATACATCAGATCTCGGCTTTGGCACTTGATGTTGGAAGTAAACGTATTGGTGTTGCTGGATGCGATCGCACTGGTTTGATCGCCACGGGAATTACCACAATTATCCGCCAGTCTTTTGATCGGGATATTGAGCAACTCAAACAAATAGTTGAGCAGCGACAAGTACAAGTTTTAGTTGTGGGTTTACCATATTGTATGGATGGTTCATTGGGATTTCAAGCTCGGCGTGTCCAAAAATATGCGACAAAATTGGCTCAAGCACTACAACTTCCTTTAGAATATGTCGATGAACGCTTAACTTCTTTCCAAGCGGAACAAATGCTAATTTCAGAGAATCGTTCTCCATCAAGACATAAAGAGGCGATAGATCGTAAAGCAGCAGCCCTGATTCTACAACAATGGCTAGATATTAGAAGGACTGTTGCTAACAAGTCGGTAATATCAGGATAAAAAATGGTATCCTGACATCAACCCTCTAGATATCTAGAATTTTATGAGCGATCGACTTTTCACGTTCATCGGTTCTAGAATTTTCCAGAAAATATGGGTTTACAGAAAAACTGAGATATTTTGGCTATGTGCTCCTCCAAATTTCCTGAAGAAAACGATCATGATTACGACGAAGCAGGCTCTATTACTTTGACAGATGAGAAAGGGCGAGAGTTGTCATGCTACATTGAACACTCACTGTTAGTTGATGAGCAAGAATACGTCTTGCTGCTTCCGATTGATTCACCCATAGAAATCTTTGCTTGGCAAGATGAGGACGGAGAAGAAGCAGCCATTTTGGTAGAAGACGATACTGAGATTGACACAATTTTTGAAACCGCAGCAGCGGTTTTGGCTGAACGAAATCTCGAACTGAAAAATACTGCTTACGCTCTCACAGTTTCAGGGGAATTACCCCCTGTGGAAGAATCAGAGCTGTTTACTTTGGAAATTGAGGATGAAGCAGCTGATTTGGAACCAGAACAACTCCAGTTAATTACTAATTTCTTTTTTGCTGAACAAGAGTACGCGATTTACACACCTATCGATCCATTACTATTTTTTGCGCGAATTACCAAAACAGGTACTCCTGAATTACTCTCTCCAGAAGAGTTTCATCAAGTACAACCGATTTTAGAAGACCACTTGTTTAATCAAATCGAATAATCAAAGACTAATTTTTCCTTCCTACTATCCACGATGTCAACTAAATTTTTGCTGTTTGATTATGACTTGGAATAAACTCTTACAACCTGATTTAATCATGGAAGGTTCGATTTTAAACCTGACAAAGGAGATTGTGGATAAATATGGGTTGAAGGGACTTGTTTTGGATGTAGATGAAACTTTAGTCCCAATTACTGTGGGAACCGTTTCTCCTGAACTTGTAGAGTGGATTAATGAAATCCGTACTTATGTCGCCCTCTGCTTGGTCAGTAATAATCTAAATGAATGGCGTATTGGTAGTATCGCTAGAGATCTCAATCTACCCTACTATTTAGGCGCTGCTAAACCCTCACGACGGAAGATTAGAGCCGCGCTTAATCAAATGAACTTACCAATTAATCAAGTCGGAATGGTAGGCGATCGCCTATTCACTGATATCTTAGCTGGGAACCGTTTAGGAATGTTTACTATTTTAGTTGAACCAATTGTTTACCCAAACGCCCTAGTTTTTGCATCCCGTCCGCTGCGAGATGTAGAAATTTGGCTTTCAGAAATACTAGGAGCCTCCATCAAACCCATCAGGAAAGAAAATCTAAAGAAATAATTAAATATTTTTAACTTGAGTCGAAAATTGGGGATCATGATAATTAATAACATCGAGCCAAAAATAATCAAGGCTCACGAACATACAATAAAATTATATTTTGTACAGCGTCAGTCCTCACCTATAGAGAAGCTGACGCTGTGCTGTGAATAGCTAAATTTAGCCGGGTAGAGACGAATCCAGTTGGCTCCTGTACATGACGCAAACAATTGTGATCAAAATCGGTACTTCTAGTCTCACCAAGCCAAAAACTCGTCAGCTAGCGCTTGCTACTATTGCTACTTTAGTCGAAACTTTATCTGAGTTAAGACAACAAGGACATCGAGTCATTTTGGTTTCTTCTGGCGCAGTGGGAGTAGGATGTGAAAGATTGGGTTTAACAGAAAGACCTAAAGAGATCATCTTAAAACAAGCTGTAGCTGCTGTGGGACAAGGTAGAATTATGCGAATTTATGATGATCTATTTACGACTTTTCAACAACCTATAGCGCAAGTCTTACTAACCCGTGCTGATTTGGTTCAACGCAGTCGCTATCTAAACGCCTATAACACATTTCAGCAATTATTGGATTTGGGAGTTATTCCTATAGTCAACGAGAACGATACTGTAGCTACGGAAGAATTAAAATTTGGTGATAACGATACCCTGTCAGCCTTAGTTGCTAGTTTAGTCGAAGCAGATTGGTTGTTTATTCTCACAGATGTTGATAGATTATATTCAGCCGACCCTCGTTCTGTATCAGATGCTCGACCAATTAATTTAGTCAGCAGCTTACAAGAATTGACAGAATTACAGATTCAAACAAGTGCTGGTGGGTCTGGTTGGGGAACTGGTGGAATGACCACGAAAATTTCCGCAGCCAGAATTGCGATCGCTTCTGGTGTGCGGACTGTGATTACAGAAGGTCGATTTCCCCAAAACATTCCCAAAATTCTCCAAGGAGAAGTAATTGGGACTCAATTTGCGCCACAACCACAAAGCACTTCCCCTCGGAAACGCTGGATAGCTTATGGGCTAGTTCCTTCAGGTAAATTATATTTAGATGCTGGCGCAGTTCAGGCGATTATTCAAGCGGGAAAGTCCTTGTTAGCGAAGGGAATTCAAGCAGTAGAGGGGGAATTTGAACCTCAGGATGCTGTACAACTCTGTACGAGCCTTGGTCAGGAAATCGCTAGAGGACTAGTCAACTATAGTAGTGATGACCTAAAAAAGATATATGGACATCATTCGTCAGAAATTGCTGAAATTTTGGGTTATGTGGGAGCGCAAACTGTAGTTCACCGAGACAACTTGGTTTTAGTCTAGTTTTGCTGAAGAACTTGGAAATGACTGAATTGACAAGTTAAACTAGGAGATAACATATATATTCTCTATATTTCCCAAATAGCGAATTAATCAACAGGTATAAAGACAGCGCTCGTTTTATACCCAGACAACAAAGGTAACTCTAATGAAAGATTTGGCAAGAAAGGCTTTAATCAAACAGCGATCGCCAGTTGTGTCGAAGTATTTTGCTTGGACTGGAGCTATAGCTGCTGCTGTCATGGTATTTATTGGTAGTCCTGCTTTAGCACAAAAAACAGAGCGCGACTCGCTGTCTTATGGTGAGTTAATCCAAAAAGTAGATAAGGGGGAAGTGAAAAAAGTCGAGTTAGACGAAACTGAGCAAATCGCTAGGATTTATCTCACAGACCAAAAGCCTGACACCCCACCAGTGATTGTCCGTCTTCTAGAGCGTAATCCAGAATTAATTGAGCAACTCAAACAGAAAAATGTCGAGTTTGGCGAGATCTCCTCAGCTAACAGCAGAGCAGCTGTAGGTTTATTAATCAACTTAATGTGGATTTTACCGCTAATATTTTTAATGCTTTTGTTCCTGCGTCGCTCCGCTAATGCTTCCAACCAAGCGCTGAATTTCGGTAAATCTCGCGCCCGTTTTCAGATGGAAGCCAAAACAGGAGTAAAGTTTGAAGATGTCGCTGGGGTAGAAGAAGCGAAAGAAGAATTACAAGAAGTTGTCACTTTCCTCAAACAACCCGAAAGATTTACTGCTGTTGGGGCTCGTATTCCTAAAGGTGTTCTTTTGATTGGACCTCCGGGAACTGGTAAAACTCTTTTAGCTAAGGCGATCGCTGGGGAAGCGGGAGTTCCCTTTTTTAGCATTTCCGGTTCAGAATTTGTGGAAATGTTTGTGGGTGTTGGTGCTTCCCGTGTCCGCGATTTATTTAAAAAAGCCAAAGATAATGCTCCTTGTCTGATCTTCATCGATGAAATTGATGCTGTGGGTAGACAACGTGGTGCTGGTATTGGTGGGGGTAATGATGAACGCGAACAAACCCTCAACCAGTTACTCACAGAAATGGACGGCTTTGAAGTCAACACTGGTATTATTATCATTGCTGCTACCAACCGCCCAGATGTTCTAGATTCTGCATTATTGCGACCAGGGCGTTTTGATCGACAAGTAATTGTGGACGCGCCAGATTTGAAGGGAAGACACGAAATACTCAAGGTTCATGCTCGCAATAAGAAAGTTGATCCAAGTGTCTCTTTAGAAGCGATCGCTCGCCGGACTCCGGGATTTACCGGCGCAGATTTAGCCAATTTACTCAACGAAGCTGCTATCCTCACCGCCAGAAGACGCAAAGAAGCCATTACCGACTTAGAAATAGATCATGCGATCGACCGAGTTGTAGCAGGAATGGAAGGAACAGCATTAGTCGATAGTAAAAATAAACGCTTGATTGCTTATCACGAAGTAGGACACGCCTTAGTCGGGACTTTACTCAAAGACCACGACCCTGTACAGAAAGTCACGTTGATTCCCAGAGGTCAAGCACTGGGACTCACTTGGTTTACTCCCAATGAAGAACAGGGATTAATTTCCCGTTCCCAAATCATTGCTAGGATCATTGCTACGTTAGGTGGACGCGCAGCAGAGGACGTAGTATTTGGTTCAGATGAAGTCACCACAGGCGCAGGAAACGACTTACAATATGTCACAAGCATGGCGCGACAAATGGTGACCAGATTTGGTATGTCGGATTTAGGTCCACTTTCCCTAGAAAACCCTACTGGTGAAGTATTTTTAGGGCGAGATTGGATGAATAAATCAGAATATTCGGAAGAAATCGCCGCCAAAATTGATCACCAAGTTAGAGATATTGTAGGTAAGAGTTATCAAAAAGCTAGAGAAATTTTGCAAAACAACCGTTTAGTTTTAGAGCGCTTAGTCGATTTGCTGTCAGAGCAAGAAACTATTGAGGGAGATGTATTCCGGCGCATCGTCATCGAAAATACGGATAATACCAATATTCCTGTCAACTTCGCCGAAAAGTTAGTTGTGTCCCACTAAAACATCTAGGGAAAAGGCTAAAACTAGCCAAATTCTCTCCCACCCAGACCGCACGGCCCAGATGGGAGAGAATATATCCAGCAAAGCCGTCTCCTAGAAGCTTCCGAGCAAGGAGAAATGAATTGCTTGAATTTCCTCAATAGTAACTAAACAGCAATAACATCTCCCTCTATCTTTAGAGAGATTCTTCAAGTAATACTTCTAATTGAAAAAAGAACAGAACACCTTCTTCCTCCCCTGCTCCCCTGCTCAAGCAAATCATGAATCAACCTAATTCCCCTAAAATCATTGGAGTCGCCGTTATTTGGAATGAACAAGGACAAATTTTAATCGACCGTCGTCGAGAAAAGGGATCAATGGGAGGTTTATGGGAATTTCCTGGAGGGAAAGTGGAACCTGGCGAAACTATCGAAAAATGTATTCAACGGGAAATTTGGGAAGAATTGGCTATAGAGATTGCTGTAGGAGAACATCTGATTACAATTAATCATACTTATACAGAATTCAAAGTAACTTTAATCGTACACCATTGCACTCATGTGAAAGGAACTCCCCAAACCATAGAATGTTCAGAAGTCCGCTGGGTGACATTAGATGAATTAGACAAATTCAACTTTCCCGCAGCTAATGTCCAAATTATCTCCGCTTTAAGGAAAATATAGCATCCCAAAGTCGATTAAATTAACTTTGCTTTTGAAAAAAGTCCCAAATTACTTCTGAGGCGTTTAGTCCTAATTCGCTATTAAATTTATTTAAATTCTTGTCAGTTGTCATACCACCAGGCCAGAAATGTCCACCATTAATTACTGTTATCCGCAAAACTTCTTTGTCACCATTACAACTGGTATAAAGAGAGGTTCTGGTTTTTCTGCTGAAAAATGGTGATTTACCTCGTGAAGTACAATGATCATGCGATCGCCAAAAATGGACCATATCCGAAATAGAAACTAACGCTCCGTGTTGAGTATAGTCATCACCTTCATAAAGCACCTCCTGATCATTTGTACCATTAATAGCTAATATAGATACAGGATTTGGCAATTGACACTTATGTATGAGCCTGACTGGGAGAGAACCAGCCACTGATGCAAAACCAGCAATTTTATCAGGTAACTCACAAGCAAGCGCTTGAGTCAGTATAGCACCTCTAGAAAAACCAGCAGCATAAATTTTATGACTATCAATATTCAGTTTTTGCTGAAGATATTCGATCAGCGCACTAACAAATAAAACATCATTTGCGCTTCCTTTAGTCCTACCTTTGAGACTCCATCTTTGATTAATTCCATCGGGATAAACGAGAATAAATCCGTTTTTTTCAGCTAATTGATTAAATTTTGTGACTTTACTGATAGACTTACCACTACCTTCATCTCCATGAAATACTAAAACCAAAGGCATTGGGCGGTCTGTATTATAAGATTTCGGTATATAAAGATAATAAGTGCGCCACTTTCCCTGGTCGTATAGCTTCCCATAGCTATCGCCAATTGTCATGCTTTCTGGAACTATAATATTTTCCTCAGCTTGAATAGACCTGATATTTATGATAAAAGCTGCTGTAAGTATACTTACAAGAATCTTGCTGAGAAACCGACAACTTTGATTTATGTTCATGAGCATCAACTTACTGGTTAAGGTATGTCAATTTTTACGCATGTTGCTTACTAGGATTCAGCGTTAGTACAATTCCCTACCTTATCTTAATAAAAATATATTATACATTGAAATTATAATTTTTGAACTAATTTTAGGGAAGCATTTGGCAAAAGTATTCGTAAATGCTTCCCTAAAACTTAAGCTGCTACAAGTGCTAAAACTTGAATATTCGAGAAAATAAATTCTTGTACAGAAATATTTTCACCTACTTGGCTGCGAATTTCTCGACGAGTCAAAATAAAGTAACCATCAACTTTTTCATATTCGTCAGTAAATTCACTTCTTCCACCCTTTTGCAAACCAGTTTCTGGGTCATAATACACAGAATCATAAGTATGGGATAAATAACCTTCGTCAGTTTGGTGGCTAGAAAAAGTATTGATTACTACAAGTACGCCATGAATATGTCTGTGGACGTGACAAACTTCATTATTCCGCAGTTTATATTTGTCACCAGATGATTTACCACCAATGAGAATTTCAACAGCACCATCAGCCTCAGTGTTACCATAGGTAAACGTATTAGCACCGTGAGTGTCTATAAAACTGCGGCGCACTCGATGGATAGAAGTTTCCCAAGCTTGATTATGAATTGCTTTTTTAGCTGTTTCATCCTCTACGTCTGAAACTTCTAGTTTCAGATTAGCATCAATACGCAGTTTACCTGTAAATACTTGTCCATCTATTTTGTAAGCGACATCTGCTGTATAACCAGGGAAATTATTGTCCCAGGTATAGCGATTTTCATAAGCAGATTGGAAAAGCTCTTGGGCGGAAATTTGGGTAACTGTCATGGGGTTTTACCTATTTTGACTAACTAAATCAGGGTTTTTTTTTTAATCTGGTATTAGCATATGAATAATGATTGAGGTTTGTATAGTCCCCAAATGGGTACATTTATGGCTAAAACTTTACACGCCATTTTTCAGGCGATCGCCAATGTTCAGAACGAGCAGGAACTACAACAAGTTCTCATGGAGACCATTGGCGATTACTTTGGGGTACAGCATTGGGGTATGTATCTTTTAGACGAACAGCTAGCAATGGAAATTGCAGTTCCAAAAATTCCCGCAGTTTGCTTAGAAAGTAATCCAGTGGAACGTTATGTTACAGAACGTCATGCTCCTGTACATGAAGAAGTAATATTATCTCCCGAAGATTGGAAAAATCTCTGTTCTCGTCACGAACATGTGATGACTGGACCAATAATTTGTGATGGAATACTGGTAGCGACCCTCAACTTTGCGCGTGATTTTGGTAGTCCACCTTTTGATCGGAACGACTTGGCTGATTTAAGCGCTTTATGCATTCATCTATCCACAAAATTAGCCACTTTGCGGGTGAAACCCAAAACATTTAAATCCACTGAGAATCACCCGTTAACACCAAGAGAATTACAAATAGCCAAATTGGTTGCTCAAGGCTTTACTAATGGTGAAATAGCTGAAAAAATTTGGATTACCCAAAATTCTGTCAAACAAGCTTTGAAAAGAATGTTTCGTAAACTAGCAGTTTCATCTAGGGCGGAAATGGTAGCCAAATTGCAAGATTTGGTTATATAGGGTATGTATAAATCCATCTCGATTAAGTTGAACTGCGATAAAGAATGAAATTTTGACGCTCAATCAGTGACTATCTTTTTCAGTACCGAATTCTTTTGAATGTGGCGATATCCTATCCCGACAATTCCCATATCTTAACAAAAGCCGTGCTAGAAGCACAGGGTTTTAAACCCAAATTCTCGATAAAATTGTAAATATAGCCTGATCGAACATCATAGGATTTACAACCGTGATACTCCAAGAGTTAAAACAGCAACTACTTTCCCTCACTCCTGAAGAAAAAGTTCAAGTTATAAACTTACTTGCTCAAAGTCTTGGTGGTAACTCGCAAGGAATTGAGAAAACCCCTAAAGTCTGTGGTGGAGAAGCTTGCATTGCTAAAACTCGGATTCCTGTCTGGGTGCTGGTAGAAGCTCGCGATCTTGGATACAGTGATGCTGACTTTTTAACGAGCTATCCAACCATTACAGCTACAGACTTAGCTAATGCTTGGTTGTATGCAGAAACTCATATTGATGAAATCCAATTAGCAATTAAGCGTAATGAGACAGCATAGCCTATGGCAAGATTTTACACAGATGAGCAATTTCCCTTTCCAGTAGTACAGTTACTACGTGGTTTAGGTCATGATGTTTTGACAGTTCAAGAAGCAGGATATGCATCCCAAAAAGTACCAGATGAGGAAGTGTTAGCATTTGCGATAAGTCAAGAGCGCTCCATACTAACTATCAATAGAGATGATTTTATCCGCTTGCATCGCTTTAATAATGAACAATTTGGTATAATAGTTTGTACAAACAATCGTAACTGGGAACAATTTGCAGCATTGATACATAAGGCTACGATCGCCAAAGTATCTTTACGAAGAGAATTAATTCGCGTTATATGCCCATCCCAATAACGATAAGTAAGGAGATTAAAGTAATTATAAATATGTAAAGTTATTTAAAATCGACAGGACTCATTTGTATTAAGACCTTGATTAAGCTGAAACGCAACTACGGACTCTAGGATTTATTTTGCTATCTTACTTATTTGATGATAATTCGTTAGTTCAAAACCATTAAGCTTCAGTGTGTGGCGGACTTTTTCACTCAATAATGCTGATAGTTCCACTTCACCCGCACCCAGAGGACTGTTTAATGCTTCTCTCGGATTAACTATAGCTGGATGAGCATAAATTTCAATTAAATTTGCTTGAATTTGCGGAATTAAACCAAGTAAATAGGATTCGCTGACGCTTCCAGTTTGTAACAAACCATAAACTCGATCAGCAAATTTGATTTGGTTGGATGAAAGCAATGTTTCACCATAATGACGTAATCGACCAAAGACCAAAGACCAAATCAGCTTAGTGGGTAAATTTCGTCCGTCGAGTTGGAGATTTATCCCCAATTCTTCTGATGGTAGACGAATCACCCGAATCCCAAATTCTGGAGCTAACTTGGTCAAAATATCCAAAACTACTGGATGGGTATGTAAATGGAGGTGTCCATCAACGTGAGACATTGGTAAACCAGAATCACGAAATTTTTCTAGTTGAGCCCGAATTTCTAAATATAGTTCCTGGCGAGCTAGGGGTTGAAATTGATAAGTTAACCCAGCCAGCATTGGACTATTGCTAAATCGACCTTGGGGATCGACTAAGTGAGGAATTTGTGCGGGAGGTAAAACTGACCGACCGCACACTAAAACTAAGTGGAGACCAACGGCTAAATTTGGATGCTCATGGGCTAGGGCGATCGCTTCCGCTGCTGCATCACCACTGACCATCAAGCTAGTACTAGTCAATACACCATGCTCATGAGCCTGGATAATTGCTTGATTTACCCCACCAGAAAAACCGAAGTCATCACCATTGATAACGACAAATCGTGAATGTGACATGAAATTGGTTTAAGACTGTGCGCGAGCAGTTGCTTGTTGTGTACGACGCTCTTTCAGGTAAGAGAAAAATTCGGCTCCTTCCCGTAAACGACGTACTAGCATTTGTCTATCTCCCAACATTTCCTTGACAATGGGAATAATTGCTTGGGGACGGAAATAGAATTTGCGATACATCCGCTCAACTGCGTCTTCAATTTGGGCGCTGGAAAGAGTGGGATATTGCAAAGTAGAAGTTTGAATACCAGAACTAGCTACAAGGCTATCATTCGCAAACCAACCATTAGCCTTGGCTTGTTCATAAAGTTCTGTCCCAGGATATGGTGCGGCGATCGAAACTTGAATCGTGTGCGGACTCAGTTCACAAGCAAACCGCAGTGTCTCCTCTACCGTTTCTGGTGTTTCTATGGGTAGACCGATGATAAAAGTCCCATGTACTGTAATACCCAATTTATGGCAATTGCGCATAAATTCTTGGGCTACTTCTAGTTTAATCCCTTTCTTAATCCGGTTGAGAATTTCTTGATTACCAGATTCAAAGCCAACTAGTAGTAGGCGTAATCCATTATCTCGCAGTTGTTTGAGAGTATCATAGTCTAAATTGGCGCGAGCGTTACAACTCCAAGTTAGTTTTAACCGCTTCATGTGTTCGCTAATGGCGATCGCTCGATGTTTATCAATAGTAAAAGTGTCATCATCGAACATGTATTCACGCACGCGATCGCCAAAAATAGCTTTGGCTTCCTCCATTTCTCGTCCTACTGCTGCTGGAGTTTTATGGCGGTAGAGATGACCACCGATCGTCTGAGGCCATAGACAAAAAGTACACTTGGCTGGGCAACCGCGTCCAGTATAGAAAGAAATATAAGGGTGTAAAAGATAACCAATGAAATATTTTCTGATATCTAGATCGCGATGATAAACTGGCAGTACACTAGGCATAGCATCCCAGTCATGAATCAAAGGACGCTCCTGATTGTGGCGAATTTCAGATTGGCGATCTCGATAGCTCAAACCGAGAATTTCATCCCAGGGTTTTGCTTCGGCTAATTCCTTACATGTATAATCAAATTCATTCCGACAAACAAAGTCAATCACGGGATTTTCTCTGAGTGTCTCCTCTGGTAATACGGCTACATGAGCACCAACAAGACCAATTTGCACATCTGGATTTTGCTGTTTAATTGCTGCGGCGCATTTCACATCATTAGCCAGAGAAGGCGTGCTGGTATGCATAACCACCAACTCATAATCCTTAGCAATTTGCAAGACATCTTCCACCGTTTGTCCATGGGGTGCTGCATCAACTAACCTGCTATTAGGGACGAGAGCAGCTGGCTGTGCTAACCAAGTGGGATACCAAAAGGAAGTAATTTCTCGTTTAGCTTGATATCGAGAACCTGCACCACCGTCAAATCCATCAAAGGAAGGCGGACTGAGAAATAAGGTTTTTTTCATAGATCCAGTTTTGGGGAAAAATGTCTGTTTTGTTGGTTGCGGAGCATCTAGCGACTTTGCTCGGTGACTCCGCAATCCTTGGCTTACGCTTATATGTTTACTGTCATATGATCATACTAGCTAGCTCTCATGTTTACACCAATTAGATTTTCAATTAATGCGTGAACATCACTACGGCTGAGTTTTTCTTTACCGCTAGCCAAAGCATCTAAAGTGCCATAGGCCAGAGTTAAAGGGATTTGGCAAAATTGAGATGCAGGTCCTGCGGAGAGAGATTCCATATAAGCATCTGCTAGAGAGAGATTACGGCGAGCGTAGTCTTGAACATCAGCGCTATTCCATCCTTTGGGATAGAAATCGACACCACGTCTTAAATCCTCGGCATGATTACGTAAGATATTTACCGCTTGCAAGCCTCTGCCAAATCCAATCGCTTCAGTACGGTTGGTTTGTGTACCATCATACCAAGCCCATAAATCCGATAGCAATAAGCCTACAGCACCTGCTACTCCAAAAGTATACCGATCTAAGTCGGATTCTGAGTTAATTTTCCAATTAACCTCAGCCCAAGCAGCCATCCGGTCAGCCATTGCAGCTGTAGCATCCCAAATGCGTGGAGCAATACTCTCAGGAGCCAATATTAGCCATTCTCTCACCCGTAGACTAACTTCTGGTAGAGATGATTCATAACCGTGGAAACCCAAGGCAAAAGCATCAACTGGAAAACCATCGATTCCTGCTTGCAGCGTTGAGCTAACGTTATGCAGCAATTTACTTTTGGTAAAATTATCCAGTTCTGGATGATCTTCAATTTCGTCAATGGCACGCAAGCACAAATATGCTGATGCTACGGCTTCTTGCAATCCTGGAGGTAGAATACTGATAGGAATAAAGAAAGTTCTACTAGTTTCTTTGAGGATTAGCAAGGCATCTCGACGTAAATCCATCTGTTTCACTCCTCTCTTGATTTCTACACCACATAAAGTTCAGGTTTTTCGATGATACTGGATATAGTTTTGACTAAACCTGAAAAACTATAAGATACCCTAGTATTTCATGTAAAAATTAATATTTTTTGGTATCGCAATTAACAAAAATCCCACACTCATCAAAGTTTAATCTAGTATATAGGGTTTTGGTAACAAGAGCTTTTGTGATTAGGTTTGTTCGATTCATGGTCATTACATGTATAAAATAAGACCCTGGATTCCGGGTATAACTAGGTGAACTGGCAATTTTCTCATTGGTCAGAATGTTCTTAAGCAAGATCTAATCAAGTTTTGCTGAAAAAATTGGGTAGTAGGCATAATTAATTTATCCTCATATTTGTCTCCTAAATCTAGTTGCACTTAGTAGCTAATATTGCCAACGACAATATATTGTTACATATTATAGAGTCTAGTCGTTGAGAGCGCAAAAATTAAATTGGGCAGTTTCAAAAGGCAGGGGGGCAGGGGGAAAATATTTATACAGTAAAAAGCAAGTGTTAAGTCTAATACTTAATCGATTCTTACTCGCCCTGCTCCCTGCTCAAGAGCCTCTTCTCGGCGTGAGAATTTACATCAGAAAATTTGCATTCGGAAAATATATATTAAGATAGATTTTTTAATTGAGAAATAGTTCATTCTATCGACCAGAAATATATAAATAGGTAGATATAAATCGGAGAAACACGAGGTAGCATAATTAACCAGGAGATTAATGGCTAATTCGTAATTCAGTAAGATGCATCACAAGTTGTAGAGGTTACTTTATTCACCAGTTACTTTCTTATGAGTCCCAGGGCTGGATATAAGTTGAACATAAGTTGAACATAAGTTGAACATAAAAAATAATAAAAATTTATGGGTCTATTATGATTGAATACGTTCGGGACGGAAACTTTATTCAGAAAATCATTAATCTCCATACAGCCCTAGTCTTTATTTGTATATTTAACATGCTTTTCATCATTGCTACAATTCTAATTTTGCCTACATCACTTGTAATTAGCCATTTTAAAGGTCAATATAGATTTATTTCCCGAAAAATTGGGTTAGATATCATCCAATCATTCACTAGTACCAAAAATAATTCTCATAGCAGCAAATTACTGCTAGAAGAATTACTCAATTCAATCTCTGTACCTCTGCTATTAATTGCACTATATACAGCACAAGTAACATTTGCTAATAAAGCTGTGACTAAACTAGCAGGAGATAAATTACTGAAAGCGATCGCAGCCAAAGAATATGACGCTGCTGACTATTTTACAGATAGCATGGGTAATCCGATCTCCCAGGAACAAATGCCCGGAGTGCGAGTAGCCCGTGGAGAAAGATTAGAAGGATTAGAGTTAGAATGGCATAGTTGTGGTGCTGTTTACTCCCTAGTTATATTTGCCGATACTTTGCCAGCAATGGACAATTACCCAACTACTTGTGTAATGATATTACAGGATATTACTAGCCTCAAGCAAAGAGAAACAGCATTATCTTCAATACAGCAGCAAACTGAGAAATTGCAGGAATTGAATCGTCTGAAAGATGAATTTCTGGCTGTGCTGACTCACGAATTGAGATCGCCTCTGAATGCCATTTTGGGATGGTCACAATTACTCCGGACACGCAAGTTGAACCCCCATCAAATAGATCAAGCCGTGGAAAGCATCGAACGCAATGCTAGATCGCAAGTACAACTTGTAGAAGACCTCTTAGATATTTCTAGTATTATTCAAGGCAAATTGCAGTTTAGTCCAATTGTTTGCAATTTGATATCGATTATTAAGTCAGCAATAGAGAGCGTTCATTTAGCAGCAAGAGCCAAAAATATTCAGATCAAATTTGCACCTGCTCAGGAAAAGCTAGAAAATATCGAATTTTTGCTTTCTGGAAACCCTGAACGCCTACAACAAGTTTTCTGGAATCTGCTAGCCAATGCAATTAAGTTCACTCCTCCAGGTGGTAAGGTGGAAATTCATTTAACCAAGACTTTCACCCAGGGTCAGCACAACAGAAAAGATGATGCAGCACTGTATGGGACTAACTATGTGCTGATCGACGTGATTGATACTGGTATTGGTATCCATCCTGATTTTTTGCCTTATGTTTTCGATCGCTTTCGTCAAGCTGATAGCTCTAATACTAGAGCCTATGGTGGATTAGGAGTAGGACTGGCTTTAGTGCGTCATTTAGTCGAAATGCATGGAGGTACTGTGAGTGTAAATAGTTTGGGTGAAAATCGAGGAACGACATTTACAGTTAAGCTGCCACTTTTGTGTGCAAGCGGGGATAATTTGGGGAAGAACGTGAATCAATGCTCGCAATTGACTGCTGAACCACCAAATATCTTTTTGTCGGGTGTCAAGGTGCTAGTAGTTGTAGCTGATACTGAATGCAGTGCTTTTATAACGGCGATATTAGAACAATATCATTCTGAGGTGTTAGTAGCAGCATCAGTATCAGAAGTTTGGCCAATTATCCACCAAAGCCATCCAGATGCTTTAATCGGTGACCTTTATTTACCGGATGAAGATGGTTACTCCTTAATGCGCCAATTGCGATCGCGATCTCCAGAGCAAGGTGGGAAAATCCCCGCAGCAGCTTTAACTAGCTATGGTCGAGCTCAAGAAAGATTCTTAGCTTTACAAGCAGGATATCAATTACATTTACCCAAACCAATTGAGCCAGCAGAGATGGTTACAGTAGTAGCTACCCTTGCGGGTCGAATTCTGCATAATTAAATTACCATTCTACTGAGATGGAGCATTTTTTTGCAGGTTTAATAGTATATTGTAAATTCTCTGTTTCAATGTACCGTTGCTTTGAACTGCTTGGGTAATGCGATTAAATCGGTCAACAGTTAGATGGTTTTCTTGAACTATATTTTGCGATCTAGTACAGTAATTCACCGCTATATTCTTAGCCTGGCGAGGTAACCTATTTATACTTTCGGATACATTACAGACAATTTGAGGAATTTCCTGGCTACTAATCAGTAGTTTAATCTTGCCAAAGGCTTCTTGTCGGGGTCCTTCCATTAATAATATAGATTTAGCATAATTAATCAGTTCATCATCTTTAACTGTAGGAGAATCTTCAGCTTTAGCGGTTAAATCTGAAGAAGCACCCATGATACCCGCAATAGTAAGCGTAATCAGACAGCATGATAAAAAAAGTTGTTGTTGAATTTTAGGGACAAGAAATAAATTGTAAATTTTCTTCATATGTTAGACGATACGAAATAGCTTTCAGGGTATGATTATTTAATTGGAATAGTTTACAGAAGTAGAAGTTCCAGCTAAATGGGTAGATTTTATTCTACTACTGGTAACTTTTTTGACAGATGTAGCAAAGCTGAATCACTGTTGTCTGGATAGTGTGAACTTCAGTCATTCCCTGTTTGAGACTAACTTCTAGTTCCAATAACAAAGGTAAAGTAGCAGTTAATTGTTCTAGAGAAAGAGATTTTACCTCTTGCTGTAAGAAATAGATGCGTTTAGGGTTGCTTACTTGTGCAGCAGTGCATATTGCTTGAGGATTGCGCTCCCCACTTTCCATCATCACCTTTACCCATAACCAAGTGCGAAACTGACCAATCAAGGTAAAAACAATCTTTAATCCAGGTTCAGCCGCATTAATTAAGTCAGCTAAAACTTGCAGAGCCTTTGCTGTATCTCCGGTTCTGATAGCTGCTGCTAATTGTAAGGTATTTTGTGTAGTATTACGTAATAATTGCGATACAACTTTTATATCAAGTGGACGATGGCTTCCAGCAGCATAGAGTTGCAGTTTTGTCATTTCATTATAGAGAAGCCTTGTATCATTACCTACACATTCAGCGATAAACTCAGCCGTATTACCCGATAATTTTACACCAAGTGATTGAGCAGCTAATTGGACTGCTTGTACCAATAATTCTGTTTTCCAAGGTGGAATTAAGGGAAATTCCCGCAATTCCGTAGCCAATTTTTTGAAAAGTTTAGTTGTTTTCAACCGCTCATCAGGTTTCTGTGTAGTAGTAAGTAGTAGGTAGGAATTATCTGGAATTACAGGGAGAGTTCGTTGTAATTCTAGGGACACATTTTCGGGACAATGTTGTAAAAGATGAGTATTGGGCAGCCAAATCAAGCGACCTCCTGCACCAAAAGGAGGTGTCATAACTTGATTGAAGGCTTGAATTGCCGTATCAGATTGTTCTGGGGGGAAAATAGTATAGTTAAAACTAGTCCACAAAGGATCAAGTACCCGAGTCCGTAAATCAGCGATCGCTCTTTCTATAGCAAAATCATCTTCACCCCAATAAATATAAATAGGCATAAACAAACATTTGAGGTTAAGTTCCTACAAGTGGATTTCTACAAGTGGATTTCTACAAGAATGTTAACTAATGTCAAGAGAATAAATCTAACCATTGAGAGAATATAATGTCAAACTGCCTTTGTGAAATCAAGTAATTTTCTCTACAATCAATCAAGAGAGAAAGCGAGGGTACAAAGATTGGACGACAATTATCAAACCTATTTAAACCGGGTAGCACGCATGATGCTACCAGAAGCTTACAAATCCCAAACCCAGCATATTCAGGAATCTTACAAGTTTCATGCCCAATCTGGAGTGAGGAAACCCACAGCTTTTCCTGGATACTCGCTGATTACTCCCCCTGCGGTAGAAGACCAACCTAATTCTGCTTTTTATGATCAATTACAATTGTACCAAGCAGAATTATTCAAGTTAATCGCCAACAATGACTTGATAGTGCCTTTACCAGCAGCCAGCTTTCATTTGACGTTAGCGGATTTAATTTGGGATAGTGCTTTCCTACACGCCTGTGAAAAAAATCCCCAATTTGCTGAGGATTTAAACTCTTGTTTGAGTGAGACCTTTGAGCAATATCAGCCGTTAACTTCTCAGAATAATCTGCCAATTACTTGGCAATTATTGGGACTAACTATCTGGCCAAGAGCTATAGCTGTTGTTTTAGCCCCCAAAGACGAAAACTCCTACGAAGAAATTATTCAATTCCGGAGAAAAATATATCAAAATCCCCAGTTAATTTCCTTGGGAATTGAGCAACATTACCATTTCACAGCCCATATCACATTGGGCTATTTTGGGGAAATTTCTCCGGACTTAGACCGGATAAAGCTAGCTAATATGTTTTCTGATTTTAACCAAAACTGGTCTCCAGAAGTCCGAGACTTTTCCATCCAACGTGTGGAACTACGTAAGTTTGATGATATGACACACTATTATCGCCAACCGGACTGGACAAGTCTAGATTTCTAGTCAGAGAGTGCGGGGATAACCCCGCATTCTATAAGTCTGGCTTTTGATAAGTTAAATAAATGGCTTCTAAAAAAACATCAGCTGGAATATCTGGTGGTAATGTATCTAAGCAAATAATTTTCTGTAACTGTTCAGCTAATCTAAGAGATATCAAGGCTTTAGCTTTTGGTGATAAGTTTCGACGACGTATTAAGTAATCACGAATAACCATAAAGTCATCAGGTAACAAGTTAGACAATTCCGCGGTTTCTCTTAACTGGGGATAAAAAGATCTGGCGGTAATAGAGAGAGTGGTTAATTTAGCAGAGTTCAGATTGGATTCCGATTGAATCACAATTGTACCCGCCAGTAAATCACCTAGACGCTTTTCTCGCTGATTAATCGTGATCAAAAAAGCACCAATAAATAAAAATTCGTCAATCGGACGCAATATAGCTCGCAGCGCTGCTTCTCGTAAGCCGATAGGTTTACCGTCATCAGTCACAACCTGAATTTTAGCGATATGTTTACCAATTGTTTTTCCTCCCCATAAAGTCTCAAAGAAAACGAAATAGCTGTTGTAGATGATAAACAGGCTTAAAAGAGCCAGAGCTACTATCCATAAACCTAAATTACCACCAAAGATCTTTACTCCAAAATCAAACAATTGTGCAGAGATAACAGTCCATGCAATTAAGACTAATATGAGAGTAACAGCCAAAATTAGATAATCAATGATCAAAGCATAAGCGCGATTCCCAATTCCAGCCAGTGTAAATTCCAGTTCTACGCTTTCTGGAGTTCTTAATTTAATCCGATTTAAAATATGCATGGTTTTAAGTCTCATCCCTAAATAATTTTATCCCTAAACCTTCATTCCGCGCTAGTAAGTCATAGTAAATCACTCCTTGGACTGATAGTGACATTGATGAGATCAAGGTGTTATTGATGAACACCAACAATATATATAGGAGCCCAAAAGATGCTGAATATCTACTAATAGCTTGTTGTGAATTAATCGAAAATATGGACTGTAATACAACAATAATAATTTGAAAAATTACCAGAACAGGCAAAAGAGTAATACCAAAAATAAACCAGATTAAGAGTATGCGCGAAAAATTACCTCGAGTTAATTCCCAACTACGAGAAAGACTTTTAGCACTATCAATATTTTCTTCTATACCCAGAACTATATTAGCTAAACTTAATTTGGTGCTAATCCAAAGTAAACCTATAATGACAAATACTGCTAGTACTATAAAAAGTATCACTGTTAACAGTATCCTAACTACATCTTCAGTCCGCGATCCGGCTATTAGGATAGAGCTAGATAATGTAATTAGGATCAAAATGCCAATTCCAATCAACAGGTTGTAAAATCCTAGGATTAAAAATTTCCATTTACGAGAGTTGACAAATCTTAAACCAGATTTAATACTTTCATTTTCATCAACTAATTTACTAAAAGTTAGCCGACTAACTAGTGACAGTAATGCAAGACATTTAGCCCAACCGTAAATAGGTATAAGAGACCAAGTATATGCTCTCAGGGTCAATAAAAAATATTGTTTTGCATGAGATAAGTATAATTTAAGTCCTATTGTCACTATATTACCAGCACTGAGAGGTCTAGGAATATTAGTAAAATTTGAATCTTCATACATAGTTAATTTTCCCTGTATAAACAATGAATGAATTTACGTCCATATTTAAGCTAAAATAGACACAGCGTACTAACAAATTATGAATATTCAACGTTGGATTTCTCGGCGAGAAACAAATTGGCAGCGTTTAGACTTGCTACTGCGTAAGTTAGAGAAAAAAGGATTAAAATCATTAAACTCAGGAGAGATTAGAGAAGTAGCCAGTCTCTATCGCTCTGTAACTGCGGACTTAGCAAGAGCCAACACCCAAAAAGTTGGTCAAGGATTAACTCAAAGTTTACAGTCTTTAACTACTCGTGCATATACGCAAATCTACCAAGGTTCGCGCCGACAAGAATGGCAAGCCGTAATAGAATTTTACCTTTGGGGCTTCCCATGGGTAGTACAACAAACCCTTGCTTATATTTTACTTGCTATCACTATATTTTTACTAGGTGCTATAGTTGCTTGGTGGTATGCATGGCAAGACCCCACTTTTATGCCACTTATAGTCCCTCAGGGAATAATTTCCCAAGTACGAGATCATCACCAGTTATGGATGGGGTCGATTGTCGGAACTGAGCCTATAGCATCTAGTAGTATTATGATGAACAATCTGAGTGTATCCTTGAGCGCTGTTACTGGAGGGGTAACAGTAGGTCTATATACAATTTATTTATTAATGTTCAATGGGCTATTGATTGGTGCTGTTGGCGCTCTAGTAGGACAGAATGATCTATCCTATCCTTTCTGGGCTTTTGTCTCACCTCATGGTGCTTTAGAGTTACCTGCTATATTTTTCTCTGGTGGAGCAGGACTGCTAATTGCTAAAGGGATTTTATTCCCAGGTAAATATCGTCGTTTGTCAGCGGTTAAATATTATGGTGCTTTAGCTATACAGTTAGTTTTTGGTATTGTACCCATGTTGGTCATAGCTGGTGTGATTGAAGGCTTTTTTTCTCCCAATCCCGGAATCCCAAACCCGATTAAGTATTTAGCTGGCTTAGGATTATTTTCACTATTGATGACGTATTGTAATCGGCGACGGGGGATTTCTGATTAGAGTTGGTTGCGAGACTTGATTTGTAAATATTGAGCAACTAATTGATCGGAAACTTGATTTGCTGGTGCGTCTAGTACTAAGACACCTTTTTGTTTTAGTTGAGCAAAAGCAACTTGGCGTTGCGCTAATAAATCTAATGCTACTGCACGTAAGTAAGATTTGGGGATATCTGTTGTGCAAGAATATGCTAGCTCATCTACAAGTGGATCGCGGAGGGTGACGCAGAAAGGTAAGTAACGGGGTACTAGTTTTGCTAGTGCAGTTAATAGTTCTGCAGAAGCAGTAATGTCAACTAAGTCAGTGATAATAACGACTAATGCTCTCCGGGCTTGCTGTTGTACTAGATAAGTTATAGAATTAGCGTAATCCGATTCTAATAATTCTGGTTGTAGAGGAGTTAGGCGGTCAATTAATTGATGCAAGTGATTTAGACCACGGGCGGGAGCAATCCATGTGTGCATCTGGCGGTCGAATACCCCTATACCAACGCGATCGCCCCGATGAAGAGCGGTTAAAGCTAAAGCCAAAGTGGTATTTAACCCCCAATCAAAACGCTGTAAGCCTTTTACCCTAGCAGTCATCAACCTACCACGGTCTAACAAGATAATTAGGGTCTGCTCATGTTCTGGTGTCAATACTCTCACTAAAGGAGTTGAATTGCTAAAAGTACCAACTCGTCGAGCAGTGGCTTTCCAATCCACCAATCTTAAATCATCACCACTATGATAGTTTCTCAGTTCACTAAACTCTGTCCCAATACCAAGTTGGTGCATTTGGCGATTGGGTCCAGAGAATTGCAATGTCAAACGAATCGAGAGCGATCGCAATGCAACTAGATCGGGATAGACCGGAGATGTCATCTTTTGGGGAATTTGCCAATTATCCCAAGCTAAACCCCAAGGTCCCAATTGTCGTACTTGCATATTTCCCCAAGAAAACTTACCGCGTCCTGTAGGATGAACTGTATAAGTTAATTCCTGAGAGCTTTGAGCAACGATAAAACTGTAAATAGTGTCTTGAGAAACTTTGAATTCCCTAGGGTAGTCATCTCGAATCTGGATAAAAGCGGCTGCTTTACCTGATTCAACCCGCAATATTACATGATTATCCCGTCCTATCGATAAGCGTGGTGGTAATGTCCGAGAGATATTAACTCGATGTTTTCTACCTTGCTTGCTATCAAAAGCAAGCAAAAATAAAATCGAGACATCCATAAACCAGATAATGCTGAGGCTTTGAGCGACACCAAGAAATATGGATATAATTGGAGCTATAACTATACTCAAAACCAATATCAAGTAACCCCTTTTACTAGGAATCAAATTCCCTCCCTCCTGGTTAACTTATCTAGGAACAGGTATCTGACTAATGATTGATTGAATTACAGAGTCGATTTTTAGTCCATCTAGCATAGCTTCTGGTTTTAAGATCAGGCGATGACAGAGTAAAGGTAAAGCAACTGTTTTGACATCATCTGGCGTAACAAAATTTCTTTGTTCCAACCAAGCGGCTGCTTGGGATGTTTGTAACCAAGCAGCCGCAGCCCGCGGTGATACACCCAAAGCTAGATCGGGATACTCCCGCGATTTTCTCACCAGCGTTAAAAGATAATCTACAATAGATTCAGACACCGTAACCCGTTTTATCGCTTTTCTTGCTAGTAAAATATCAGCTACAGTAGTTACAGGTTCTAACTGAGTAATATCTAAACGTCTACCTGTAAAACCTGCTTGACGATTCAGTAATATTTGCTTTTCAGCCGCTAAGTCGGGGTAATTAACCAGTAACTTAAATAAAAATCTATCCAGTTGCGCTTCTGGTAAAGGATATGTTCCTTCAAACTCTAAAGGATTTTGCGTAGCGATTAACCAAAATAAATCGGGTAAAGGTAAGCTTTCACCATCTAAAGTAACCTGCATTTCTTCCATTGCTTCCAACAAAGCAGCTTGTGTCTTGGGAGGAGTCCGGTTAATTTCGTCAGCCAAGAGTAATTCTGTGAATATGGGTCCCTTTCTCAGTGTAAAGTTACGGGTATTCAAATCAAAAATATTTATCCCAGTAATATCCGATGGTAAAACATCTGGAGTTAATTGTACTCGGCGAAAATCCGCACCGATTAACTGAGCTAATACTTTCACAAGCAAGGTTTTACCTGTTCCTGGTACCCCTTCCAGAATTATATGTCCACCTGCTAAAAGTCCTATGAGAACCTGTTTAATTAAATTTGGTTGACCTAATATTATCTGGTTAAGTTTTTTTTCTAGTTTAATTAGTACTAACTCTATTTGATTCATCGTTATTTATTTGGGGTGCGGGGTGACCAGAGCCGGGAAGTGAGAATTTCTCTGAAGCTTTGCCATTTACTTAACCAGCTTAACAGTTCTTCCTCGCTGATACTGCGCTTTTTCTCTTGTAAATTTAATACCTTTTCTAATTCTTCTGTACCAACACCCGTCTTTTCTGTCCAGACTTGTAACAAAGTCTCTCGATTTACAATTGTTTGTCCTAATCCTAAAGCTTTTTGTAATTGCATTTGCTCGTTTTGACAAATTAATTCCACAACAAAGCTTCTGGACTCAGCCTTTTGCAAAACTAAGGCTAAAGCCTGAATATATGCTTGACTGTTATCTACAGGCTCGGTATCTAGAGTGACCATTTTGCCAAATCGGATATTCTTATCCCTAATCAAAACGATGAGTAAGACAAATACTTGGAAAGTTACAAGGAATATGGGAGTGTTGGCTAGATATCTCAATATACTAGATTTTGTTTCTGCATATGTCCCATCCTGATCTTTATCTTTATAGCCGTGGATATATTCATCTACATATACTTGATTTACCCCCTGACTGACTAAATCGGCCAAATAGGCATAATTAGCATAATCACTATAGGCATTAGCGGCCAAATCAGGCGTAGTGGCAAAAATTATTTTTCCCTTGCCATATTTCTCGCACCAGACAATAGCACCAAAGCGATCGCCCAAAAGAGTTTGGGGAGTTACAGCTACCAAATGAGATTTCCCATCGTAGCGCCGTCTAGTACCAATGGCGACTTTTCCCCAGGTCGAATCTTGTTGAGTATTAAATTTTGCTTTGGTTACTGGTTGTTTGACACCTAAAAGTACTAGAGAATTACCCTTTTCCACCCATTCTAGCTGTTTATTGGGGAAGTTAGCTAAAGAATAGTCAGTCCTGTTAATTTGCAGCATTGTAGCTACCCCTGTTTTTGATGTCATAGATGGTAGGTATTTAAAAGGTTTTTGCCATCGATGGAGAGCAATTCCCCGCTTCTGCATAAAGTCATACCAGCCACTATAGCCATCAGGCAGATGGTTATAAGTAGAGCTACTATTCAGCTGGCTACCAGGAGCTACTAAAAGAACAATCGAGGCGATCGCAGCCAACATGATCCCGATTAACCAAAACACCCGGTTGTTACGTTTCATAATAACACTCTTGGCAGTATACCGATAGTATATTATGCATTGTCAGGTTGCTGCAAGTAAAGCCTCTGATAAGCTTGCCAACATTGTTGATAATTGTCTTGTAAGATTTCCTTACCGCTAAAACACAGCCGTTCATGGGTATGGAATAAAACCAAATAACTCTGTTGCTCAAGCGTTTTTACAGGCAATAATTGTAAATATTCTCTATCTGTACGGCTAAGTTGTTGCGGGGCGATCTGCTGTTCGTGCAACTGCTGTAAGGTAGCTAAATATATATAGCGACAAGCTTCCCGATAGTTATTTTGTTGAGCAAACCTCCGCGCCTGTTTAATCAAGGAAGTGGCTGAGAATTCCCCAGAGCTATTTTTTTGGTGAGAACTGGCAAATTTTCTCTCTGAAGTTAACCAAGCGAGCCAAGCATATATATAAGGATTAAATTCTCTCCACAAAAACCAAGCTATTCTAGCCAGAATTGCCCCTAAGATCAGCCAAAATAGTATATTGAGTACATCAATTACCTGTGGCTCTGCGGGTACATGAGGTAATCCAGGTAACTTTATTGAGAACTGGGAAAATTGGTACTCTAACCACTCTTCTACTTGTTGTTGAAATTGGTAAAACTGCCAACTCCAGCTTGTTTTGACAAAATTATCTGCGGACATAATGGTGGGATATTTGGAGTTGAGGTCTGGAATCACCAAGACTGAACTAGCTAATTTTTAATTCCAGTTGTCGCAATACCACGAACAAATTGTCTCTGACCAACGAGAAACAGCAATACTACGGGTATAGTAGCAATGATCACCGCAGCCATCATCAAAGACCAATTATTGGAAAATTGCTCTTGGAAATCAGCTAAAGCAAGTTGTACAGTTCTTAATTCTGGTTTTGTCGTGAATACTAATGGTTTAAATAAGTCATTCCATTCACCAATGAAAGTAAAGATGAACAATGTAACTAATGCAGGACGAGCTAGAGGTAACATTACCCACCAGAGTATTTGTAACCGATTAGCACCATCTATTGCGGCTGCTTCTTCTAACTCTAGAGGAATTTTTTGAAAATACTGGCGGAATAAGAAAATACCAAAGCTGTTGGCTGCAGTTGGTAAAATCAGCGCCCAGTAAGTATTAATCATGTGTCCCCATTTAAGTACCAAAAAAATGGGAATGACTAATAACTGAAAGGGAATGACTAAAGTTGCTAGGACAATGATTAATAAAGTTTGTCTACCTGGGAATTTCAGTCTAGAGAGAGCGTAACCTGCTAAAACAGAAGTGATAATCTGGCTAGCTGTTACACCCATTGCGACTAATGTAGAATTAGCGAATGCTAGCAAAAACTTCCCTCGCTCCCAAGCTTCGCGGTAATTGTCGAAAGACCAATGAGTATTTGCCCAAATTTCCGTGCCTAAAGTTGCACCTGCGGGTGCAAATGATGTAATTAAAACTACGACTAAGGGGAGTAGAACAATTACAGCGCCAATTAACAGGAAGACCAGGCTCCAAAAATGGGCATTTTTCAGATTCCAGGAGAGTTTGGACATAAGTTTTGCCAACCAGATGTGTGTGTTTCAGGCTAGAGTTAGCAAGAAGGATGAGAATCTTAATCTTTAACGTACTATTAAATAGAGTTGCTTGTTAAGTTAAATTAAACCACAGCGATCGTTACTCTAAATTCCTAGAGTAAATTAAATCTTGGTATTAAATGATTCAAGTTACGGAGTAAGCACACTATGCAACAATTGACAAAACCCACTACAGAAGTTGATTTTCACGTTGATTTTCACAGCGAGACATATAGAGATGCCTATAGCCGAATTAACGCGATAGTGATTGAAGGAGAGCAAGAAGCTTACGATAATTACATTAAGTTGGGAGAACTCATGCCAGAATACGCAGAAACACTCTTGGGTCTAGCCAAGATGGAAATGCGTCATAAGAAAGGGTTTGAGTCCTGTGGACGCAATCTGAAAGTCACACCAGATATGCAATTTGCTCAAGAATTTTTTGGAGAGCTACACCAAAATTTCCAAACAGCATCCGCCAAAGGCCAGATTGTCACATGTTTGCTCATTCAATCTCTGATTATTGAGTGCTTTGCGATCGCTGCTTACAACATCTATATTCCCGTTGCTGACGATTTTGCACGCAAAATTACAGAAGGAGTAGTCAAAGATGAATATAGCCATCTGAATTTTGGTGAACAATGGCTGAAGAATAACTTTACAGAATCTCGTGTTGAACTAGAAGCTGCTAATCGCCAAAATTTACCTATCGTCTGGAAGATGCTGAATCAAGTAGAATCTGATGCACATATATTGGCCATGGAAAAGGAAGCATTGGTAGAGGACTTTATGATCCAATATGGAGAAGCCTTGGCTAATATTGGTTTTACTACTCGTGAGATCATGAGCCTTTCTGCCTGCGGATTAGCAAAAAATTAAACATATGTATAGGGGTGACTACCGTTACCCCCATCTCTGATAAATGTAACACTTTATCCCTTTATCTAGTTGTATATTATCTTTAAGAGTTAAGTATTATGTCTCTCTTTTGCTTATTTGACTCCTTTGTTACCCCACGCTTAATATTCTGTTACAATACTACATGTTTGGTCTAATTGGACATTTGACTAGTTTAGAACACGCTCAAGCGGTAGCTCAAGAATTGGGATATCCAGAGTATGCCGATCAGGGGTTAGATTTTTGGTGTAGCGCCCCCCCGCAAATTGTGGATCATATTACTGTTACTAGTATAACTGGGCAAAAAATTGAAGGACAGTATGTAGAGTCTTGCTTTTTGCCAGAAATGCTCGCAACGCGCCGGATCAAAGCAGCGACGAGAAAGGTGCTGAATGCTATGGCTCATGCACAGAAACATAGCATTGATATCACAGCTTTGGGCGGATTTTCTTCCATTATTTTTGAGAACTTTCATCTAGAGCAGTTTAAACAAGTGCGCAACATTACTCTAGATTTTGAGCGCTTTACTACTGGTAATACACATACTGCCTACATTATCTGTCGCCAAGTAGAACTTGCTTCCCAGCAATTAGGGATTAAATTGTCCCAAGCAACAGTAGCCGTATGTGGTGCAACAGGTGATATCGGGAGTGCAGTTACTCGCTGGTTAGATCGCAAAACGGATGTACAAGAATTGCTATTGATTGCTCGTAACCAAGAACGTCTCCAAGAACTCCAGACTGAATTAGGCCGTGGTAAAATTATGGATCTACAGGAAGCACTACCACAAGCGGATATAATTGTTTGGGTTGCTAGTATGCCAAAAGGGGTGGAAATTGACTCTGCATCATTGAAAAAGCCTTGTTTGCTGATTGATGGAGGTTATCCAAAAAATTTGGCTACACGAATTAGTCACCCAGAAATATATGCCTTAAATGGCGGAATTGTCGAACATTCCCTTGATATTGACTGGAAAATTATGAAAATAGTCAATATGGAAGTCCCAGCACGTCAGCTATTCGCTTGTTTTGCTGAGTCAATGCTATTGGAATTTGAGAAGTTGTACACAAACTTTTCTTGGGGGCGGAATCAGATTACCGTAGAAAAGATGGAGCATATTGGTCGAGTATCAATCAAACATGGATTCAGACCATTGCTGGTGGGGTGAATAGCGACAAGTTTTGCGCCATCCCCGATGATTAACTTATAGACCTCAAATGTTTAACTATGCTAACTACTGAGCGTAAACCGTTACTACTAGACTTTGAAAAGCCACTAGCAGAACTAGCTAATCGCATTGAGCAAATTCGCCAATTGGCAGAAGAGAATGGTGTTGATGTTTCTGGACAAATACGTCAATTGGAAACAAAGGCTATGCAATTGCGTGAGGAAATTTTTAGCAGTCTCACTCCTGCTCAACGCTTACAGGTAGCTCGCCATCCTCGCCGTCCTAGTACTCTAGATTATATTCAGGCAATTAATGATGAATGGATGGAATTACATGGCGATCGCTGTGGCGGTGACGATCCAGCCCTCGTGGGTGGTGTGGGGCGCTTGGATGGTCGCCCAGCAGTTATGCTGGGACATCAAAAAGGACGCGACACGAAGGATAATATTGCCCGTAATTTTGGCATGGCTTCCCCTTGCGGATATCGTAAAGCACTCCGCTTGATGCAACATGCACATAAATTTGGGATGCCGATTTTGACGTTTATTGATACCCCTGGTGCTTGGTCTGGTGTGGAAGCAGAACATCAAGGACAAGGAGAAGCGATCGCTTATAATCTGCGAGAAATGTTTTGTCTAGACGTACCAATTATCTGTACAGTAATTGGTGAAGGAGGTTCTGGGGGTGCTTTAGGTATTGGTGTCGGCGATCGTCTACTCATGTTTGAACATTCTATCTACACAGTTGCTACGCCCGAAGCCTGTGCTGCTATTTTGTGGAAGGATGCACGCAAAGCCCCCCAAGCAGCTGTAGCCTTGAAAATTATTTCCCACGACCTCAAAAACCTGGGGATTATCGACCAGATATTAGCGGAACCGACTGGTGGTGCTCATGCTGATCCCTTGCAAGCTGCTACTACTCTCAAGCAAACTCTATTGGAAAATTTAGATGAACTCAGTCGCTTAACTAGTGCGCAACGGCGACAACTCCGGTATGAGAAATTCCGCAAGATAGGAGTTTTTGCAGAAATTACCCACTAAAAATACTTGCATCTTATGCTTAACCCTACAGCAGTGTTATAATTGCCTGGGATTGCTTAAAGATTTTTAACAATCTAGTTCATCTTCTCCTCTTGTATTAGGGATGTGGATGATAGACAACACCTTGATCCTGATACAAAGGAGAATCAAACTTATCTAAAAAGTCAACTGATGACTGATTCATTGAGTTGCATCCGTTAGTTGTGTAGTTAAACAAGGGTAAAACAGCACTGCCAAGAATAGGGAGAAACCATGACTGTTGGGCAAAAACGACGTGCTTTAATTACTGGAGCTAGCAGCGGTATTGGCAAAGCAACGGCTTTAGCGTTTGCTCAAGCCGGAATAGACGTTGCTTTAGTTAGTCGTTCTCAAGAGAAACTGCTGTTGGTCGCAGATGAGGCTAGAAAAAGTGCGGTAGAAGTCAAAGTCTTTACCCTAGACTTTGTCCAAGTTGCTCAGATACAAACTCAAATCCAGGCGATCGCTATGGAGTTTGGCGGTATAGATATTTTGGTCAATAATGCTGGTATAGGATACACATCTGCTTTAAGTGAAACTCCTCTCAAAGATTGGCAGCAAGTGATCGATATAAATCTTACTAGTGTGTTTCAATGTATCCTGGGGGTTTTACCCGAAATGCGACGACAAGGAGCAGGTACAATTATTAACGTTGCATCCATTGCAGCCAAACAAGTTTTCCCTGGTTGGGGAGCCTACTGTGTAAGCAAAGCTGGGTTGTTAGCCCTTTCTCAAACCCTAGCACAAGAAGAACGGAGCTATGGCATTCGCGTCAGTGCAATTTGCCCTGGTTCCGTAAATTCCGAGTTCTGGGACACAGAAACTGTTCATGCTAACTTTGACCGTTCCCAGATGTTAACTCCAGAAATTGTGGCTCAATCTATTCTGTATACTGCAATGTTACCAGAACAAGCGGTTATGGAAGAATTAACTTTGATGTCCACTGCTGGTGTCCTATAATGCTGCACTTCAATTGGAGGCGGAGTTTCTCCAACTCCGTTCAAAATCAAAAATTCCACAAAACACTATTTCATATGGAGCCAGGTTTCTGTTCGGCATCAGGTGAATATTGAATTGGCAATTTTTGCATTTCCCCCCAAGGGAATTACCAGCGACTAGATCCTAGACTACACCTTACCTTAATTGAAGTATTGATATCATGACTATTGCTAGTTCCAACGGTACTAATCGGACTCCATCTACCATAGTTACCGGGCTTGTAGACGCTATCGCTTACAACAGAACTGACCAAATCGACCGTAGTACTATTAATGGAAAACAAGATTGGCAAGTAGCCGATCTAGATCAAGATGATGCAGGACAAATGCAGTCAGCTGTGCGGACACTGCTGTTAGGTATTGGTGAAGATCCTGAGCGGGAAGGACTTTTAAAGACACCAAAACGTGTAGCTGAAGCACTACAATTCCTTACAAGTGGCTATAATCAATCTTTAGAAAAACTTGTAAATGGTGCTATCTTTGATGAAGGTCATGACGAGATGGTACTGGTACGAGATATTAATTTTTTTAGTTTATGCGAACATCATATGCTCCCGTTTATGGGTAGAGCGCATGTTGCTTACATTCCCAATCAAAAAATTGTCGGACTGAGTAAACTAGCTCGCATTGTAGAAATGTATTCTCGTCGCTTACAAGTTCAGGAAAGACTGACTCGACAAATAGCAGAAGCTATTGAGGAAATTTTGTCCCCCAAGGGTGTTGCTGTAGTTATGGAAGCTACACATATGTGTATGGTAATGCGGGGTGTGCAAAAGCCAGGTTCGTGGACTGTGACTAGTTCTATGGTAGGTGCTTTCAAAGAGGATCAGAAGACTCGTGAAGAATTCTTGAACTTAATTCGCCATCAGACATCATTCTTCTAGAAGGCAGGAGGCAGGAGGTTTTTAGTTAAGTTTGCTTTTAATAGTTCAGTTTTTTACTGATTTCTACTGACTTAAAAGTTCAAATCTTGTATTTACATAGCTACCTCCTGCCTTCGTCCTTCTGCCTCCTGCCTCCTCAACACCTGCATCAACTTAGCTACTTGCGCTAAGTCTTTATCTCCTGGCGATCGCTCCACACCGCTGGATAAATCGATTCCATGAGGATTTAATTGGTGTAAAGCATCCAGAATGTTATTTGGTGTTAGTCCTCCAGCTAAAAACCAAGGTAGAGTAGAGCGAAATTCTGCTAACATTTGCCAATCTAAAGTTTGACCTGTACCTCCTAGCTGTTGAGGATGATACGCATCTAGCAATAAAGTATCTACATGTTTAATATAATTATTTGTCTGGTTCAAACTTTCTTGATCGCGAATTCTGATAGCTTTAATAATTTCTTTATTAGGTAGAACTTGGCGCAACTGGCTACAAAATTCTGGCGACTCATCACCGTGTAGCTGGATACCAGTTAAACCTGATCGCATTACTACCTCGCTAATTTCATTAATACCTGCATTAGCAAAAACACCGATTTTATCAATCTTATCAGTCAGAGAAGCCAATAAATCTTGAATTTGCTTAATTCCAACAAATCGCCGTGAGGTAGGAACACAAATAAACCCTAAAGCTGTTACGCCCATCCGGGCGATCGCTTCGGCTTGATTAGATTGAGTTATGCCGCAAATTTTGACTCGCATGAGAAGAAATATAGAAAAAATATGTGACAGCGAAGGAATAAACTACAAGTTTGTCCAGCATAATTTTATAATCTTTTTAGAACGAGATTACTTGAACCATTCAGGAGAATACCAATTGATATCATCGTCTATTACATGACATTATTTAGGCTACCATATAAATTATCTCCAAAGTGCTAAATATATACCCAAATTTTCAAGCAGGGGAACAGGGGGAAGCTCTTTTGAGCAGTGCTGAAAATGACGGTTTTTTTAGATGAGCAATGGTAACTCTAGATCAACTGCAACATTTGCCAGTGCAATTTTTCCCATGAATGTCACCTCTGAGAATATTAACTACTCTTCTAAGCTTAAAACTTTCAATAACCCAGAGCGATATATTGAAGGATGGTACTGGGTAATCCCATCTGATAAATTACAAGTTGGTGAATTAAAACAAATCAACATTTTAGGGAGAGAATTAGTAATTTATCGGGGAAAAGATAAACAACCAGTGATTCTAGATGCTTACTGTCCACACATGGGCGCTCATCTAGTTGAAGGTAAAGTAGAAGGTAATGAATTACGCTGTTTTTTTCACCAGTGGAAATTCGATTCAACAGGAATTTGTGTTGCTGTTCCTTGTGTAAGTGAGCCACCATTAGTCAAGTTAAAAACCTGGCCGACTGTCGAAAAATACCAAATGATTTGGATTTGGACTGGAGAGATTCCCCAACACCCTCTATCTTTGATGCCAAATTTGGATGAAAATAGACATGATGTAATTTTTGGTAATGTCTCCACAATCGACTGTCATCCCCATGTTTTGATGACTAATGCTATAGATACACAGTATTTTAACACTATCCATCCTCCTCTGGCTCAAGTTAGATTTGAGAAAGAAGAAGTAAATAATTATGCCATTATCTTTGATAATGTCACATGTAGCGAGGAATTTTCCCCTCTAATTAAACTGCTACGTCGCTTGTATAAGAGTTCTATCACTTACAGTGTTTGTTACTTGTACGGTGCTATTGGTATGATCACGTTAGGATTCCATAGTTTACGAATATACATTATATTCGCTACGCGAATGAGAGAGTTTGGTAGGTCGGAAGTGCAAACTTTCTATATGATCAGGCGACGTAAAGGAATTTTAAGCTTTTTGAACAATCGCATCTGGCTCTGGCTCACGAGAATTGTGACTAGCAGCTTTATTGATCTGAATAACAAAGTTTTCCGTAGAATGCGATTTGATTTACAGTATCCTATAGATCAGGATCTACCAATCTTACAATTGATTGATTATATAGAAAAACAGAAGCCACTAAATTGGCAAACTTGGAATTTGGCGCGATCGCGTGATGTGGAAGTCCCCAAAAAGCGTGATTATCGGCTAGATGAAACGATAAACGATTGAGCGAGTGATAAAAATGAAGTGGACTAACGCCACTTCATCAATTCCCAGGTAGAACCTATAGAAAGAGTATAACGACGGTCAAAAATTAAAATAGTATAAAATATCACCGATTCCACATTCATTCAGGATTTTAGCCTTTTGTTTATGGCAAAAAATCTGAAACTTTGGTAAATCGATAAAAGCTTTAATCAATGAGGACTGATCACAATAAAGAAAGTTGAGTATCTGCTTGATTGAGTACATAAGCAGATGGTTTGTCAAGTTTTCTTACTTTCCCCTCTTCCATAGCTCTTTTTAACCAATCATCCATCTGTATTTTTCTAACTTTTAGAGAATCCGCCAGAGATTTTGCATCCTTGGGTTGACGTAAATGATTGAGGATAAAAGGTAAAACAACCTCGTAAATATCTTTAGTAGTAGATAAATCTTGGGATAGGGTATTAATACCCTGTTTTAGGATAACTTCAGTTTTTACAGGTTCAAAATCAATAATAGCTTTTGCTAACATTTCCCGCAAATCGCAATTTTCAATTGCTGAAGGAAACGGTTTTGCACCTTGATTATATAATTCCTCATTTCCTTTTGATACTGGAGGTACCATTTTATATTCACCCAAAGTCAGAGGTAGCGGTTCAATTTGGGGATTTTGTCCAAAACTGGCGCATAACAGCAAAATTGCTTGAGTATCTGGAGCTAGGATATGATTTTGCATAATTTTCTAATCCGATTGACCTAATGAATTGAGAGCTAGCAATAATACTCTGCCTTCTTCTGCTTTTAAATTGTCTTTAATGTTTCCAGAAAACCTATAAGTGAGCAAGGAGTCTTTAATCCACTTTTTACGGGGTTCAATAATTTGGTTACTACAACGTAAAAATAAAATTGCTTGATTTACAAGTTCATTTGAAGTGGTAGTCAAAACAGGGATATTTTGTGGTAATGCTTGTAAAATTCTGACAATCCGGCGATAATCAGGACGAAAATCATATCCCCAGTCAGAAATACAATGGGCTTCATCAACTACAAATAAACCAATTTGTTGAGATAATGGTAAAACAATGTTTTTTTGAAATTCTTCATTTGCTAATCTTTCAGGGGAAATTAGTAGAATATCTACTTCATTTGCTAACAGCTTTGTTTCTACAAATTTCCAATTATCTGTATTATTAGAGTTAATTGTCTCAGCTTTTACATCAATACGTTGTGCTGCTGAAATTTGGTTTCACATTAATGCTAGGAGAGGGGGAATTAAAAGAGTACAACCAGCATCTTGATCTCTTAACAAGCGAGTCGCTAAAAAATAGACTAGACTTTTTCCCCAACCTGTGCGTTGAACAACGAGTAACCGCGATCTATTCAGTAGTAATTCTTCAATAGCTTCCCATTGTCCAGAACGAAAATCAGCGCTTGGGTTATCTAAAGCCTGACGCAAAAGCAATAATGCTCTTTCTTTCCTTATACTTGTCATATGCGCTAAATATTGATTTTTTGCTCTACTATAGCATATTGTGTTGAATCGCAACTATTAGCCAAGGGTTATTCCAGCAATTCTCATGATGAAAATAATTTTTACTAAAGCGTCTGATCTTAGTCACTTCAGACTGCTGTAAACCCACTCTCTCGTGACGCTCCTGCGTCGCTAACGCTGCGCTAACAGATAATGAGGAATTAAAATGTTTGAAAGCTTTCATTGTAGTACAAATATTTCAATGAGGAGAATTGCTGAATAATCAAATGAATTCCGTCGAAAGAGAGATGGACAATCAGGGATTTTGCCCTATTCTGATAGTAGACATATTTAGATAATGGAAGTGCGTCTTGTCATAAAAATTTTGCTCACACTCCCATTATCTAAGAATGTCAATTCCATTTTGACCTAATTTCCTCCACCTTGTAATCTATCTCGCGACAGAGATGAATTAAATTCTTTTTTGATCTTGAAAGAGTGAAATTCCTATTTGGGAAAATTTGCACAACCACAAGCTGGACGTGAAAGCACCATCTCTGAAATTTTTGATTTTGTCAATCAGGTTAAACAATCAATCAAACAAATGAATTCCGTCGAAAGAAAGATAGACAATCAGAGATTTTGCCTTATTCTGGTAGTAGACAAGCCTAGATAATGGAAGTGCGCCTTGTCATAAAAATTTTGCTCACACTCCCATTATCTAAGAATGTCAATTCCATTTTGACCCAATTTCCCCCACCTTGTAATCTATCTCGCGACAGAGATTGAGAAAATTCTTTTTTGATCTTTAAAGAGTGAAATTCCTATTTGGGAAAATTTGCACAATTCCCTTGCTGGACATGAAAGCATCATCTCTGAAATCTTGGATTTTGTCAATCAGGTTAAACAATCAATCAAACAAATGAATTCCGTCGAAAGAGAGAGGGACAATCAGGGATTTTGCCCTATTCTGATAGTAGACATGGTTAGATAATGGAAGTGTGCCTTGTCATAAAAATTTCGCTCACACTCCCATTATCTAAGAATGTCAATTCCATTTTGACCCAATTTCCCCCACCTTGTAATCTATCTCGCGTTAGAGATTAATTAAATTCTTTTTTCATCTTTAAATAGTAACATTTCGACTGACGCTCCTGCATCGCTAACGCTGCGCTAGGAGAAAATTTGTACAAAATCCAGATCTAGATTACAGCACTTTTGATTGATATGAGGTACAGAATATCCTTTAGTTTACTAGGTTTACAGGCATTTATGTACCTCATGCGTGTGAAATACGCTGTATATGAAAACGCTATTGGTAAAATCTTTCATTTTGTCAAACAGGTGAAATAATATTTGACAAGGTGAAATCCGTCGAAAGAGAGATAGACAATCAGGGATTTTGCCTTATTCTGATAGTAGACACGGTTAGATAATGGAAGTGCGCCTTGTAATAAAAATTTCGCTCACACTCCCATTATTTAAGAATGTCAATTCCATTCTGCTCTAATTTCCCCTGCCTTGTAATCTATCTCGCGACAGAGATTGCTAAAATTCTTTTTTGATCTTGAAAGAGTTAAATTCCCATTTGGGAAAATTTGCACAACCACAAGTTAGATATGAAAGCACCATCGCTGAAATCTTTGATTTTGTCAATCAGGTTAAATAATCAAATGAATTCCGTCAAAAGAAAGATAGACAATCTGGGATTTTGCCTTATTCTGGTAGTAGACAAGCCTAGATAATGGAAGTGCGCCTTGTCATAAAAATTCTGCGCACACTCCCATTATCTAAGAATGTCAATTCCATTCTGTTCTCATTTCTTCCATCTTGTAATCTATCTCGCGACAGAGATTGAGAAAATTCTTTTTTGATCTTGAAAGAGTTAAATTCCCATTGACGCTCCTGCGTCGCTAACGCTGCGCTAGGGGGAAAATTTGCATAACCACAAGCTGGACATGAAAGCAATAGCCTGGTGGTTCGTAGCCCATCGCAAGAGACGTGGGAGTGGGAGTTTGCGCCATTTCGGTGAGCATCATTCTTAAAATGAGCATTGGTGGGGTTATTCAAGGATCAAGTTTAAATGTTCTTGAGCTTTTTTAAGTGCTAATGCAGGAGATATCCTCTTTAATAAGACACTTTCAATTGCCTGACCTAAACTATCAGAAACCCTAGTATAGCCGGGAAAATTAGGGCGTGTTTTACCATATTTTTCTTGCTCTAGAAAGACTTTGATTTGGGGTTGTTTTTGCAAAAACTCTTGATATCTCAGACTTTCACGAGATTTAAGATTGACTGGTAAATAACCAGTTCCCAAAGCTAATTCTGTTTGGAAATCTTGACTCAAAGCATATTCGGCAAATTTAAAGGCTGCTTGTTCTCTCAGAGGAGTAGATTTAAATAAGAAGAGATTTTCACCACCGATAATAGTTGCGGGCTGCTGATTGAGAGGAAGCGGAAAAACGGCAAAATCTTGACCACTGTTGTCTAAGTCTTTCAAACTCCAAGGACCGAGAAATTGCATAGCTGCTCTACCAGTGACTAAATAATCAATCTGATAACCTTGTTCTGGACTAGATAAGATCGCTGAACCATCTTCAATCAAATTTTGCCAGAATTGTAGAGCGTCTATCGCTCCTTGATTATTTTGCAAAACGACTGCTGCGGCGCTTTGGCTACTATCGCTAACCAAATTACCGCCACTACTCCACATAAAGGGTAACCAGCTAAACACGGTAAACTCTCCTTTCCCCAAAGGTAGCAGTAACCCGTGTTGAGCAATTCTCCCATTACCCTTAGTATCATAAGTTAGCTTTCTGGCTACTTGCTGGAACTCTGACCATGTTTGGGGTAACTGGGTAATTCCGGCTGCTTGAAATAGACTAGGACGGTAGAACACCCCTAAATTATTTGTGGCGAAGGGTAGTGACCAAATTTTACCCTGGTACTCCATAGATGAAAATAAAGCGGGGACAATTTCATTTTTCATCGGAGAGTTGGTTAATAACTCATCCAGCGATAAAATAGAATTCAATTCCACTAATTGACCAGTAATAGTCGAGTTGTACCAGAGTAAATCCGGCGCAGCGTTCCCGACTGCTGCTGTTAAAATTTTTGGCGTTTGTTGGTCTTGTCGTCCAATATATATTGCGTCTACGTGAATATTGGTATGAGTGTAATTGAATTTATCTACCAGTTTTTGCAACACATCCCTATTTGATGGCGGATTGACTCCATGCCATAGAGTGATATTTATGACTTTACTCTCTGGCTGAGATTGACATCCACTGATCATTAATAGGCTGAATAATGCAATTAACAACAAGCTGTAACCAATACTTATGGGCAAACTAGTATATCTTGGCATCTTTTGTCAAAGCTAGTTATATTTTATATTTAAAGCATATTCAAAGCATATTTAAACAGAGTTAGCGTAATTTTTGGCTTATGGCTGGACATAGTAAATGGGCAAATATTAAACGTCAGAAAGCAGTAGTGGATGCGAAAAGGGGTAAAACCTTTACGCAATTGTCTAGAGCAATCATCGTTGCTACTAGAAATGGGAATCCCGATCCAGCAGGAAACTTTCAGCTACGCACAGCGATTGAGAAAGCGAAAATAGCTGGTATTCCTAACGATAACATTGAAAGAGCGATCGCTAAGGGAGCAGGTACGTTTGGTGGTGATAGCTCTAACTTGGAAGAAATTCGCTATGAAGGGTATGGACCGGGTGGTGTTGCGATTTTGATTGAAGCTTTAACAGACAATCGCAATCGTACTGCTGCGGATCTGCGGGTGGCTTTTAGTAAAAATGGCGGGAATTTAGGGGAAACAGGTTGTGTTAGCTGGATGTTTACCCAAAAAGGTGTTTGTATTGTTGAGGGTGCGATTGATGAAGAACGCTTGTTAGAAGCATCTTTAGATGGTGGTGCTGAATCTTATGAAATGGTAGAAGACCAGATTGGGGAAGTTTTGACAGAAGTTGCTAACTTAGAACATCTCAGTCAAACACTCACCAACTTTGGCTTCCAAGTGACTGATGTAGAATTACGCTGGATTCCTGGAAATGAAGTGGAAGTTTCTGAATCCGATCAAGTGCGATCGCTGATCAAATTAATTGACACTTTAGAGGGATTAGATGATGTGCAAAATGTTGTGGCGAATTTTGAATTGACAGTTACTTGAAATTAGTACAGGATAACTGGAGTTCTTTTTACCTTCCTTTACCCCTTTAATCCAAACACCAGATGAAAAGATTGCGAATTAAGCCTAACACCTTAAGCTTTACCTTGTTACTCGGCGCACTAGCTGGATTATTACCCCTATCAATAGATATGGGACTACCAGCATTTCCAAATATTGGTACATCACTAAATGTCTCTCCTGGTACTGTAGGACTCACACTCAGTCTATTTATGGCTGGCTATGCTACATCACAACCTGTTTTTGGTCCATGCTCAGATCGCTATGGGCGCAGACCATTATTACTAATAGCATGTGGACTTTTTGTCTTTGCTAATGTTGCTTGTACTATTGCCCCATCAATTAATAGTCTCATATTTTGGCGTTTTTTTGCGGGTATTGGTGCAGGTGGGGGTATGACGTTAATGTTAGCAACAGTTCAAGATCTCTTCGCAGGTGCTATTGCTCGCTCCCAACTCTCCTATATTAATCTGGTAATGACTATATCACCAATAATTGCACCTACAATTGGTGGGGGAGTATTGGCGATCGCTAACTGGCGAGCTATTTATGGGTTATTAACCATAGGAGGATTAATAGTGATGGTGGGTATTGCACTGGGACTAGATGAGCCAATTAAAAGTCGAGATATCAATGCGATCAAACCCCATCGGCTCATCGGAAATTATCTGCTGGTTCTTGGTAACAAAGTTTGCTTTGGTTATGCTTTAGTTAATGCTCTCAGTTATGGATGTATGTTTGCCTATATTGCAGGTTCGCCACTAGTAATGCTCAATGTTTTGGGTGTTTCAACTACAACTTATGGGTTTCTCTTTGCCTCAACTGCTATCGGTATTATGGCTGGTTCTTTCCTGAGTGGACAATTGAACGCTCGTAGCGTACCACCAGGAAAATTGATTGGCTTTGGGTTAACCCTTGCTGCTATCTCAGCTATTGCACTTGTATTAGTTTCAGTTACTCATACTGCCCAAATAATTACATTATTCCCTCTCTTGGTAATTAATACCTTTTGTTATGGGTTAATCGCCCCCAATGTGATGCAGAATTCACTTCAATCACTACCAGAAATTGCTGGTAGTACAGCAGCAGTAGTAGGATTTCTCAGGATGTTGAGCGGTGCGCTAGCAAGTTTAATGATTGACTTTTTCTTTGATGGACACACAGTAAATGTCATGTCTGAGGTCATGTCATTCTTTGCGATCGCTTCCCTGGCTACATATACTTATGTGAATCATTACATAACATCAAAGTAAGCCAATAAAGTAATTTCACTATTTAAATATTAGCTAAATATTAGCTAAATATTAGCTAAATATTAGCGACAACTTCCCCAATTTTGCTGATATCATAACCTCCGAGAATTTCTAATTGGGAATGAACTAATCGGTGACCTAAAGTACCAAGTAATTGTTGTACAGGTGCTTCTTCCAGATATGCTTTGAGAATTACCAGATCGTATCGCGATTGGCGGAAAGGAATAAATCCCAAACCAAAAGCGGTAGCTACAGAGGCGGTACTAATTCCACCATCTGCTAATCCACATGCTACGGCGTAAGCGACATCTTGATGACTAGTAGCAATGCGATCAAAACCCTGGAGGCGATCGCATGATATTCCTTCTTTTTCTAAAGTTTGTTCTAAAAGCAGACGACTACCAGAGCCAACTTCCCGATTCACAATAGTTGCTCTTGCTTCCACCAAATCAGTTAAACTTTTAATTCCTTTGGGATTACCGAACTGAACCATCAACCCTTCTTCCCAAACTCCTAAAGTAATCAGAACCGCTTCCCTTCCAATTAAAACTTCCCGGACAAAAGGAGTGTTGTATTCTCCGGTTTTAGCATCATACATATGCATCCCGGCGATATGCGCTTCGCCTTTAGAGAGACTATCTAGTGCGGACATGCTATTAGCAAAATTATATTGAACGCGTAATTGCGGATGCCAGCGCTCCGTTGCTTTTGCCCAAAGAGAGATCACAGGTGAACAACCAGCAATGACAACTGTGTTGTGTAGTGCTGTCATGTTATCGTCTAGAACCCGGACTTGTAGCTTATTATTGATCTGCTTTATACCTTCACCATCAGCCGGAATCATATCTTGGCGAAAAGCATCTTTACCAATTAAGGGGTAAGCTATCCATTGTCCTCCTACCCTGGCGAGACTAACTCTGAGATGTTGGTTTTCGGGAACTGGCTTGGCGAGAATGGCTGTAATTTCTGGTAAATCTTGCTCAATCCAAAATAAATCTTCTACTTGACAACCAAGTGACTTAGCCAAACGCAAACTAATGGCTACTGATGGAGCATATTGCTCGGATTCAATACCACTAATAGTTTGGCGGGTAACACCAGCTAGACTGGCTAAGTCCTGTTGACTCATCCCCAAACGAGTTCTGATTGATTTGAGATTATTTTTGAGATTATGGCGAAGATTGTTTTCCTGCTTCATGCTGAATCTAATTAAATCGGGGCTAAGTCACAAACTGAAATCATGGGAGCAACACGGGAGTGAATACTACTATCTTCCAGAACTACTGCTGTCACCGAGATGTTTTCCCAAATTGCTTAACTTTATTTCCTGCTCATTCCCCTCTTACAATTAACATATCACAGAAATAGGCTAATTTACTGGCAGCAAGAAAGAATTTTTGCGTTTTGCTATTTTCTCGCCTGGAGACGGAGCAAAGGAAAGCTCGGCTCAAGTTTGGCTAAATCAATTAGTTAATTTGTTGCATATGATACTGTTTTATGCATAAATTTCAGTTTTGATTATTTCCAAGTCAGCAATATTGATCATGGAAAACATTATCGAATAATTTCCTAAATTTGGGGGACTTGGCTCTAGACGTAGATGCTCCGCTTTGCAGTTTTGGCGAGAAATTTGTGATTGTGCTACAGAATTAATCCACAAATATCAACTGCTCCCAAACAATTATGGAATCATTTTGTTATGTATGAATTAAACTTATCTCCAGATGATTTACCAAGCTATCACATGACAAAGATCAGTGAAATACTACTCAGCCAACTAGAAGAAGCTACGAAGAAAAGCTTTTTCTTATCATGCGATCGCGTGGTACGTGTGATTTTGTGTGGTTGTCACTGGTATTTCAAAGTTAACGGTGGTATGCTGATGTTAAACTTGATTTGTCATGATATAGAAAGTTATCAAAATATCATGATTACTGTTCCCCACTTAGCTAATAAGTTATATAACTATGCTAACCAAGCTAAAATTATTATCAGTTCTCCCATTAGCCAAGGTATTCCCTGGATCATCAATGTAGAAGAACTATCTGAAGAAGAGGACTAGGAAAAGCAGGGGAGCAGGGGAGCAGGGGGGATGAGGAGCTGGAAAAGTGCTTAGAATGCTATCTTGAGTATGTAGTTCAGAGATTAATAGCTTAATCACAATCTTAACCACTTAAGCATCAATTTCTTTTCTCCCCTGCTTCCTCCTAAGTGGTATATTCAGCGTTAATCTTCACATAGTCATAACTTAAATCACAACCCCAAGCCTTTCCCGTTCCAGGACCATTCCCCACGCTCACATAAATAAGTACTGGATTATTTAACCTTTGAGGTGCAATTTTAGTCCGATCACCCGATAAATCGTTACTATTGTCTGTAGCAGTAAATCCTTCAGGGAAGGAATAACCAGCTGCTTGTTTTAAATAAGCACTTGCTGCTGCTTTGTCGAAAGCTAAAGGTTGACCCTGAGCAAACAACAAGAAATCGCCTAACTGGATTTTGAGATTTTCTT
>Ga0116229_10000538_pt1 | contig 50975 bp, 29 predicted proteins | sample S1TSphgellanicum_3_FD_87313 | JGI IMG/M metagenome (GOLD analysis project Ga0116229, IMG submission 87313) | Host-associated microbial communities from peat moss isolated from Minnesota, USA - S1T2_Fc - Sphagnum magellanicum MG | ecosystem: Host-associated > Plants > Peat moss > Unclassified... | reverse complement strand
TTTTTAAAAATAAACAAAAACAATATCATAGATTTTCAAGTGGATTAATTATCACTTGGTTTCCATTTTAATGGGAGTTTATTTCAAGGCCTTCCAAAGAGGGTTTTATGTTTTAGTTATTACATCACACCAACTTGTGTGAGAAAATATAAATGATTTTTAAAGTCAAAATAAGATATAGTTGTCAATCCCTTTAGCTTCAAAAATATTGACATATTCAAATTTTAAATGAAAGTTTTTTTTTTTTTCCCTCATATGTGAAGGTGTGGGATGGTGGTAAATTGTTTTTTTTGACTCTAATGAAAATTTGAATTTAGATTTTCATTTATTAACTTACTATTATACTTTTAATTCTTATTTGGTTGAAAGCCACATTTGAAAATCAACCTTATAACTATCCTTAACATTGAAGTTAAACCAAGTGTAATTGTGAAAAAATAAAAAATTAAAAGGTTGAAATTACATAATTTGTTAAATAGTTATCAAGATTCAGATTTTTTGTTTCACAAATAATTCTTCACATATTTATATTATATATGTCTAATATGTTATAACCATCATTATTATCATGAATTTTATATGTTTACAAAATCATGCACTGAACATTCAATAATCTTTCATGATATTTTCAATTTTTTTAATTTCAAGTTTATTTTATTTAAAAATTAATATTATAAATCAAACTTCATTATAATAAAATAAATATTTTAAAACTTTTTTTCAAACATTCATTTATATATTAAATAATAAGAAACTAAACAAAATTTTTAAAACATTTTATACCATAAGTGATTCACCATGATGCATCTCTTTTGAATCACGTAAAATTGTGTAATGATTTTTTTAATGATTCATCCAATTTTATCCATGCACATTAAATTTGATTGAACTTTAATTGTTACATCCCACTCATTCCATCATTGCATTATATGTACATCACTTAAAATGTAAAAGTTCATTGTTTGATGGTTTTGGCATTTCTCAATCATTCCATTGTTGCATTATGTGTGCACCGCTTAAATTGTGAATGTTCATGCTTAATGATCTTAGTGTTTTTTAATCATTTCATTGTCACATTATATATACATCATTTAGGATGCAAATAATCATTGTTTGATCATTTTGACATCTTTTGATCATTCAATTGTTATATTATATGTGCATGATTTAGGATGTGAACATTTGTTATTTGATGATCTTGATGTCTTTCGATCATTTCGTTGTCACATTATATGTGCATTATTTAGAATGCGAACATTCATTACCTAATGATTTTGGCGTCTTTTGATCATTGTATTATTACGATATGTCCGCATCATTTAGAATACAAACATTCATTATCTTAGGGCTTAGCATTTGTACTCCATACCATCATCTACTGTGATAGTCTATTGCATTTGCCACACTATCGGGTCATTCAACAGAAACACAACTTCCAAGGGAATTTTACTACACATGGTTCTTGTACTAATAACATTTGTTGTCATGGAAAATTTTTGGTTTTCTTCACATCCATTAAGTTTTAAATTTTGTTATGCTAGTGATTGGGAACATTGTATTTAGGATCTAGCATGGCTTAAAGGTATTGAACTCACAACCAATTCGAATGCACCAAGGAGTTCCAAGCACTCATGTTATTGGTGGCACACACTCCATTTGGGCATTCTTGAAAACTACATGAATTTTTTAAATGCCACATAGCTTTTTAGAACTAAATCTACTAATGCTAGATATTGTTACCATGGAAAGCAAAACTAATGAATTTGTCACAACAATGAAAAGAAGATAAGTGAGGACAACAATGGGTTGTGAATTTTTTTGGTTGAAGAATGTAGGTTTATTCAAATCTATCTTTAAAATAAGAAGCGTAGTTCATTGGGGTGAATAATCTTCATTAAAGTTGGTTGAAATCAACATAATAGAACCTTGGAAAAAATCTTGTAGGCCATCTAGAGTAAGGTAATCAATCTTTAATAGTTTAAGATTTCCTTTATCTCCATTCTTGAAAACAAAGGTGATTAGCCCTTAGTTAATTCCTTTGGGGAACTTGCCAACCCTAATTACTTCTAAAATTATAAGTTAATAATCATGGCCTTTTATGTCATAATATTTTTTTGTTAAACTCCACCTTGCACTTTCCTTTGTGTCATATGAAACATAGTTTTCAAACTTTTCCCAAATCAATAGCTTGGTTTTTTATGATAACTATCAAACTTGATGGAATTTTATCCCCACTACATGAAAAAATCCTTTTTGCCTCCACCTTATCCTACTAGCTCTAGTTTGAATGTTGTCACCTTCTTCTCTTTTGCACATTTCAAACACTCTTCCAATTAGACAACTTTGATTTGTGAATGTGGTGTGACCAGACAAGAAGTTAGTTGGATAGCTCTCATGTGAACATGACTTCGTTTTAGGGTTTTGGTTTTTTTGTTTTGAATGGCCATCAACTGTCTTTGTTCAAATGGCAGAATTTATGTTATCACTATTTGTTAATAGTTGCAATGACTACTTGGAAAAAACTTGTGAGTTTGGGTAGAAAACTTTGTTTGTTTGTGTGTTATGTGAAACAAGTTGGCAACAAGAATGGGTGGTCAAGGACGCTACAAGCATTCAATGGAGAGGGAGAATAGGACGGTGCATGATAGCATAAGAAGAAAAGATCCAGGCAAATGAAAGCAAGGTTTGTTGTTTTTGTTGAATCTATTGTAGAATGTGTAAAATGGGGAGCTTGCAGAGATCGGTAGTTGTTGTTTGATTTCCGCTACGCCAATGCTTACACCATGGCAGGCTCTGTGTTTTTGTTAGTATTAGGTTCTATAAGGGGTCGATGTTAAGGGCTGATGACGCATAAGAAGAGGTTTGAGCTATAAAAATAGGAACATGTAAAGGGTTAAATCTACATGATATTTTGGTGGAACCTTTCCTCAAATCTAGTGAGTAGCGCATATGTATGAGTGAGAGCCAAAAACCTTAAAAGGGTATCCTTGGGTTGGGCAGAATGTAGATAAGAAAGGAACAAAATGGGAGAATTTATAAAAAAATATCCATAGACCCTTTTCTGCATAGAATTTTGTTTTTCCTAAGTGGTTGCAAGCCAACTTGGCATACATTGCTCGTCCTTGGTTAGTACCTAGAAGTCAACATGTTTCTAAGATCATACCAAATGTTCGTTTACATTATCTTACGTCGTAGAAGGATGGTTAATAGCTCACAAATGGACCAACTGAACACTGAAAGTTTTGACCTCAAGCCAAACCCCATTAACTCATGAACTGACAATGTGTGGATTTATTCCTAGCATCGGCTTGAAGTATAGTATAGTAATCTAGAATAAGAACTTAATGCAACAACTACGCATGGTAGCATTGAGGAAAAACTTGAACCTAACCTGGATTAGATAATTCACAACATTCAAATTGAACTTGTTGTTTTTATTGAACCTATAGTTTCCATCATAGAATTTGTAGTTGTAGTTATGAAGTCATTCCAACTTGTTCAACATGTGGTTGAATCTGTACAAATAGAAAACCCATAGTTTTTAAAATTTCAACTTGTTCTAGTTTTGGGTCATTCCACAAAAAATCTGAAACAAATTAACATGTTTTTAAAACAAGTTGTTCAAAATGCCACAACCTGGTTAGAAACATTGTAAAAACTATTAAACCTTAAAGTTGAGTTTGAGCAAGTTAAGGAAAATTTGTCTAAGACCCATAACTACCTACAAATTTGTAGCCTACAACTATAAATAATGAAAAGAACTGTGAAGAACCATGACAAAAAACTAGTCATAGTCAAAGGACAATTGAATAGGGTCCACCATTGCCAGGCTGATTTGGAGCAAATGACATGAAACTATGCCAAAATGAAGGAGTCCAATTTGGAACAACAAGGTATAATAACTGGTTTGGAGTGTACCTATAAAATTTTAGGGAACAATAGGTAATTGCCCACATAGAATTTGAAAGCGAAAAGCAAAGTCTTATTGCTCAAATCCAAGACTAAAAGGGTAAGTATGAAACAGCCAAGGTACAATTAAACAAACCTAACCCCATTCTACATGTTAGAATGAACAACAAGTTGAAGGAGTTTGAGGAGTTGTTGCTAGATAATATCCTACTCAAAGTGCAGAACCAAGTCTTAGGAGATAAAAACCCCAAGTGGAAGGAGTGGTAGCAAACCATTCAAGAGTTCATAGAGGAGTAGATTCAAGACAATATGGAGTTGGCTCACTTTGATGAATGGAATTATCTACTCGAATTGCAAGCCTACTAAACTACTTTCCTTGATTTCAAATATGAACCTTCAAGTTTTGTGTATGTGGAAATTGGAACCAATAGCAAAGTTCCAACAATGCCATTTGTGGTATAACCTATTATTAAACCAGATAGTCCACTAAGAGGTGGAACATGTTTAGAAATCATACCCTTACTTGTTCATACTTTTACTATACTTATTTCAATGACCACTATTGTCGATCAACCTATGGAAAGTAGTGAGAGATCTGACAAGAAACAAAATGAACCTATGAATCTTTTATTCACTATACTAAATAGTAGATTAAAGTCTTTGGAATTCATATCTACTAGTGTACCTTTGACACCACATCAAATAGGTATAGGTCAAGAGGTTACTTTGATATCTAATACCCTACATGCCTTAGAGGTATTTTCGACACCCATAACAACCTTTGAAGACACACTTGATCAATAAAATATTGTAACACTAACTAGTTTTCAAATTTTGAGTCAAGTTGAACTTGTGGAGGTAACAAGTGTTGAATCTATTGAAGAAGTCATCAATTAATCAGTTACATAAGGCTAAATTTAACCTAGAACTTTGAGTTAACATTTCGAGGATGAAATGTAGATTTCAAAAGGGGATAATGTTACCCATATTTGGTAATAGGTGACTTAATAGGTTGATAATGTAAACATGTTGTTAAATTTAACATGTGTCTTAACTTGTTATTATTTAACCTAACTTGTAGTATTAACCTAACCAATTAATAAACTTGGTAGGTAATGTTATTGGGTTAAAAAGATAGGTTGACAAGTTAGTCAACAAGTAATCTATAAAACTTGTACTTGACAAAATTGATAGTTGGACAAATAGTTAAACAAGGTGTATTTTTTTTGAAATTTTGAACTATTAATCTAAATACTAGTTAATGACTGTTTATAATGGTCAGTTATGACTATTGTATTTTGAAATGGCTAATATTAGACTAGGAGGATAGACCTATTGAAGGGACTTTTTGGATTTCATTCATGCTTATGTGTTTCACTGTTCAATTATGGAACATGGATTATTTTTTCTTTCAACCTATTTCCTTCAAGCTTGAGCAATTTGTGTACATGTTAATTTAGGATTTGTAGTAGTTTAAATTTTATTTTGTGTATTATATGTACCTATTGTTGTTTTAAGAACCCATTGTTAAAAAAAATCTAGAGGTAAAATAACCTTAATGGGAATAGAAAAACCCCGTTAATACCCATTCGTACCTTACACCATGCTGTTTAAATCCCTTGCCATAAAGGAGGTCTTTGGTTTATGACTTTCTTAGCTATCATTAGCCACCTTGATGTGGGGTGCCATTGTCCTTTGTAGTTTTATTTCAATTGATCCACCCTATGGAAAATGAGGATCTTCCACGATTTTGGTCCTAGATTAAGACCTCAAATCAACATTTTTTGCAAGAAGTGCAAATGTTTGAGCTTCTAGATCTAATATTTTAATCCCACCTTTAGTCAATGGTATATGGTTATATCCCATGCTACCTTGGCTTTGGCTTCACTATTTGCTTTACTTGATTAAACAAAATTACGAACAAGGGTTTTGATTTTCTCTAAAGATGAAAGAGATATGTCTACACAAGAAGTTGTGTACCACATAGATGCAAGGATGACTTGATTTGCAATTAGTATCCTCCGAAAAATTGACAAGCACTTATAACTCCAAGATGTAAACTTCCCTTTCACTAATTGCAGCACCTTATTATCCTTCTCCTTCTGTGGCATTTTGAAGTTGATTGGGAACCCAAAATATTTAGCTTTGTTGTTTGGTGTTAATTAAAGCAACCCTTTGTCTTCCCCCCAAGACCATTATTTATTCTTCTTGGAAGCCCATATGGCACATGACTTGTGCCAATTAACCTTCCTTCTTGAAGCTTCACAAAATGTTTGAAGAACTTGGAATGTATTTTGCAAGTTGTTTAGGTTCCCTTTTAGAAACATCATTGTGTCATTTGCGAACATTTGATCTTGAATTTGGGTACCATCAAGAAGAGTTAACCCTTCAATTCCGTATCTTGGATCGAAACTCATATAACCTAGGTCATTTGCCACAAAAAGATAAAGATAAGGTGCTATGGGACATCCTTGACAAACTACTCTCTCCATTTGAAAAGATTTTCCTTTTTGTCTATTGACCACCACTGAAGTCTCTGCCTCTTCATATGATGTTGTTGTCCATTGAATCCATTCGTTTGAAAAACCTAGCTTTCTCATTGACTCTTGCAAGAATGTTCAATTAATTCTATCATATGCTTTCTCAAAATTGAAAAGAAGCATGACTAGGTTTTGGTCACTTTCATTGGTCCACTCCATTGCCTCGAAAGCTAAAAACACGTTATCTAGAATAAATCTACCATGAACAAAACCCATTTGGGTTGGTCTTATCCACAAGGGTAAAGAGGATTGAACTTTACTAACCAATGTTTTTGAAGCAATCTTGTATGTGAATCCCAACATTGAGATTGGTCTATAATTAGTGATGAGACTATGATCCCCTTGCTTTGGGATGAGTGATTGTAGACCAACCTTTAGCTCCTTGTGCATCCTTCCTTCTTGAAATGTCTCCCGCAAATGGTTTTTGATGTCCTCTCCGACCTCTTGCCACATTTCATGAAAGAATTCCATAAGGATGCCATCTATTCTTGGAGCCGTATGTTTGGGAAAATCCATTGTTGCCCTATGCATTTCAATGTTTGAGAACTCTTGTAGTAAAAGCATATTTTGATCCTCTATTACTATTGTTGGTATAGTGTTGAGACATTGCAATCTTGCTTGAATATTGTTCTCCACTAAAAGATCTTTTGTGTAGGTGATGGTAAAAAGATTGAACATATTGCTTTATGTCATCATCTGAAATAGTTTGCCCACCATCTAACACTTCTTTGATCATAATGAATGGCTTATGAGCTTTATGGAATTCAAAGAATTCTCAAAAGCACATGTCTCCAACCAAAATCCATTTGGTTGCCATTGCATTATTGGTGGACTCTAACTTATCCATTTTTGCTTTCTCCAATAATTCCTGGGCTTTATTAAACTTATCCCAAGCTTGAACATTATCCCAGTTTGCTATGAATTCTTCTTCTATTGCATCTATTTATACCAACTACTCTTAATACAACTTTTTGCTTTGTGTTTTGAGTTTTTTTGTGATCACATCACGTTCCTTCTTGGTGTAGAATAAAGTTCTAGCCACTTGTGCACCAAGTCCTTGGCTTGCTACCTCCTCCATCCCTTGTTTCCAAGCCTCTAATAATTGGTGTTTTGTATGTAGCAGTTGCAAATTGAATCCCATTTGGCTCCTTCTTTTATGGGTTCGTGAAGATAACTGTAGAAATTAGAGATATGGGCCATTATAGACCAAATCTCGACCTTGCCTCCTATTTGTTGAACAATAGCATCTATGTAAAACCTATCTAGGTGTGACCAAATTAGAGATGGAGACGTTCTACATTAGGTAAAATTCTTATGCCCTATTCTCTTGAATTCATTTAGGTTCCAAGCATCCATAAGCCCGAAGCTTGCAATGAATGCATTCCATGCATTAAATTCCCTCCCTCCCATTATGTTGCCAAAGTAACCTTGACTATGATCTTCAATTGATTCCACATTGTTGAAGTCTCCTCCTATAATCCATTTGGCTTTAGGTAATGCCACATTTGTTAGGGTTTGCCAAAGTCTTGCACGCCTTGTAATGTAGTTTTGTGCATAAATGCACATTATTCCCACCTTTATGGAAGAGGATAATTTGAAAGTCAAGTATTGAACCCTTCCAAGAATGATCATTCCATGTTCTTCCACCAATGGTGTTAACCTATAAGATAATTTTATTGATGTGCCTCCTTTGAATCTATTGTTTTTTGTTGAGAATAGAACATCATTCCAAAACTTTTTCCTCCTTTGAAATCCATTTGGCTTATGTTCTTTAAATAATCTTGCATACCCATGTGATGCTCCTAAAGCATAATTACTTTTGGCCGAGGTTAAATTTTCCTAAAAAACTTGCATATGTCACAATGTTGCCTAATGCCTTGAATCCCTTGGCCAAGACTCTTAATGAAGCTATCACCACATCTTGTTTATTCATCAATTAGATGAAAGTTTTCTAGTAGAGTCTATTGGGAATGTCCTTCCTCTTCTACCAAAATTTCAAATGTGTTTTTGCTTTGCTTGGAAGTTGGTATTATTGGGGACATATCCTTGTTTATCACTTTTCTACCTATTAGAAGGTATAGGATTATATTAGCATCTTGGATATGAATATCCCCACCCAAATTTGCTCCTATGGCCAATACTCTTTCCACTTCCATTGGAACTGGAAGCTACCCAAACCTATTTGGCTTTTGGAGGTGTATCTTTTCTTTGTTCATTGGATTGATTACCATCTAGACACAATGTTGTGACCTCTCATTTCCTTCTAACCATGTGTAGTACCAAAAGGCATCATTCCATGTCTTGAAATGATTTCCTTTGTTGTGTTCATTTATGATGATTTTGCGCAATTGCAGAGAGGTTTCATTCACAATGTGCTTCTTCACCAATTTCGATGTCCATCGAGTTATTCCTTCTATGATAGACATTTAAGCCATTGCTATTGATTTTCCTCCTTGTTCTTGAAGGTCTTTAAGGGTACGTGCATTTTTTTCACCCTTCTCATTAATTTCAAATGTCACAAAGATTGGAGAAATTCTGCCCTTTTAACAACTAATTTTGGATAGCTAACAAACAATGATTTCCAAAAATCCATTGGTAGTGAAGTGGTTTTATACCCCCTCTTCACATATTCAACTTCCTTCTAGTTGATGTCAACAATTGAAGGTGAGTTGATTTTCTTTCCTCTCCCTTGCCCCTTTGAGTCCTCCAAATGAATTCCATTTTGTTGTTCTCATTTGGAGAAATTGGTGCATCACAAGAGTCCTTAGATTGAGGATTTGGTGAAGATGTAACATGTGACCCTTCAATTTCCAAAAAACATTTGGAGCTTGATGGGTCTTGATCAAAAGATTGGGGTGAAAGTGTTTCTTGAAGTTTTTCCATCACCATTTTTACTGTCAAAACCTTCTTGACTTGGCTTGTCTTCAATGCAAATTTTGCTTTGCTAGCTTGTTGCTCTTCCAAGTTGGTTAGATTTCCTCCTCTCTTGGACTTGGTATCTTGTTCTTTTTGCCCTTCTCTTGGGTGAGTAGCCTTCTCATGAACCCCTATTCCATTGGCTTTCCAAAAGTTTGTGTGCCCTTCTTTACTGTTTTTCTGGTTTGCTTTAACCTCATTTGGTTTTCAATTAGGGAGCTTTGATTTTGCAATAAGGTCAACACATGGGGCTTTTCCATCTTGAAATGGGTGAGGCTGTGGAGGAGTAGTTTCCTCTCTAATATTCCTACTTAAGTTTTTTTGGAGGGCAAACTTTAGCTAGGTGACAAAAGGCCCCACATCTATTGCACTAGTTAGGCAAGTTCTCAATGTTCCCTACCAGCAGTCTAATTCAAGGGCTTGCTATTTTTGAAGCATAAGTGTTTGAAAGCTCTACTCGAAGAACTTTTCCAATCTTCCCTACAAGGATGTGGAAACAAGTTTGATTTCTAAGGTATTGGTTTAGACCTAAGAATTGTACCCACAATGGATATTGGAGTAGGTGATTCTTCTTTGTTTGAGGAAAAACTAGTATGCCACGTTGAAAAGACTACATTTGCCCCTTCATAATTGAAAGAATTTTCAAGAGCATGTTTGTAGCTTATGTTGCTGCAAAGAAACCTTTTCCTACCCGAGCAAATGATTAAAGAGAATCATGTAATGTTGAGAAGGCCCATGCTTTTAAAGCTTTAAGACCAAGGTTGGGACCTTGAATTTGACCCAAAACTGTCACCTTCGTTGCTGCCTATCAAAATTGGTAGCAAATATCTCGATACTTCTCCAAAAGGGCTACAGTGATCACTCCTTCCTTACTTTGCAGCTATGCTCCAGAGTTGTTGAAAAGTTTTCCAGCAACTTTTTATGCTTCTGCCTCTCCAAACTCTTGGGTTGTCATGTTCTCACTTGCTGTTGCTGAAGAAAGTGGCTAGTTTGGAGTTGCAGCTTCAGTTCCAAGTTGCGTTGGATGTGTCTCATTATTGCCCACTACCATCTCTCTTTCCACCTCCACTTCCTCTCCTCTCATGAGAAAAAACCTAAACCCTGATTATATCCTTAGAAACTAGTTATAAATCCATTTGGAAGCTCAAGAAGAAAAGCTCTGCCATCTATTTTGCTCTACCATTTGAGCTACATTCTTGACTATGCTTTGTCTAACCCTCTAACCAATTGAGCTTGCTCTACCTCTCACCTTATCCATTGGGCCACATAGTCGGCTTTTTGTTTTGTTGATCCAAAATTTTCAGAACAACAAACATGAACGTTGCCTTGTCAACATATTTTCAATGATACACACTAGATTGTTCCATGACATTGAATACAACATGTCTATTATTGTCTATAACCATTACCTGGTGAAATTTTCAGAATTAAAAAATCAAGTGCTGAAGTTAAGATTTAAAATTTAATTAATTATTCAGCAGTCTGCTGCTGAAATGGTAAAGGTATTTCAATACTCAAGCACATTTTGCACTCATAACCTTCCATGTTATGAATGTTCCAATGGGCACATAACATGCCCAGTAACATGGTTACATTACTCTAGGTAGGAAGTCTGGTACATGAGATTTCAGGATTCAAAAAAAGGTCCATGCAGAGGTGGTGTGCAATGTGCATGGTTGTGAAATGCAGGTGTCAATTGATTTTAAAGTCCTCAAAGCTAATGATGATGATGATTCGATTTTAGTGTAAGGTAAAGTCCTAGGGTGGGGGCATTCTCAAAATAAGGGGCCTAGGACAAGGTGATAGTGGAGTCTGGCCCCCACATTTTGGGAATGTCTCACACTCATGGGCTTTGCCTATCGCAAAGCATGAGAATTGTTTTATTTTATTGTGAACCAAACCTATGTAAATCACGAGGCGTATGAATGGGAAGGTTCTTACACCTATAAGTAGGCATAATTTCCTTGCACCCTTGAGGAGTAGGCCTAACATCCCTCCCAATCTCTAGGAGGGAAATTCATGCATACCTAACCCAGTTGGTACGGATCATTCTGGGAACTTGAAATCTCAATGCTGACATTTTTGACGCATGGATCAATGTGGATCTGCCAACTCAGATAAATTCCGGTTCTTAATCTGCCTAGGGAAGTGGAAGAATAGTTCATGACAACTATTTACACAGATTAGTTTAGTACAAGATGTCCACCAAATGGAATAGTCTTGGGTTTTGCCTAATCCTCCGAATCCAAGAAGATTTGGAAAAAAGATGTGTGATTTGTGAATCCATGTGACATGTGAATTGTGCCTTAATGTTGAGAATCAAGTGATCCAGCTTGACAGCACATGTAGCAGTTGTCTATTTCGGAGTCCATGGTGATTTCAATGGTTTTGGAACTGTCATGCGGTTTCATTACACATGGACACCATAGCATAGTGGGTGGATCAGATTTAGTCTAAATTAATCATTATCCAAACAACTCAGCAGGACTGGGATTAGCTTAATTTAAATGGGGACTTCTTCACCTATTTATCTCTTGCCACTTCCTCGGTTTTATATGCCTTCATATGTGTTTATGCAATTTCCACAGACAAAGTCTGATCTTTTCTCATTGCCTAGTACTTTCTCATTCACCTCCCTTCGATAGTTTCTCATAATGGAGGATCCTGAAACTTCACACTTGAAAAGAAACGCACAAACACTTAATTCAACAGATTTAACATCAATATAGGTATGATCTCACTTCTTTGATTTGGTCAACTAACTACTACCCAACACAGCCCTGTGATGCATGAGTTCAGATGAATTAAATTTTATTTTCATTTATAGAAATTTGGAAATGTTTGCTAAAAACCTGATTTGCTTTTGGCTTCAGTCATCAAGACTCCCCAACACCCAACTAGTCCTAAGTGCATTTGAAGTATCCACATGCTACTTACTCACGGCCTTTATGGCATCTCAGATAGTCACCACTAACAACATCACCCTGAAGAATTAGAAGACAATTATTCCCGTATTGTTCTTCTAGTGATCCTATAGCCTCTGGTTGTATTAGGGTTACTAACCATTCATTAGTTAAGATTGATCAATTACAGACCGTTCAATGTGTTCATCACCTGAACTGTCAGTTAGACTGTTTTAGTGGTTATGTCAACTCATTTAGTTTAATGATTAAGTTTGGATGTCTCCATTTTGTGGTTTTTGTATTTAGGATGTCTCTCAAGGTCGTTTGTTTGATTACCGATTATAAGAAGACACTGCAACTTACAATCTGCTTCATCCTGTTCACAAGAAGAAGAACCCATAAATAAATTTCAAAGCCTCAAATTCAGTTAACCTTTTGGGTTCTTGTTATGTTTTTTCTTTAGTAGTTGGGTTTTTAGGTCCGAATATTCTTGATGAATCAAAAAGCCTCAAGCATGTTAAACACTATTTTACCATCATTCCTGGTTTGAAATTGTGTGTGCATGTGGTGTTTATTGTGGCATATATTGCATTAAAATGGCAATTTGATGTCAGGTAATGGCTCATATTACATTTGTGCCACATGTGTCATGAGCTGCAGCTTTTTGTGTGAGAAAAACACCATTCTCTTGTAGTGGCAGTGCTTAAGTTGTTGAATTCTATCTTCAAAGTCCAAAGAGTTGGCAGATAATGTACTATCCAAAAATGAAAGGGAGTGCTCAAGATGTCCTCCACTTGGAGAGGAATAATTCTGCTTCAGTTAACCATGTTAGTCTATGCACTGACAAAAAAAATTGCATCTGGTTGGTCATATCCAGAGCTCAAAGAACTGTACATGGGTTCCTACAACACATTTTTGTCTGGCATCCCAGCAAGCTTTGGCAACTTAACCAAGCTTGTCGGCTAGATCTGGGTGAATGTGGACTCAATGGGTCACTTCCAATCAAGCTTGGGAATTTGGTGAACCTTGTCACGCTCTTTCTACAGCTCAATAGCTTCATGGGTGCAATCCCAGTTGAGTTTGGCAACCTGGTGAACTTGAAGTCACTTGACCTTTCTTCAATAACCTGACAGGCAAGATCCCGCCCACTCTAGTCTACTTGCAAAAGCTGGAGCTGTTAAGCCTCATGAACAACCAAATTGTAGGCACCATTCCTGCTTGCTTGGGTGACCTCCCCAATTTACAGGTGATCCATCTATAAGCCTTCTTTGATAAGCTCTTGAAAAAGAAAGTCTGAGTCTTGAAAAGTGATGGGTGATGTGCAGTTTTTTCTGAGCTTTTCAGTAGCTATTCAACTGATGTGGAAAGTTCTCTGTTTTCATTTTTTTAAATCAATTTATCATGGTTTTGACAGGTGCTTTATTTGTGGAAGATCAAGTTGGTGGGAACTATTCCTCAAACACTTGGACAAAACACAAATCTCACACTTCTCAACCTCTCTTCCAATTTTCTCAACGGGATGATTCCACAAGATTTATGTGTTGGCCAAAAGCTTCAATGGCTAATATTGCAATACAAGCAGCTCACAGGTCCCATACCTGAGAGCTTGGGAAACTGCCAGAGTCTAGCAAAACTTTGCCTTAGCTACAACTTCCTTAACAGGTTGATCCCAACAGGACTGTTAGGACTTCCAAATATCTCATTGGAGGAGGTCAAGGCCAACAACATTATTGGGCCAATCCCATCCACATTCATTTCTGCTCCATTGTTGGGATACTTTGATTTGTCTGACAACTATCTGTCAAGCAGTTTGCCAGCAAGTATTGGGAACCTCACAAAACTTCAGCAATTCCTGCTATCAGGCAACCAGTTCAGTGGGTTGATCCCACCCCAGATCTGTGACATGCCTCTTCTGAACAAACTGGATCTGAGTTTGAACAATTTATTGGGCCCGATTCCATCAACAATATCCAACTGTAAGAAACTTGGGTCCCTTGATTTGAGCCAGAACAATTCGTTGGGCTCAATTCCATCAACAATATCCAACTGTAAGAAACTTGGGTCCCTTGATTTGAGCCAGAACAATTTGTTGGGTGAGGATCCTCTCCAAATCAAGTACATACCCGATCTCTACCTCAATCTTTCTCACAACCATTTGACAGGTCACATCCCACCACAATTGCAACTGGTTCAAACTCTGAGCATCATTGACTTCTCCTACAACAATCTTTCTGGACAGATACCACATTTCAAGTTGACCATTATAAGTGCCTTTGTGGGGAATCCATTTTTGTGTGGGGATGTATTGCCCATCATGCAACCTTCATATCTTCTGCCCCAGCCCCATCTCTCCAGCATCCTAAACAACATGATATGGGCCTTCTATCATGGCTGGTCGGGATGTTGGTCTCAGCTGCTTTCATTGTTTTACTTGTGGGCCCATGTTGCTTTTTCCAAAACTACCAGTGGTACATCTGCAGATATTTTAAAGGAAACCAACAGTCCACCCTTAGAAATTAATTGCCTTCCAGAGGTACTAAGCAAAGCATGAACAGCTGCTTCATATGCTGTCACAAAGAGATTTGAAGGAGAGTTTGAATGTCAATCTAATGACTATAATAAAGCTATAATAAAATTGTTGAAAAATAAAATTCCTCAAGTATCTTCTTGGGCCCCTTTTTGTTGTCCTAATGATCTCATTTGAGAAAAATGTCTCCAGCTGTTTGATTGCTTGACAGAGGACAACATAATTGGTCGCAGTGGGGTGGGAACTGTTTACAAGGGTGTCATGCCCAGTGGTGAGATTGTGGCAGTCAAAAGACTATCTGGAGAGGGGAAAGGGGCATCCCACGATCATAACTTCTCTGCTGAGATTCAGACGCTGGGGAAAATCTGGCACCGCAATATTGTGCGGCTTCTCGGGGTGTTGCTCTAACCATGAGACAAATCTGTTGGTATATGAGTATATATGCCAAAGGGTAGTCTTGGAGAGCTGCTTCACAGTAAGGAAAAATCAGGCCATCTCAATTGGGATACAAGGTCAGAAATTCTGGTTCCTACAATTAATTGATCATACTAATTGACTTAACAACACTGGTGTTGATTAGCACTTGACTAAGACCAGCTCCATTAGTGCTCAGTATGTGCCCTGCAAAAGAAAATTAGATGAAGAAAAGTTGAAACATGCCAGTTTGGCTCAGCAAAATGGTTTTAGCTCAGCATTTTTTAATAGGATGCAGAGGCTGGTAATAGGCACATCAAAACCTAACACCTGTTGTTGATTGGCTAGATAGTTTGATTGGTCTGGGTGGGTTGCTATTAGTAGTCTCCCATCTATTTGCAGTTTTAGTTTCATGGGTGGGGTTGGGAAAAAAAAAAAGACTAAACTTGGATGTGAGAAATATTTTTGCAGTCACATACTGAGCACTAGCACTGCTTGAGATACTCTAATCACCAGTTAGTTGTCTTCACAACTGTTGTTGATTAGCACTGGATTAATTAATTACCAGTTGTTGAAGACTCATAGCTGTTGAACACAGACAATGAATCTTGGGACTAATACTTTGTTGGCAATTTACAGGAGGTGATGTTGGTCCTCAGAGTCGCATTATTGTGCTGCAGTGATCTTCCAGCAGACCGCCCAACCATGAGAGATGTGGTGCAAATGCCGTCAAATGTGAAGCCAAAGAGCAAAGGGAGCAGTCTTGCAGACTCTCATGAATTGATGATGGCATTAGATCTTCTGAAGGAGAAGAATGATAATCTTCAACTTGTATGTGAGCATATGTAGCTTTAAAACTGCCACCACCTGCGGCACTTGGTTTGCAAGTGGAATCCCAAGCTTTTATATTCAAATGCATTAAACTCTTGGGTCTATTGCTTGTGTACATTACAGCCAGTGTAGAGGGTTTTGTAGAGCTTGAAATGGGTGCAAGAATTCTGTCTTTTACAGTTGGTTAAGTGCTCCTGGAAGATTAGAATTTTGAACTTTTTTCAGATTAGGAAATAGGGAACTAGTGTTGTGTGTAGATAGCATACAATTAGTTGCTTCTCTTTTTTTGTGTCTGCAGCACACTAGGAACAATGCCGTACCTAATGCACAACTTGCAACAAATCTGCATCAATTTCATTTTCAACACAAAAAAACTGGAAAGAAATCTTCTGAAAGTAAGAGTAGGATATCTGTGGAAAAACTTTGTGAGCACTGTATCTTCAAACTATTTCATCTTTTGATTTGTAATGGACGTACCCATTTCTCGACTTGTAATTTTAAAATTGCAAAATCAAGCTAGGTGATCAAGTCTTCCGCTCCTGACGCCATTTGTATACAGGCTTATCCGTAGGTGTGCTGATTTCATCAGGACGTAGCTTGCGCTTTCTGCCCTTAGTTGTCAACTGTTTCTGCAAGGACATCGTCATAGCCAGTTCTCGCAACTTCTCCGCTCGCTCGCTGCGCTCCTTCAGCTCCCTCTTCACCCCCTTAGAAACCCTAGGAGCACGAAGCGGATCCTCCGTCATGTCCTTTACCACTGCCGGTCTGAGCTCTTTAGCTTGTTCCCTATCTTCAGCAAAATAGATGTGCTTGCTCGATGATTGGCCCTCATGGAGCGGAATGAAAGAAGACTGCAACCTCTCCACTTTTTTCTTCTCAGCCTGCCATTTGGACATCAAGTAACCGAAGTCTTGCGTCTTCATCAGCTGCAGCTCCTCTTCAGTGTACTCCTTCCCACCGGTTTTGGGTCTATGAATGCCATTCACCGTCTTGGAGTTTATCATCTTATAATAAAACTCATCGGGATTCCTGAATGCCGCCTTCTCCCGCAACCTACGGATGGTGTCCTCTTTCCTGTGAAAATCCTTGGCTCGCAGCACATAGTCCTTGTGCTTCTCAAGCAGCCCGAACCTGGCACGGTTCTGAGGTTGCGACCGCTCCTTGTGAGCTCGCCTCCGCACCGCATTCCTTAACGACGACATGCTTGCTGCCTCTCCTCCTCGCTTGAGCTCCACAATCCTTCCCTTGCTCCTGCTGCCGACAAACCCTATATACACAAAGCCGCGACAGAGCAGCGAGAGAGAAAGGGTCTATGTCGGGCCGGGTCACATGTAAATACTACGTACCCGTTCGAAAGGGTCTGTGCCGGCGGGGCCCGCCCTTTTTTCTGGCTATATATATATAGCTAAAATGCTATATTATAGAGTAAAAGTGCTAAAATCATGTCCTTTTTGAGATTTGCAATATCCATAATTCGAGCAATATTGGAAAAAAAATCGTCAGATTTCTAAACATGGTGCAAGTATGTAGCAAAAATAAAATAAAATAAAAATTTTATATATATATATATATATATATAGGTTTATAGCCAAATTTGGCTAACTCGTCCTAAGGATGATCACCATTTTGGCTACAAACAAAAACTCCTAAAAAACAATTACTCATTACCATAATACATTTACCATTTTGACAATAATTAAATTATTTTCAAAAAATGTTGATTTTTTCAAAATCAATTGCTCACAATGTTGAAAGTAATAGAAATTTGACATTATTATTGAGTAACGCTTAAAAGCATAGTAGTGTGGTGTGCCTAAGTAATGCAAAATTAGTTAACATTTTCTTTCACCACCTCGACTATAAGAATTTCACAAAATGTTTATTGCCGAAAATGAAAATATGGAAAAACAAAAATTGTCAAGAAAATGTTAGAATTGTAAAGGTCCTATGATAATTAATAGAGCCTTTTGTTGAACCCCTTAACAAAAAGTGTTGTTTGAACAAATCATTCACTAACAACCACATTGCAACACATTGCAACAAGACATGGAGCTTGTGAGAATTGCAACCATTGATAAAAGTTTTCATTCACCAACAACCACATGGCAACAAGGGTTGTAGCCCATGAGAATTGCAATTGTTGAGAGTGTTTTCACATGCTCTAAAAAGTTCTATTGTTACAACTCGATGCCTCCCAACCTGCATCGTATGAAGAACAATTCATGATGGAAATTGTCTACAACATGTCATGAGGGAAATTTGATAATTAGTTTGCAAGAAAATTTTCAAGACCATTGAAAAGTAAGAAATCTCAAACAACAAAAACTTAAAGGCCACCTAGGATTAAAAAAAAAACTCAAAAAACAAAAATTCCAAGATCATGTAAGAGCAAAAAAAATTCAAAGAACACACATTTTAATCCAAACACACTTTCATTCCCAAGCGCACACATTTTTGTGCAAACACACTTTCAAGTGCACACATTTTCATGCAAACATGTTTATAAAAAAAATTGATTACCTTTCATGAAGAAAAAATGAACATCACAAGTGTGCAATTTTTTCTAGAGCTCCCTACTCTTCTAAATTTTTTGTTCACATTGGAGGTGACAACATCAAATGAGCCAATCTATCATAGTTAAAGCTAGACCTTTGTTTGAACTTTCAAGCGTTGCAATCGATGTTTTTGGCATCCAAAGTGTTTGGATTGTCATTGTGTTTGTAGAGGGTGTGGGAAGAGTTTGAATTTGATGCTTTAATTTCAGTAATTATTCTTGGTGTTGAAATTGCAATTATTCATGTGCTATGTTGTTGAGCACCTAATTGTTGCAAATTGTAAAAAATGCCAATCCTCCAAAATAGATGCCTTCTTTCAATGTAAAAATTGTCATGTTGACAATGGACTTCGGTTGTGCATTGATTGCACACTCACATTTTTGTGGCCTTTTGCTTGTTCTTTGTTACAAAAGAACCTCGAAGGTACTTCAAAAATTTTATATTTTTCTTGAGTTGGGTGCAAATTGACCACTTTGATTGTTAAAATGGTCAAAAGCTAAATATATATATGAAAGAGATATTTCGCGCTAAGTCGACTTGCTTGGGGTTATTTTGATTGTGTGCTACCTGTAGATCTGATTAAGCAGGGATGCGCAACCAAAAATTTTAAGAAATATTGGCTGCGAATCCCAATCACATCTAAACCTTTATTTACGTCTAATTCTTTTTGAACATATTCATTTGCACTTTCTACATCTATTGCAAATGAAGTTTTGGGCTTCTTCATGGATATGATTTTCAAACTTTTCTTTCTTGTTTTTACCCACTTGGATCTTTGAGGAGCAACCAACAATGAATGAACATGAAAGATGGATTCTTTAGGTGTTTGAACTTGTACTAGGTATTCCAAAGTTTATTGAAGAATATTTTCACTAAAACAACCATTCTCATTCAATGCAAAGAACAACATGATAATTATCACAAAAATTTGAAATATCATGTTTTATTAAGCCCCATTTTTGTCTCCAAGCTCCTAGTTGGGCACTCTCCACAATTAGTAGGCTTGGTTTTGTTGTAGTAAAAAATTATGCTCACAAAATGTTTGATTTTTGCTCATTTATAGTAATTGAATCCTAAGAAACATGAAGCATGATCATGTAACATTGTTTCTCTTCCTCTACCACAAAGTTCTTTTGGGCTTTACTTACCTACCTAATAATTACCTACTTCTTACTTCCCCCATACCATCCTACATACCTACCTACCTACCTACTTACTATACAGTACTATATGGACTACCTATTTACTTACCCCTTTACCTAACAACCATTGTGCAACTACCTATTAATTACTTAACTTTCCTACTTACCTACATAACTAATGATGTGAAATAAATAAGTGAAATGAAAAACTTGACAAGTTTTGTCAACTTTAGAAAATGTAGTCCATTGATATGGATGGGGATTATCATTGGGGAGGTGAAAGGTTGATCAAATTTTTATGCTTGTAACCTATATACATGCTTAAAAGGTTATGAAGGTTGGGTAGGTTAAGTTAGGTTAGGTAGGCTAGGTTACTTCCTACCTATTTTCCTTTTTATGACCTACTTAAAACCTATATCCTATTTACTTACCTATACAAAAATATTATTAGTTTTGGTAATAATCTAGAAAAAAATAGGGTAAAAATTTGACTAGTCAATTGGTCCACTATCCACTAGTTAGATAGTTGAACATTTTGCCAATAAAAAAACCACTTAGTCAAGTTGGACAAGTCCAACTTGTCCAAATTGATATGATTATCTTTTTGATATTTGTGCAAATGTGGTCCTTTTTTATTGCATTTTTTAGTAAAAATAATAATGAATTGTAGTAGTGATTGGATGATTACTTTTGCAATTCTAGGAATATTGCCATCAAGAGGTCAAACATCATCATAAAGAGGCCCACGCATGTGTAGGACTACCAATCAACCTACACATGGAATTTTTAATTACATATATCATAACAAAGAAGTGGTGCAATATAGGCATATGAACAAGCCTTTGACCACATGTGATTCAAATGATGGTGTGTTATTGCAAACCTTGTTAGAAAAGTGGAGTCATACTTCCAAGGCTTACTTTGAAGCCTTGGAGGAAAGACAAATCAAAGTTCATTGTTGCTTGCAAAATGAAATGAACACTTCAGAAGAGAATGCATCCAAAGCATTTTGGTTGGCCTTGAAATCCTTTGAAGATATGGTTAAAAGAGATTTGTCTATGGAAGCATATGTGAAAGAAATTGGCCTAGATATTTGCATTCACAAAGACACCAAAAGAGGTGTGAGATTCGCTAAGCATGAATTGGCAAAAGTAATAAGACATGAAAGCTTAGCAATGTTTACACCAAGCAACATTTATGTGAATTTGAAAGTGTCGATTTTCTTTACTTATAGAAATGGGATCAATTTGATGCAACTATCTCTATCACCATGGCTTACAAATTGCACATTTTCTTGTAGCTACATGTGACCAAGGTTTACAAATTGGTAAATCTTCAACCTACAAAAAGATGTCAACCAAGTTCTCAAGATACCAACCTTTGGTTCTTTCACAAAATTTCAACTAGAGATTATGTGCCATCAAACACATAATCTTCCAAAAGAAGAGTAGTACTATTGACAAATACTAAGGTAAATGAGGCATTATTTTCTTATCAACACATGTATGTGAAAAAGAAAAATTTCAACATCTAAAATGACTATTTCATTTCCTCCATGATACCATATATTTGAATACTAATATAATCTTGACTTAAACCCTTTGATTATAACATTTAGTTCTAATTCACAATAAGGTTCATCAAGTTTATTAAATTTGTTAAGTTTATTTTTGGTATTTACTCACAAATGTGTTGGAATCTATAGGAAGGAAAATATTTGCAAGAATTGATAAAACAATGGTGAAAAATCTCACTTTCCAAAAACAAGTTTTACAAACTGAAGGTGGAGTTTGTACATGCATATGGGTTCACATAAACAAATACCTTTGATGTTAATGGGTTATAAGAGGTATGGTTCAAAAATGTCTATAAATAGTTTTGGTGAATCCACAATGTGTGTTCTCTATTTTGCTTATAACCTACATGATGTTGCCATGACCATTTTTGGGTAAGAGGTGATGTGTGCATAAAAAAGAAATGTTTGATTATATTTAATGTTATTCGGAAACATATTTAGATCACATTTTTTGTCTAGGTTTGAAATCATCTAACCTTGTGTTCTTTTAGGTTGTAGAATTACAATCACATAATTGAATATGTTGACAACATACAAGGCTAGTTGTTACATGTGAAACTAGTTGACATTGAGGTCGTCCATCTAACTAATCTACAGTTGGACATTGTGATTTTTCTTTTATTTGTTACTTATTCAAATCAAACATTTTAATTTTGATCACCATTGTTAATAATTGGCCCATGCACAAGGTTTTCAAGATCCTATTTGTATTTCAATTATAAATTGTAATAATTGTTATTCATTTCGAACATGTAGGCCCACATGCTAGGACACCTCATAAACTTGCATCTCTCAAAATTGAAGTACCTTAGTTTTTTTCATTTGCATCATTGTTCATCATGTTCAATCAAGTGCAAGCATCCCATAACTTGGAGATTGGAGTTGACCCAAAACTACGCATGGACTTGGAGAAAAACTTCAAGTTACAATGGCCTAGTAAGTGGGGAATATGACAAAATTAAATCATTTTTTCAAGGATGCAACGAACCTAATCCATGATTTATCCACACAACAAGTGGTGATGAACTTGGGTGGACTTTTCAAAACTTTGAAGTGAAGCAAGAGAGTTGGTAAGAGGACATCAAAATCAAAATTGGAACCATAATCTTTTGTCATCTATTTAATGTTAGAAGGGAAATAGGATTGGCCATTCATGAAGGATTTTTCATGGCTATTCATCATGCAAACACATATGTAAAAGGAAAACCAAATTGTGAACTTGCATTGAACAACTTACTTCATAAACACTAAAGGTATTGTTCAATGAGACATGTGCCATTACAATGACATTATTGAGTGAGTAACACATGATGAAAAATGAGCGGGTGAATGGGCTCAAGGGAGCAAGAAAGAATCTTTGGAATATATTCCATGCCACATTAACAAATATTTTTGGAATATATTCATGCCACATGGATTTGCATTTTGTGATGTGACAAAATATTCCATGACAAGGCTTGAAATATTCTACCATGTGGACAAAGGTTCAACATGAAGACACCAATTGTTCTTTGAAATGTTGTATATGTTTGTTCAAATGATGCTTGTGATTTGTAGCATTAATGTGGAAGGGTTTTGAAAAATGGAAATGCTAGATTGGGTTAAAGATTCTAGACAAATGAATTTGATCACAAATGTAGCAAAAATGTTCACAATATCATCAAATCTTGTTGTAGAAAATGAATGCACCACCTTTGAAGCATTGATCACAATTGAGATGATCTAGTTTCTCCAAGAATGATGGAACTACAACATAATCCAAATTGAATCTCTTTGCACTAAACTAATTCTTTCCACATAATCCTTTGAACTTCTCTATTAATTTTACTAACATGAATTGTATTTTTACACACATACTCTTCTAAATATTATAATTAAGATAGACATAAAAAATTTGATGCAAACACAACCTTATTATCATATCATTGGTTCTCACATGCTTAGCATGCACCAATAGATGTTGAACCTCATCCCAACTCCACATGAGATAATGAATGAACTTTTTAGTTTACCCATAATGTTTTATGAGATATAATGATATAGGTGTTAACACTACAACCCACACCCACCCAAAAAAATTGTTGACAATATGACAAAGTATATGCATGAGCAACCTAGGTAATTTTCAATTGTCACATTGTAACCTTTGTGGTCAAAGTGTATCTTGTAAATTCATTCGTTCCTAGGTGGTTGGACATCTACATGGTGGAAAATAGTTGCAAGGTTAAGTAATTTATTAAGCTCCTAGTTGTTGGTTTGTTGCACAAAACAATATATATGAACATAAAAACTATTTGATCCTAGAAAATGCTTGGAACATGTGTTTAGAAAATGGGGTTCTAAATGATTAATGGGATGAAGTGAACACTTTAATTTATTTGTTAAATCAATGCCCAACTAGAGCCAATAATGGGATTTTTCTTGAAGAAAAATATTTAAGATCTCCACCTTACATAAGTTAATTCAATTTTTTTGAAGCTTGGCCCATGCTCATGTGTTACAAGCTTTGTGAAGTAAACTAAAGCCTAGGTTGGTTAAAACTTGTTTGTAAGTTACAACAATAAAACAAAAGCTCGCAAGCTATATCATTTAATTAAGTGATAATATAAATTAGTAGGGATGTAATTGTAAATGGATCAATTCAAGGGTTTCAAAATGTGACTAAGGTATCATTAGCTAAAGTTGATTTTTTTTTCCCAAAATTTTTCAAGTCATTGAACTCCAATCTTTCGAAATAAGGACAATCACTAAATAGTTGTTAATACGTAATCTACCAATCAATGACATGGAAGAAGTTGAACTAATCAAAGTTTCAATTTTACACCCATTATGTCATAGATGACAAAAAAATATGATGGAACAAGAGTCAATACTCTTGGGTGATAATTGTTATTTGCTATGAAATTGATATCCATCATTTAGGGTTATGAAATTAGGTAACCTTTGTGACCAAAACAACTAATGAACCTTCAATTTTGTTGCATCCTATGTTCTTGAAGGTTCTAGAAGGTTACCATGGTTCACGAGATTAAGTCAATTCATAATAACTCAATGTGGGAACTTATTGATTTGCCACCTAGGAAGTAGCCATTAGTGACCAAATGGGTTTTCAAAATAAAGGTGGGTTCATTTGGTAGTGTAGAAAAGTTAAAGGTATGTTTAGTGGCATGAAGTGATAAACAACAATAAGGAATTGAAACATTTGCATCTATAGTCATGTGTGACAATTCAAAATGTGGTAACTATTGTTGATCAAAGACTGGAAGATTAAACATCTTGATATCAAAATGACATTTTTGGATGAAAATCTTGAGGAAGAAGTATACCTAACACAACTAAAAGGGTTTGTAGTACCTACTTGAGTGAAAATAAAATGTGTAGGCCCTGAAAGCCACTGTATGGTCTCAAGTAAGCATTAAGGCTTGGTATAGCAACATTGATGTTCATCTAAAGAGTCAAGATTTATAAAGAAGTCAAGATAATTAGAATTTCTACATTAATATCAAAAATGGTAAGTACACCATAATCTTGCTATATGTTGATGATTTACTCATCATGAGAGATGATGGAAATAAAATTAAATGCACACAAAAAGAGTTGGATTTTTTTTTTGAGATGAACTATTTAGGTGATGGTAGTCTATACTTCAACATTGAAATATACCACATGACAAGTGGAATCTATCTTTGTCAACAAAGGTACATTCAAAAATCATTAAATGATTTGGAATGCTAGATGTTTAGCTTGCCATGAGTACACCAATGGAAGAAAATTTGCATCTTATTCTTGACATGTAGTGTGATCTAGTAGATGGTCTATAATACTGATCACTTGTGGGAAGTCTTTTGTAAATCAACAATACCCCATTTGATACAACTTGGGCAATGAGCAAGTTGTTATGGGTTATGAAGAACCATAAAAACTACACATGGTAACAATTAGAAGAATGTTGAGTTACTTAAAAGGTATGATGAACTATGGGTTATTCTTTCCCTATGATGGAGATTCAACACTCACATCATATGTTGATGTTGATGGGGCAATAAATTGGACATAAGGTGTTCAATCATGGGAGTGTACTCAAGCTATGAAAGTGTGCAATAAATTGGTCAAGTCATTTTGAAACTATTGTAGCACTTTCAATTATTAAGGTTGAATGTTGAAGGATGGGATAGTTCCCATTGAATTGTTGATTGATAATTAAAGTAATATTTAATTGGTCTAAAACCTAGTCATGCAAGCTAAGACAAAACACATAGAGATAGAACATCATTATATTAAAGAGATAACACAAGCAAGGGACCTCATTTCAACTAGACAACAACTTACTAATTTAGTAACTAAACCATTAGGACCAGTAGATGATGCCACTCAACTATGAGTGGTATGAGTAGAAGAAATAGACACCCCAATTAAGGTAGCATGAGGATGTCTTCTTGTCTCAAGGGTGGTTGAAATGTTTGGAAAGATGTTAGTGGCAAGAAAATGACGAACTCAAACTATATTTTTCTACAAAATGGAGAAGATGCAACAAAATTGCCATGGTACTTCCACCAAAGGTTATTCTTGGTATCATTGTTTGAATCTTCAAATTTCAAAAACAAAGTCAATGAAGCTTGTATGTATGATGTTTACATTTTCAAGGAACAAGATTTGAAATGAATGACCTTTAGACAATAGTAGAATATGAGAGGTATAGGTTTGAACCCTTGATGTAAGATTTGAACTTTGTATCTTGGAGGTGCAAGCTCAACAAATTGAAGAATCACCTAGTGATCAATTGCTTTAACAAAGCTTTTATGGATGAATGATTGAGTTGCTAAAATCAAATTAAGAAAAAAAGATTTTGAGAGCTTCTCCATGAGTAGTTGAGTTGTTAAAATCAAATTAAGAAGAAAGGATTTTGATAGGTAGTCAACTTAAACTGCAAGAAAGTGGTCACAATAGCATCAAGTAAATCAACCCGTGATTAATTAGGTTTGAACCTTTTAATAGTTGGCCATAAAGTGACTTGTTTTTGTTGATGGGTTGGATGAGGAGTTGCATGATGGATCAAAGCTTCACCAACAATTTGGCATATATCACCTCACAAACTCATTGGATGAAAGTAGTCCAAATCTAGACAATTAGCAAGAACAAACCCCACTATTAGAAATAAATTATTAACTTTTTAAACACTTGAAAAATAAAATATTCCATAGAGTAGACTAGAATATTACCATTGAATAGTGGTCAACTTGAGCTTTGAGGAATAGGAGTGTGTCAAAAGGCATTGAGAATTTAATCTTAGATATGACTGTGAACAAAGGAATGTAGAATGGAGCTTGGCACAAAAGGGAGTGTTGGAAATGTGATCAATTTGGATAAGATTACCTAGTCACATGCTGATCATCTTTTCTTAAATTATGGTGATCCACAATTCCGTTGTCTAGATTTAGAATCTACATAGAATTTGGATTTGCACTGCGTTTTCATTATGAGTTTTGATCATGGAAATCGTATGTAATTGTACTTATGTTTTTGATAATCACCTTGACAATTCTGATCCTATTTCCAACACTCCTTTTCGCAACAAGCTCCATGTGAGGAGCCTTTCATAATAGTGCTAATAACCATTTGAGGCCCAATAACTAAGTCATAACGTCAGTTCACTCTAACCTAGTCTACTTCATAAATTGTCATTCAAGTGCAAACAATGAAGAACATTTCAAGGATTTGTACACCTCCCAATGGATGAATCACCAATTAAATTATGTTTGTACCAAGATTGTGCTTAGAAGTTGTTGATGTCGGTTTTAATTAGTGTTGGGTTTGGGAATATCTATCAATGGTTTTTGAAAAGAAATAATTAATATAAATGGACCATAACAACAAGACTTTTGAGGTAATGAATATCGTACTTGGCTACTATTGGTGATCGACACTTCTTTGTTGAATATTCATTTATTTTAAAAAATGAGGTTTGATAGTTTCAAATGAATTTTCCAGAATTTCAACAGTTGAGAAATAAGCATGCAAAGTACACGTTGTATTGTGAATGTGCAATAGTAACCCAACGATTGGGACAATAAACAAATTTTCATGAGTTGATAGTTCGATTTTCAACAATTTCAACAAATATCAATTAAAATTTTCCCCTTTTTCAGCTGAACTTTTTGGCAAATTATTTTGTGCCAAACATCAGTCATAGGTATGGTACTCAGTGTTGAGTCATCAATTGGTTGACAGGAGAGAGAGAAAGTTCAAGTAAAAAATTGGAAAAATTTGCCAAAAGACAATGAATTTAGTTGAAATGGCATTTTAAAATACAGATTTGACTAAAATTTTCTCAAAATATAAAAATCACTAGGTTGCAAAAATCTCCTTCAATGTGAAGTGTCATCCATCAGCATTCTAGTGTGTTTTCTATTTAGCAACTGAACTAACTCAGGCATTGCCATCAAAAAAGCTTTAAAGGTTTTCCCATCAGAGCATCCTCTTACAGATCGATTGACATCTGTGACTTCAATGGTACTCTCAGCCTGTGTAGCATCAACTATCAGAAAAGGATGACAATGCCCAACGGTGCAATGTTCCACTAAAATTAATGCAATGTTTCAGCTACCAATACATAGTGAGTAAGGCGGGTTCTACAACATATAAATCCATCAATGCTTTAATTATTCAGAAGTTCACCTTGAAATAGGTTTCAATGAAATACAAGTAGGTTAACGGCCAAGGAGCAGGGCATTCCTGAAATAAGCCCCTGCCTCAGGCAAAGGGTGTTACCTGATGCAAAATACACATTTTGTGATGCATACTACTATGGGTTTCAAATGAATGGGTCCTTTAGTGCATCAAAATACATACATATTTGCGGTGCATTCTATTTTGAGTTACACCTTGCATGTAAAGAAATGTGGCTCACATGCCTTTTTAAAGCCAAATGACGTACATAGAATTCTCAACAATCATATAGAGCTTCGAGACGATAGTCAAATCCATTGTAGATCTCCAGTCAGTGTTTGATCTGAAGAAAAACTTACTCATTAAGACATACAGGTAGAACTGTTGAGAGTTAGCTGCACTTGAAACCTCTTGCAGTCAATCAATCAATAAGCAAATTCTATTCAAGACAGACTTTTGAGTAGTGGGTCTGCACCATCTTCTCAAATTGTGATCAATCAACAATGGCAAGATCAATTTAAAATTCTTTGTCCAAAAAGGTGACACATAGCTTCAACTCTTGATGATGATGCTGATGTAGTAGACTTGTACCTAATTTATTTGCAGGGAAGAGAAAAAAAAAAAAAAATCCATTTACCAAGACCCATCACAAATTGCAATTTTACTGCATAATTTTCTATGTGCAAAATTTGTCTATATAGAATCATCAGCTTTCAATGCCTTGAACAATGCCTGCTCCAAGGATGCCACGTTTCAAGGTTCATGATTTTAATTTTTGTCAGAAGTAGCTGTGTTCAGTCTCTTCTCTTCAGGAGATTTCTTCTTCAAAACTCCATTGCAAGTGTGTCCTTCCCATGTTGGAGTAAAATTTGGAACACCTAGTAGATCATGAACCATGAAACTCAGAAGTTTTGAATCAACAAAAAACACTGAACCTTAGAACAGTATTTTTGGAGTTTGATTGCAGAATACAAATGTACTATAGTCTTCTTCTGTAATCATCTATCTTTCTGAACACATGTCTTCAAGATCACAAAAGAGAGGATTGTAAGCATGGAGTCAAATGAGAAGAGTATTCCAGTTTTGGTTCAATTTAGAGGGGTACTAATATGAAATTGAGAAGTGGTTTTGGCAGCTTTCATTCACTCTTCAACTTGCATTTTCAGTCAGTCATTTGCAGATATAACGATTCCTTTCTTTGATTGTAACATTTTTTATTGCTTACTACCTGGATTCAGGAAGATTTTGAGAAATGGTCCTCACTCCAGGAGGATTCTTAGGAAGAAGAGTAGTGTGAGTGGACATCTTATGACCCCTGCAAACCCTTCTTGAGCTCACCTTCTTCTTCTGTTTTGTTGATTTTTCTAGACTCTAAAATCTCGATTTCTATCAGTGGCCTAATAATTCTGCTGGCTTTCTATCATTTCATATGAATGGGAGCAGGATGCAGGATATAGGCTTTAAAGATGGAGGATAGCAAATCCATCTTTTTGTCTTGATGAATTTCAGTCTCTTTGGAGAGGGGAGGAGTTAGAAACCTGTTAGTATGATTTGGAATAAAGACCATCTTTGAGTGCTCTTTCTCTGATCTCAATCCCAGTTACAATTTTCGGATGCCATGCTGATATATCATCACATGTTGTGTTAAACTAAGTGTCTCTTTCCATTAGGCTGCAATGATCAGAGTTACACACAATATGTTGTGATCACAACAAGGTAATGTATCACTTCATGTGTACGTGCCTAGGGAACTTTGTAAGAAACGTATCAGAACATGTGATCCTAGAAATGAGGACGACAAGTGTCACCTTGTGATGATTTATTAGCTTCTGCATTCCGTCAATGTTTGACCTATAGAGCCATGAGCTCAATGTGAGCACAGCTGGATGAAACAAATGTAATGGAAAGCTACTGTTGAAGCAGCATCTCTGATCACAACAGCCTGATGGAAAGAGACCCTAAGTAGTAGCTTCTGGGCTTTTTTTCATGACACCAAGGACGAGGAGGGGCTGATTCATTCAATCCCTGACGCCAGATATCTCTCCTGGATGTGAACTTGGTCTGGTATGAACTTTTAAAACCTGTCTGTCTGTATACACACAAGCCTATTTAACACCCTCAACATGTTAGTACCGCCTGACAAGTTAGTCCCCAGTCCCTTTAGGTGGTTTGTGTACAAGTCCAGTGTTGTCCCCAGTCCCTACTAGGTGGGTTGTTGTACAAGTCCAGTATTGTCCCCAGTCCCTACTAGGTGGGTTGTTGTACAAGTCCAGTATTGCTACCAGCCTAGTTGGGTTCTTGGTACCCATGTTGATACCAGGTGTCGACCTGTATACCAGGCCAAGACCCATTATATACAGGGCACATCCCCTTGTGTACAAGCTCATCTCTAGGTTGTACACTAGCAGATGTGGGTCATTAGGTAGGTAGAAACTATCAGAATTGACACTTGTGACTACTTCTGCCATAGGCAATAACTTGAAAACCTACCTGCTGAATTTATGTGATTAGGAGTGGTAGAATTTAGTTTTGAAATCTACCATTCTAGAGATTTTAAAAATAAAAGTGACTGGAGACCTTGAAATTTTCATATCCATCCACTTATCTCAACCACTTCTTCAACAATTTTTAAAAAAAAAACATTTTGACAGAAAATTTTGGATAATTGTGTTTTTCTAGCGTAAGTTTGACTTATTTTGCTTTTCTTTGGGGGAAAAATTCACAATTTTTTTTAATAAAAAAATTGAGTGAAAAAAAAAGCCCTGATCTCAACAGTGAAAATATAACACGAGACCATGCCCTAACTTGTAAATAAGACAAATTATGTTGGCCTCCTTTTATGGTTACCCAAGTCATTACTTTTATCCAGCCTAAATATGCTTTGTACTTACCCATATTGGAATTTTTACAAAGCCTATATTGGTATAACTCTTACCTAGCTGAAATAAAATTGAGAAAATTATTTATCAATTGGCAAATTGAAATCAATATACCCACCCAATGTGTTGGTTAGGGCATTGTCCATAGATGAGTTATTTAAGCAAAATCTATCAAACAATTAAAACCTCTTATAAGCTTCTTCTTTCTTTTTGTTTTTTTTTCTTTTTGGGTGGCACAAATGGAAATCCATTGCAAAGAATCTCTTATAACTAGCTTTGGTATTCAAATCTACAGTTAAACTAGATTAATAGAAAATCTATCAAATTATTTAAAGTAAATAAGGAGATGGCTGATTAATGAAGAAGAAAGCTTGGTGTTGCAAGCACTATGAAAATCTTATGTTGAGGAAAAAAAAAAGGCTACCCAATTAAACAAGTTTATAATTAACATAATTTTTTTCCAGAAATTACTGATGACAAAATCTTAGCAACACCACAACGCATAGATAGTTAGTTGATGAAAACATGTGAATGCCACTGAAATTTTTCCATAGTGACCATACAAGATCTCATCGATCTTGCTGGGTCTTTGCATCATTTCTGTAAATGAAAAACATAAAAGGTTTTTTGTTTTTTTTTCCCCTTTGTATTTGAAAACACTTCTCTGAGACAAAAAATGCATTTGTCATATTCATGTAAACAAAATCATATACAAAATAATGAGGGTAGTTAGCAGAGAATAAGGTGCCCACTCAAGGTGTGCATTTATAAGCTTTCGAGAATTCGACAAGATCTGACACTAAGAAATTGGGGCCTAAGTTTTTGGTTTGATCTTCAAACTTGCAACAGTTACATAAGGAACTCTCTCCATACTACTGTAACACTGCTGTCTGTCTCCTTTCTTGAAGTTGTTCAGTTGTTCTATTGCACACATTTTTGAGTGTTTGTTTTGTGCTTTTCCCACTGGGTCAATATGCATTTCTTTCCCAAACATGAGTTGCTCATCGCTGTAAAACACTGATCACTTTGTGCATCAAGTACTTATTCAATGATATTGTTTCCCACCACCATCTTTGTCCTAATGGAAGGGCAAAGGAGGAGGTGAGGGGGTTTTTTTAACATGAAAGTGGCGAACAAGCAGCTTGTTGGGTAGTAATGGTTTTGTCACTTGTGACAACTTCATACCAGCAACATGCGAATTTTTAAAAGATTCAAAAGAAAACCCATGAAGTTTCAAAAGAAAATGAATTCACAATTGAAAACTAAAACATGGTGAACATTCCTCAAAATGTGGGACCAAATGAAAACACTACATCATCTTTTAGTTTCTAATCTTTACATTATAACAAAATGTGTCCCTATACATCAGTGCTTTCATTGAATTTTGAGAGAATTCATTGGTCCCATTGAATAGGACCTAATGAGGATGCAATGAATTTTTTGGGTCCATTGAACATGGATTAGTGAATTGCACCCACATTTTGTAATAGTGTTACCTTATTTACAAGAAAAAAACAAGGTAGCTTTGTTGCGAGAGGGTCTATCCTAAAATAATATATTACATTTAAAATTGTATTATGAACTCATGGGATAAGAGTTAGTTAGCTTTATGAATTTTGAAAATCATTTTTTACATTTGTATTCAGATTTTTTTTTCTAGCCTTCTTAAATTCATTGTGCATACTTGAAAATTCCAACCATATTTCCATTGCTTTTCCTTTAACCGTACAAATGAATATAAAGTTGTAAATAATGATATTGTGTCAGAATTCAATACAAGTTTTTCCCAAAAAAAGTGTAAACAATTTCTCATAATGTGAACAAGGTAAAACTAGATACTTAGATGTTTGAAACAAACATTAGTAATGAATGGATATCATTTAGATGAAAAGAGTTGGGACAATTATCCATTTAATTTTTAGTTTCATTTCAATTTCAAGTTTAAGAATATGACATCTCTTGTAATTTTTGTTGTCACATTTTGGTTTTTAAATTTTCCATGAAAGGTGTTTTTTTGTTGTGCTTGATGGGTGTACGTGTGAATAAAACAACATCTAAATTTTTTTTCATCTTGTGGTTGATAATTAAGATTTTTTGTTTGCACATTGTCCATGAAAACTAATAAAAATATATAAATTTAGGCCACAAGGTGCCACCATTTTGGGTGTCATTAATTAAATGGAAAATGCAACATTCATACACTACACTTTAAAGAAATGGAGATGATAATGGCTTTTCCGTTATACATAGGAAGTGCGTTTGGTAATTTGAATGCAATATAAATTAGCTTGTGACAATCTAACCAATATTCTTCTATTAGAGTATATTTACATTCATTTCTAGGGACATTTGCCCATATATGGTCGAATTGAAATCCAACTTTTGTGGTGCTTTCATTAAATTGTGATTTTAATTTGACCTTATCCACGAAATCTAATATTTTTTGTTTATTTTTTCCATGGTTATTATCTTTTAGAGTGTCAACATTAAAATCTCCCATTACGATGATTGAATAATTTTGGGAAAATGTTGAATTATAATTTGAAGCTTGTTTAGGAATGTAAAAATTGAACATGAATGAACTCTATACACAAATACAATATTTATTGTTTTTCGTTTATTAATATTAAAATTTCTTACTATATATTTTGAACCATCATTAATTATTGTATTAAAAGAACCTAAGTGCATGTGCGTGTCATACATCATCATGAACCCATGACCATCATGGATTGAAATATATGAATACTTCAGCAAACTTATATATTTGTGCACATCTATCGATGCATAGTGTATTTATGTTTCTATAAGACATAAGATATAAAACATTTGAAGGTTATAATCATGGTTGATGTTTTCATAATGTTGGTGTAAAGAAGTTGAATTCAAGGGTTGTATAATTACATGAGAATTATGTAAGTTTTTAAATTGAAGAATTAATGGTATCCAAGTCACAATTGTTTTTAATCTATTCATTTCTATATGTACTCTTGGATTCACATAGAAATTTTCATGTTGGAGAGGAGTTAACAAAAATAAATTTTCTTTTGTTTGAATGTGAGATAATGCTAAATATGTTAACCCATGTTTTTAAACATTAGTAGGATCAAAAACCAATTCATCTAGTGATAATCGTTGAGAACAATGGATGATTTTTGTTGTTGTCAATAAAATTAGAAATTGAATCCTTGCTACGATAAATGATTGAAATTTACCAATTCTTATATTTTTTATGATAGGTTCAATTGGTGTTCATTTTGATTCCATGTTATTGAAATAATGAATGTATTTTTTTCTTGTCAATGTTCCAATTAAAAAAATTTCAAACATTATCCATATGATGGTTTTTGTCACAACATGTTGATGTTTTAAAAATGCCATCAACTCCATTTCACAAAATTATCATCGTTACATAGTCACCAGCACATAATTCAACCAACATATTATTTTTATTTGAATTGTAAAATGCAAATTTGCAATTTTACTTGGATCAATTAAAAGTTCATAAGATGGTGGGCATGATTGATGATTAATGTCTATTGCTCTGAAAATAAATGTGGAACCTAATGTATTAGCAAACATGTGTTCATTGTGTTTTTGCACAAGTTTATTTGTATAAAATAAATATAGAATAGTAATTTTTTTGGATGGTTGTTGATTACAAATTGAATTTAAATATTAAATATCATTTGTATTTTATTTTTTAGTGCGAGATTTGTTCAAAATTTATATGAAGACCATATCAAATTGTCGCAGAACTTTATTTAATTCATAATATTGGACATATGTTTGCCAAAAAATTGGTGTTAATGCATTAACATTCTTTTTAATATTTTGAAAGATCCAATCATTTTCTATAGGGGTGTTTGATAAAAATCACATGTCATGATAACATTCACACCATTGAAGAATTTGTTTTGAATATGTTTTACAAACCTTAATATATTATTTATAACATTCAACATTATAGCACCAACAAGTGATATTTCATTTATCACAACAATTTGTAATTGTTCATATAGGCATGTAAGCTTATTTGATGAATTTGTTGATAAGTTTGGTAAACTATATTAGGATTGGTGGACAAATATGTGCAATGTTGAATGTATTGTTAAACCATCAATACTGAAAGCATCTTTACTTGTTGATTCAAAATATATGTTTTTATTGTATAACCGTAATAATCCTTGAATTATAAGTTTTAAAATAAAAGTTTTACCAATTCCAACACCCCTTATAATTTATTTTTAAAATCAGTATATTAGGGTATAATTATTTTCTATGCATAACGTTGTCAAATATTAATATTTGTTCTTCATTTAATTGTCTCAACAAAATATGATTTTCAAATTCTTCCATCATCATAGAATATGAAGATTTTGTGAAATTTTCATCTTCTAAAGTTTGTGATTTTTGGTTTAATACATTATGTGATTGAATGACAAAGTCAAATTGTAAATCATATTGTTCAAAATTGATTGTGTTTGTAATAGGAGTTGTAAGATGTGAATCATTTACTTCATTATCTATGTCGTCATTCCAAATGTTAACTAGATATAATGGGTTTGATTTTGAGTATATTGAATCATTCATTTCTTTTATATTTGGATACAACATTTGGTAATTAAAAATAGATTCAATTAAAAAAAATCATCATCTTGTTGACAATATGCATCGTGCCATGTTAGATTAATTCCAAGTTGCAAATTTTCTAAAGTTTGAAATGGTGAATATAATAATTTTTTTTCTTTCTACCAATTCTCAACATCATTATAGTTTTTATAATTTACAAACTTAATAATTTTGGGTTTGCGATGTTTTGAAACGATATTTTTTTAATGTTATAAGCTTATTATTATTAGTGACAAACATCCATATTGATTAAAACAATTAATATATTTGTTTATGATTGATGAACACATTATATCAGTTGAATTATGTTATAATCCATTTAATGCAACTTGTGGTTTTAACACAAAAACACGCTCCTCAAAAGGATAAGTATTAATGAATGAAAAAATGATAAAAAATAAAAAATAAACAAGTTGAGTAATCATTTGTTGAGTGTTGAAAAAAACATTACCCAACTTTTGAATTCTTATATTTGCATTTATATTATTTGCAATACATTTTTGTATGATAGAATGTAATTTTGATGTTATTAATTTATCTATTTTTGTCATATATGATGTGTAATATGTTTTAGCTCCATATGGGTCTAAAACAAATTGAATATCTATGTTTGTAAACCACAAATGAACATCATGTGCACTAAATGCATTAGTTTTTATGTTTATAGGAGTTTTTTTTTTTTTTAAATGTGACTTTGTTAATTTGCTTCTCAAATTTAATATATATGTATTTTCATCAAGGTTCAAAGAATTTAGAAATTCAAAAATGATATATCTTCATTTTTTTTCAAATATTTTAAAGATTAAAATATTTTTTTTGCTTGTGTATGGAGGCATTGTTGTGAAAATGGATATTTCCCATCTATTTGAGATGGTTCTAAAATGTTTGTTTCATGCATGGGAGGTAACGGATAATGAAATCTATAAACAACATTGTTTTTTTCTTACATGTACATGTGTGTTGATGTTGTTGTGTATTTTGCAATGGATTTGGTAATAATGATACATCACAAGAAATATACATGAACTTACAAACCATTCAATTTCTTCATTTGTGTGCATTCCATACATATAAGCATTTTTAATCGATAAAAGCCCATGGTCATGTTCGTTCCTATGATTTTGAAATTTAGTGATGAAATAAAAATTGAAAATATGCCCAAAATGATAATGGTTTTTTGTCATAAGTTTGTGGAAAGATGTTTTATGATTGTAATATCTTGCAAATGCGATAAGATCATTTCATATCAATTATGTTATATGAAAAGATTGTAAGTCTTTTATTTTATTTGGGAAATTATTTCAAGGCATGTAATGTGTGCAAAGCTACTGAAAGGATCCCATAATCTTTCAGTAAATGTAAAAGTGACAAAAAATGTTGAAGGACCAAATCGCTTGATCATTGCAAATAAATTATTTTCTAACCTTTCAAAATAATTAAGTGAATTATGTAAGCCTTGTAAATTACAATAACCAAGGTATGATTTGAAAATATTATTTAAATTTGGTTTATCTCATACTCGATAAGTTTATAAAGTTTACCACAAAATTTGTTTTTAAGGTTTTAAAGTATTCACACCCTTTTTCAACCTATGACTTTCTGTATGGAAACTTTAACAACTTAAAAAATTAGATTGAAATATTGGTTGAAAAATCCCTGAATTTATGAATTAAATTCCCATTGAGCTATTTGTTGATATGAAAAACCCTTAGAAAATTTTCAAGGTTGGCCATAAAATAATGTTGGAAAATTTAATTCTTCTGAATGTTTATTTTTAATTAAACCTAGAGGGTGAAAGTGTTGATTTGGGGCAATAAAATATATAATATTATCATAATCCATTATTTTTGGAATTTCCAAAAATTTATTTATCATCAAATTTGTTGGTATTTAATGTAATTCTTCACTATTATAATTAAAGTTATCAAATGATGCATCACTAAAATTTTGAATTTTGAATCTATATACAAAATAAACAAACTTGCCCATTGATGATAAATGGTAACATTCAAATCTTTGTATAATGGTGTTTGAGTTAAATTCACAAAGCAATAATCACCATATTTGGAGGAACACTTCTTGACATATAAGGTGATTTGTATTCGATATGTCACTTTAAAAACACACCTATTGTTGCATCATCATGTGGTAGATGTGGTAGTATTGATTGAGTTTGATTCACGTTTGTAGGGACATTAATAACATTACCATGCATCCTATATTACCCATACCCATATAGTTTATAAATTTGAACAATAGCAAAACGTGATGAAATAAGATGTTCTTCTACTTGTATTAATTTTTGAACCGATGGAATGATTTTGTTTTTGGAAATACCATTGATATTATGTAGACAACTTGTACATATGTATGATGTGGAGTTAAGTTTTATTTGAATTTGAAAATATGTAAAAAGTTGTTTTGATAAATTTTTAAAAAAACATTTAAATTGTTTTTAAAAACATAACCTTTCACAATTAAAACATGGAATTATGGGAACATCTTAGATTTGTTTATTATAAATGTCAATGTATATTGATTTTTTTGCATTTTCCTTCATATTAACATCATGTTTTATTTTATTTGATTGAACATTAGGTTCCACAAAAAATCGTTGTTTAAGAACTAGTTGTTTTGTTACTTTTAGAATACATTGATTATATGATGATTGAACATTGTCAATTATGGAAGATTCATTTAATTTTTTAATATATATATCACAAGAAAAAATCTTGGGTTTTTCCATTACCTAAATCCACTATGTTTTTAGTGAAATGGTACAAAGTTCACTAATATGTAACTTATATGGTTTTGGTAAAAAAAGATTAGTTGACTAGCATATTTTTAGTGAAATGTTTTTTGGTTGTTTTAGATAATGACTTGTTGCATTAAATAATTTGTAATTTGAAAAAATTGACATGGATATTTACAGGTCCCAAGGTAATATGATGTGAATTAACATGTCACATCATCATGTAACATTTTTTAACCTTTTTTTTGGGGTCACAGATTATAAATTTTCATGGCATGTCATGACAAAAATACATGTGATGATTTAACATTATTATTATTATTCGTGTTTGGTTTGGATTTTATTAACAAAATATTTTGAAGATATTGATCATCATTTTACATGTTTCATATATTATATTTGTACATGATAACATCAATGTGTATACACATTACATACTTTTATGCATGAATTCATCAAGGTTTGACCCAAGACTTCATGGAAATGCACCAAGGTCTTTAACACCAAACCACTTTAGGACTTTGATCAAATAAAAAGAAAGTTTAACTTTGTTATCTTTGACATGAAACTAATTTAAAAATTCAAATTATCACATACATTTTCTTTTTCGAAATTTATTCAAATGCTACAAATGAAAATATGATCTTGAAGCTTATTCAATAATCTATTCATGAAATTAATTATAATTTATAATTATAAAATTTTGAAGGGTTCAAAAATAACTTAAAATAACATGTTATGAATAAAACAAAAAATCTACAAATCTTTTTGTTTAAATTCATCTACAATCTTCATAAATGGGATTCAATTCAATGTGAATTCAAAAGTGCTTTCATTAAATCTTTAACAAGGATATTTTCATTGTGTAAAATATATGTTCAATTTTTGAAGAATTGAAAGTTTTGTTTTCCTCAATACGATTATGTACAAAATTTGTTAAAAAAATTGTGATGTTATTCAAATTGTAATCACCTATAAGTAGTTTTACCCACATTTGACTATAAAAGAGTTATGGAGTTGCAAAATTATTTAAATCCTTCAATATTACCTTAAAAATTTATCAATTTTGAATTTGATAAAATTTCATATTTTTTGGAAAAAACCATTGTTGATGTTTCCCCCCTTTTCAATTGGCAAAAATTGGCCATTAAAAGACAAATTAATTAAATAATCAATATAACCATTTTTTTTCAACATCATATTTGTTTAACAATATTAATTATAGATAAAAATGATTAATTGCATAATTTTGAAGAAATATTGCAACATATTATTTATATTATTTTACTTTTTCCCCAATAATGTAGCAATACATTTTACCTTTGTAGAAATAAACGAAATAATTTGGTGATATTTTGGCATTAAATACTTGGATTACCTCCCCCCTCCCCCCCCTAGTCAACAATACTTTTTGTTTCATCTTTGTTTGCAAATTTTCGCAAGTTGGTGGTTTTTTTGGGGGAAGAAACTACAAAGTAATGAAAATTTAAGGGAAAATTTTGAGGGTGGTCATTCCTTTAAATGTAAATATATGTGTGTGAGTATAAATATAAGGTGTTATATATTAGTGTTGGGTAAAAGGTGTAATTTAATTACTTCTAAAATGTGGTATTATTTATTCAAATATATATTTATAATTAATATATTTTGGTTTAAATATGTGTCTATTTAAAAAAATTAAGTAAGAATAGGGTGAGAAACAATAGGTTAAACAATCATCCAATACACTCAAAAAATGTGTTGTTTGATGCTTATGGTTTAAAACTTTAACACTTAGTGACCCCATATGAGAATAATGCAAGTTCAATGAATCTTTGTTAAAATTTTGAGATCACAAATTTGAAAGAATAAAAAGATAATAAAAAGATTATTCATAATGAATAATGGTTAATAATTTCAATGTTAAAACCATAAGAAGGTCCAACATCAAACTCACTTTAAACTTACATCAACATGAAAATATATATATAAGTTAAAATTTTGTAATAGGTTTTAGGACTTGTAACAAAAATATAAAAAGATTTTAACAAATTAATATTTTCATATATTGTCTATAACCAAAACATAACATATCTTTTTATCAATAATCATTGTCATTTGAACAACACCACAAAAGTAAAAATAATAATAATTCATTGATGTCATTATTGAGATATCATTAAGCATACAATCTCATACATCAAGAAATAAAATGGAGAAATAATTTAAGCATTATTTTTTGAGGGTTTGTTTTTGTGGCATCATGAACATTTGTAATAAAAAACTTGTCCAATGATGAATGAACTAGGGGAAAAGTATGAATTTAAATATATGTAAATGTATAAGTTTGAACATTAAAAAATTTAAATATAAAGGTCTACATGGACATTAAACTTTGTATATATGAACATTTTGACTTAATCTTTAATTCAAATATAGATGTGAAACATAACAAGTTTTTATACATCAATTTAAAGAAATTATGGTGAATGTAAAATGTAATTAGGTAGTAATGGATTTAACACATTCAAAATGAATTATTCAACTCATGTGCAAATGTTGATAGTTCAAGAGATGTGAGGTCTTTATAAGTTATTGCATGTGTTTTATTAAATTATGATAAGTGTAAAATGCAACTTATGAGCAATGGTTTCAACATGATAAAATTGTACAATTTAATACATGTAGCATGTTGGTAGTTGAAGAAATGTCAAAAAAATCACTAAACATTGTAATGCACTCTGTAAATAAAATTAATTGTTACTTTAATTTTCACATCAACAATTTGAAATTATTAAAAATTAAAATAAGGTGACTTCTTGTGTAAGTGTAAGGTGTAGTTTGTGAGTAACATTCTCCACTTGTTATCAAACCTTGAATCAACTTATGCTATATGTTAATACTTGAAAAGTTGTTAAAATAATGATTAAACAATATTACCACTTTTGCAAGGAGTCTAGGGTTGAGATATTTTCCATGTTGGAATTTTTTCCATTATTATAAAATCCAACATGGAGGAAAAACTCTAGTATTTGTGAACAAGGCAATCATTAATTTCATTATGGAAATTGTGCACAAATAATTAGAAAATAATTACATTTGCTATTTGTGCACAATGATTATAAATCAAATAGTGGTCAAATTGGACAAGTAGTTGCAATGGGTGGTAGTGAAAAAACCCAAGATTTCTTCTTCTATATATTTCACATGATTCATAATTTGTGATCTTGTTTTTTTAGTATCTGGAAACATGTTAATGAGTTTTAATGTTTATTTAGAATGAATAAGATTTGGATAAACATGTAATATTTCAAAAATATTATTGTCATAAAGTGCCTAATCAAATATTCTTTTTTTCTTTTTATGTGTTATATTAGGATCAACAATTAGATCTCAAAAATGTTCCATTTGAACTTTAGGTATTTTTTGAACTTTGGTTTCAGAAATTCAAGTGGATGGATTAGACAAAATCTCATAATTGATAGGAAAATTTGTATTGGATCTCATTTTTTGTAAATATTGAATATGATTTTTAATTTTTGTTTTAGTAATATTTGTATTACAAGAAAAGTTGAATAAGGAAACAACATATTACAATTGTGTATTTCGATTATTTTTCAAAATGTCCATTAATGTGGAGTCAAGTTTTTCATTCCAATAAAAACACATAGTTGGTTGTGAGAATTAAATTTGAAGTTTTTGCATTGTTAATTTTGAAAAAGATGGAAAATCATCCAAACCTATGTGAACTTTGGGATCATTCGTTTGAAAAATAGGTGAAGATCAAAATAGACAATTAACATATTCAATTAACTCAAAATGTTGAAAGTTGTAAACTATATGTAAGGGGATAGATTGAAAATTCATTTCACATTGAGACATAATGCATTTTTATATTTTATTCCAAATGTAAATTAACCTTTGTAAATATTCAACTATTCAAAATATTGCAACCATTTTTGTCACATATTGATGTTCATTTGTCATTATACCTTGATGTAAATCAAATAAAAAACTTGGATTTAATTTTCGAATATGACATTGTTGTGTTTTTTCCATATGCAACAATAAACATTGATTTAACTATGCCATGTTATTTTGCCTCAACTGGAAAGATGACAAATGATTATCCAATAAATAAGATATAAAATTTATATATATATATAAGTTGCTTATTTGATATTTGCATGTTGAAACAAACAAATAGCATATGAATGTAATACACGTTCAAATGATGAATCAACAAGATTTAATAAAGTTGTTTCCATTATTATGAACTTCAATTTAATCCAAATATATAAATAATTAAAAAACGTCTTATTCACACATACACATTGAAAATGACATGGAATTAATGATTCATTATAAAATTATTTACATTGAATTATTTTTTAAAAAACTACTTAGTTTGAAAATTTGTTTGTATTGAAAATTTGCTTATGTTAAATAATTGTTTGCATGGAAAATTTTCTTATACTAAAAAATTCCTTATATTGAAAAATTTGCTTACATTGAAAAACTATTAGTACTTAAAACTACTTGCATTGAAAAATTGCTTGGATTCAAAAACTACTTGTATTGAACCTCCTCAACACTCAAATTTCTTTTTATTTTTGGGATAAATTGTTGTATGTCTTGTTAGAAACCAACAAGGGTAGATGTGCCGAACAATTTACATTTACCACAAACATGAATTGAAAGCACACAATTTTTTTCCCATTGGGAAGGACACAATTGAGTGGTTGCCTTATTGTTTTAATTTTTTTTTCCCTTAGGGACATAATTGAGTGGGCACCCAATTGGGCCCTAAAGACACTAGGCACAATTGAGTGGCCACTAGATTTAATTAATTTTTTTTTTTTTTTTCCTAGGGACACAATCGGGTGGCCTTAAGGTGCAATCGAATGGGCATCTGATTATTAAAAAAGAATGTTTTTATGCTTTTTTAGGGACACAACCAGTTATGTTTTTAAGGTGCAATTAGGTGGCCACGTAGTTGTGTCCCTAAAGCCCAATTGAATGCCCAATTGGTTAATAATAATATAATAAATTTAATTATCTAAACATTTTTCAATATTTTTTTCAGTATAAATGACCTATAGATGAACATTTGGCACCATGAAATTTTTTTCCTTGAATTTGAAAAAAAAATTCAAATTATTTTTGAAAAGAATGAAAGGAAAGGAATTTACCTCTTTTAGTGTAGTCGAGTAGTTGATAGTTATTGTGCAACTTAGAAGATGAGTTCTAATAGCCTCATCACATAACCTTTGTGAAAATTGTGTACTATTGTGCTTTCAAATATTGATACACTTTGGATGTTGTTGCCACATTCTTGATCAAGACCATATCACATTGGTGTCCATTGTATGTTTTAAGAAATTGTTCATATTTTATTTTGAGATTATTGCCAAAAGTAAGAACATTTTGGTCAAATTCACCTTCTCCATCTACAATCAATAATTTTTTTTCACTTATTCTATTCCCTCCTTCCCTTACACCAACAATGATATCAATAATAATAATAGAGCTTTAACTTTGAAGAAATTTTTTGAATTTTCAAATAGAATCCATGTGGAACCAATTTAGGTTCAAAAGCAATGATTGGTGACACAATGGTCATTGATTCAACTATAATGACAACATGCATGTCATCTTTCTCAAATCCCCTTTTCAACTTTGACTCAATGTCAAAAAATTTGACCTTTACAAACATGTCTTTTTTCAAATATTGCTTATGCATATCTATATGAGGTGATTTGACTCTAAGAGTGATTATGGTTAGAGTTTCCTTGTTCAACAAATCACAATGCAAATATGCATAGCTTGGATCTTCCATGTTTTTATTTGCAATTCAATTAAAGGTGCCATACCTATTGAGCACCTTTGCTTCAAACACAACATTTCTAATTCAAAACTCCAAATCATTCATTACAACTAATCAAGCTTCTTTCACTTGACCAATAGCCATTGTGCAAAAGAAATAAATAAATAAAATTACCAAAATAAATTTGACAACTAACAAACAAAGTAGCAAAAAAATGGGACTTAGCAAACACACACTTGAAAAAATTCAAGCTTGTAAAAACATCAATACAAAATGAAAATTTAAGTCAAGCACAATGTTTGTGCTAGTAGAAAAAAAAATAACAAACATACAATGTAATATTTATTATGGGACTGAATACCCCCCTTTTTTTTCCCCAACCATCCAACCCCACCCAAAAACACAACTCCTTACCCCTCCCAATACCACTCAATGAAACTCCTTTATTTTTCAAGTTCACTAAAACCCCACATCTTTAAAAAAAAAACCCCTTCAAAGATGGAAAAAAAAAAAAAAACCCTCTAGGCTCTCATCACCCAACTTTTCTTTTAAAAACTGACACCTAAACTTATCCATTCAGCCTACTTTTGATTCTTCAACCCCTAGACCCGCTCAAAAGGTATTCCCACAATGTCTTTGTAGGAAAGAGCCAACAAACAAAATTCCTATGATATGCACCACCACTATTGTGTGTGTAAAAGCAGCACTGAAATCTTGCCATATTCTAGCAAGATTCACTAGGGGAAAGGGTAAACCTAATATCACACATCCATTAGTGCAGGACTGTTGTTCCCTATCCTGCCTTGCAAACAAAAACCCTGCTCTCCACCAATGGTGTTTACATCCTTGCACGAGAGAGTACTTGGGTTCTTGTAAATGAAATAGCAATCTTGGGCATAATGTGTGCAATGGTAGGGTCGGCCTATTTTTTTTGAAGCCTAGATTTATTTAGCCATTTGGCTAAAAAAGAATTCAAAATGGCTAAAAAATGTGTTTTTTAGTTGTCACATTTCTGAAGTATTTTGTTTTTTAAAGAAAAAAATCTCTAAATTTCTCTATTGATGTAGCCCAAAAATGTGATGGAAGCTTAAACTTCGTTTTACTTTCATATCTTGTTGCTAAACTGTATAATGGATTGATCACCAGTTTGGCTATATCACAAATACAGAAGAAAAAGGGAAGAAAAGCCTCTGGTGTGCATGCTGTAGTGCATCCATTGGAGGTTTTTTTTGGTGCAATGAAGTGTGCACAATTATGAGGTAATTGTAAAGTGATGAACTCAAGTTACAACAAATTAGTTTGGAGGCCACAAATTTTCATATTCTAATCATATTTTTACAGATTCTGAAAATTGGGTTTCATGACCGAACATAGCATAAGACTTAGTTGTGGATGAACCTCAACTGAGTTAATATTATGGTTTCACCTAGGTAACCCATTCTGTAGGAAATAGGTCTCATATATAGGTAGATAGGTAAGAAAGTAGGTAACTACTAGGTAAGTAGATGGTTTATACATAAGTAAGGGCTGCTTTTATTACCTACCTACTAACTAATGACGTGCTTGTGGGTTGTTAATAGGTAGGTAAGTAGGTAGGTAGGTAGGTTAAAAAAAACAAAAGCGAACTGAGCTAACCACCATGGTTAGCTAGGGAACTGGAGCCCAACAGAAAACTGTTTCCTCATCACATACCATTCATCCTTCATGGTGCACTGGTGGGTGCTGGTTGGTTGGTGGGGTTGCTTGCCTTGTAATTTAACTCATGTTTTAGTACAACAAAGTCTCCTGGTGGTGGGTCAGCACTGCACAATAGTGAGCATACGGACGGGCTTAGAAAAAATTCAAGGCAGTCGGATATGGCAGATTGACAACAGGATGGCCCATAAATCATAGCTTGCTTGCAGCACCAAGAGTGACGTAAAGGCAAAAATGTCCGGCCACTGAGCTTGGAGAGCGCGCTGAAAACATTTGCATTTTTCACATGTGCACGACACTAATATGGCAAACAAACAAACAAACAAACACACCACAAGCCTTCTTGCAGTTCAGGTAATTACTCTGTCAACTTTGATGTTGTTGGCGCGACATGAAGTCCTTGAGTGATTTGAGATTAGCAAATTTCTTGGCCTTGACGCTTCTGACCAACTTCTTGCACTCTTTCCTCACTCAGTTGTCCGAGCACCTTTGCATGAGTAAAATGATAATTGGGGGGGGGTAGGGAAAGGGGAGGGGGGTCGAAAGCATCTCATGTGTTTGAGTTTGTGTTTTTGTAAGAATTTTTTTGTTCGTAGCTAAAGTCGTGGTCATCCATAGGAAGATGTGAAAGAAAGTGGCAATCATAGTTAGCAATATTTAGCCAAATCTGGCTATAAGCCAGATATGAAATATAAAATATTTATTCATCCTTCTATAAAAAAATTTGGGCTACAAACTGAAACCCCACTTCAAAAAATTTTTAAAAAAAATCTGAAGAATTTTTAATTTTTATTTCCTCAATTCCAAAATCACTTCATTTTTTGTTTTAATTTTTGTTTTAAATTTCACTTTGTAGCAAATCTTTTGCCCATTAATAAAGGTTGTATGTGACCCACATAAAGTCTCCAGGCCAATGGTGGTGAACCAGCACCTACACTGGTCCCATGGTAAAACCCTCAAAATATAATGGTGGTCTTGTAAACATTTAAAAATATTTTAAAATATTTTGTCCTTAAAACTAAATCACGGGTCTGAGTCCAAATTTAACATTTCTTGGGTTAAATATAGCCACCAAGAGGCATCCCTCACAGAAGAAGGTGAAGGGAGGGAGTCCTAGGAAGGGCCCTCTAACCTAACCCTCAAAGACTAGGTGAACTCTTTTAATTTTTCCACCTATCCATTATTCCCCCACTTTATCCTATTCCCTTTGGTGACTTATGGAGGAATGTTGTTGTTTCAATTTATATTATATTTTCCCATTTAAAAAATATTTTATTTATAAAATGATCTAGATAAAATGTGTGCATGTGAGTGAAAATAGGGTAATTGTTAGGAAAAACGTTTTTTTATCTAACAATAAGTATTGTAAGGGGTATTGATAATTGTTTTTTTACTTTGTTGTGTATTAAAATGACAATCAATGCATCATATCCATCATGCATTATGTCATCATGTTCATGTTATAACATCAACATAAGTCCTATGGTACATATGTATTGTGTAAGGAAAGCAGGGGAAAGTTTCAAAATGATTACATGAATAAGAAGATTTATAAATAAACATCTAAATGATTGTTTACTATATTATAATTGTTAATATATCAAAAGATATCAATATATTAAAATTTTAAAATACATGGATAAAATATTATCACATTTCCAAATTTATGAGTAAGATAAAAATAATTGTTAATCCAATACCAAACCATGAATTTATTGTTTACACAATAGATTGAATGTATTACTAATATTTCAAATTTGAAAAGTAAATGATTACATATGAAAACTTAACACTAGATATACAATTAACCCCACTTTTTGATCACTAAGCCTCTTCCAAGAGGGAGGAGGGGTGAAGGAATAATCAAGGCTTTTCAAAAAATCTCATCCCCTCCTTGCCTCACCTTTCCCTCAAAAGGAAAAAATTGGGCCTCTTGGGTGCATTTTGGCTCTTGTCATTGGTTAGGAACTTGGATTTCTATTTCTAATTGCCCTGACCATCATTTTTAAAAACTAAGCTAATAATAAGGGCATGAATTGTGGGGGACATAATAGTCTTTGGGACACCAAGGTAGGGGGAGGACAATAGATGACAACTAGCATTTTTGGGGGGGATGAGTTTTTGGCATTTTTCAACAAAAAAAAAAAGTTGGGATATTTTTGGATTTTTTTTTTCTAGTATGAATTCGACTAATTTTTCTATTTAAGAAAAACTTCCTCAAATTTTTAATATCACAAAAATGAAAAAGAAATGGTGACTATCATAGTACCTTTATCATTCGAACATCTTCTTTGCAATTATTATTTTTCACTTTGGCAATAATAATAATAAAAACTTCCTTAAATTCCTATAGTGAAGATGGGGGGAAAAAATGCTACGTAGTTTGCGGGAATGGTAAAGGTATGAGGGTATTAAGGTAAGTGGATGAATGTAGTTTAGTAGTATTGGTTAAGTGCTTTGTCAGTAGGTGGGGTAGTAGGATTAACAATTGAGGTAATAATCCCTATGGATAGTTAGAGAACTAGAGTTGAATGAAAAGCATTTTCCATCCGCCACTGGCCATCCTAATTCCGTTCATGGTGCCGTGGTGACTGTTGGTAGATTCTAGTCCCCGGGTTAGAGATCCCTTGGACATATGTTATTTCGAAGTTTGAGATCCGTTGGACATATGCCAAGGTTATGTTCGAAACCCTAGTTGGAGAGAGTTTGATGGATGAAAGATTGAAAGGCAAATTCATGTTGCTTGAAATGCACTCCACTGGGGAAAAGATATATGGCTTGAGGAAGTTAATAGAGTTATCTGTAAAGTCTCACGATTAGGGGGGCGAAAACGGCCAGTTTAGACATAATAGGACATCAAACCCCTAACTGGGAATGAAAATTTTACAAATCAAAATGGGATCCAAACTAGTTTTTCCACCAATTTTGGTCGTAAACTGAGTTTCATCCTGTAGCTAAACTGCAATAGTGCCTTGCCTCTTTCTAGTACCCCAAGGCCTCAAGCTAATTACCCGACATAACCAAGTCCTTCACATCAATAACTTGTTCAGCACAAGGGTGCATATCATTTTTCATCCATACACAATTGACCCCTAGCTTCACATCCATACACAATGGATGCCTAGCTTCACATCCATCTAGGTCTTGAGATACATTTTTGGCTTCAACTTAGAACCAGTTTAGGAGGATATCATGGATTACTTGTTCCACATCTGTCTAGGGTCTTGGGAATTTGAACTAGAACCATGCCTTCAATTTGAAAGGCCTCAACACCAAGGTGGGTTGTAAGGGTAAAAGTTGTAAATAGTAATAATAATATGGTCTATTGATAGAAGGATGGGTAAGTAAGGAAGCAAATGTATATTGAGAATTTTGGATTAGGGACATAGGCTTGAGCTCATGAATAATTTAGTTAATTATTTTGGGTTAGTCATAATTGAAAGTGAATTATATAAACTTATTAAACCTCAGGGGAATTTTTTATTTTAATTTTTTTTTATAGAATGGATGATAATTTTAGAAGGATAATATTATTAATTTATAGTCTATGAATGAAAATTTTTAGTAGATGTAAATGAATGGCGAATATAATTCATCCATTTTTTCTTTCCAGTATACAAGGGGTTGTGAGTGGAACTTTGGGCTCATATTTTCCCTTTCATGATTTCATATTATTATTAAAGTTATCCATAAAGTCACCTTGTCGTCACTCTGTCTTTGGGCATGCTTTCACCCCTCTTCCCTTTTTCAGCAGTATCCACAAGCAAGGAAAATTTATTAAATCTCCGTATGAAATGTTGAAATTCAGCATTGAATGCACAAGGTTCAAGAGTAATTATAGTAATTATACAGTTAGGAGCAGTGAAAATATATGTAGCAGCAGTGGACGCGCTCAAGCAAAAGGAAAGACATGATGAAACTCAGTTTATTATCAAAATTGGTGGAAAAACTAGTTTGGGTCCAGTTATTTTGCTTTGTAAAATTTTCATTCGTAGTTTCGTGTTTGATGCTCTATTATGCCATAATTAGCCGTTCTTGCCCCCTAATCTTGAGACTTTATGAATAATTCTATTTTGTGTTAAAGCTTGGGACATGCCTTTTTTGTAATGAACCTATACTAGAATAAACTTATGTGTTATTATGATATGGAAGCATTCATAATAGCAAGTTACATACATGCTTTTTGGTGAACAGTCCCTATGAAGTGAGGTTAAACACCTAACACTAAATAGGAGCAATGAATCAAATGCAGCATTGGTCTCAACATAGTTGCAAAACAATGCACATCAAAGAAAGTATTTTTGAAATTTATTGAATGAACTCAAACTATGATTAATATTTTAATTATCTTTCTTACACAATATTTCCAAAGAAAAGTAAGTGATCTAGTGGTTGCAATCTCCCCCTTCAACCAAAATGTTTAGGATTCAATCCTTTTTTCAAATATTTTTTCTCCATGAATGACTTGGATGGAAAAAAGAAAATTTTGGGCAATTTTTTCTAACTAGATGCCCAAGGGAGAAAGGGATTTTCCCCAAGGAAAAAGAAACAAAATGATAGCCCCAACCATGTTCTTAAAGGGAAAAGGCGATTATGTTCTTATAGAGAGCAACTTCTTTGAAGAGAAAGGGACAAAGTTGTCTTGAGGAGCAATTTCTTTAAGGAGAAATGACTAAATTGTCTTCAAAAGTAAGTTCTCAAATATTTTGACAAGAAAAAATTTTAAAATAAACTTTTTCAAAATCAAATGTTCTTTATGCCATTAGAATGTTCTTGAAGCATAAATATCTAAAATGATTTTGCATTTTCAATTTGAGACTATGAACAAAAGGTTATGAAAAAATGAAAAGACTAAGGTCAAATTTTCAAGTCCCCTTTTTGCTATGGCAACTTAGTCCCCTTCCCTTGGGCAAGAAAGGGACTTGGAAAATTTGACCCAACTATTTTTTTTTGTCATAACTTTTAGCTCATAGTCTCAAATCAAAAATACAATAGCATTTTAAATATCTAGATTTTGAAAACTTTTCAATAATATAAATCATTTTTTGATTTGAACAAATTTTATCCCTTGTATTTTCTTGTCAAACATTTTATAACTTGCTCCTTACGTGAAGTTACTCCTAAAGGCAACTTAGTCCCTTTCTTCTCAAAAAAAAGTTATCTTCTCGAAGGAAGTTGTTTTTTGTGGTAATTTAATCCCCTTATCCTTGGGGGAACATGGTTGGGCCTACC
>Ga0116229_10000537_pt1 | contig 50996 bp, 44 predicted proteins | sample S1TSphgellanicum_3_FD_87313 | JGI IMG/M metagenome (GOLD analysis project Ga0116229, IMG submission 87313) | Host-associated microbial communities from peat moss isolated from Minnesota, USA - S1T2_Fc - Sphagnum magellanicum MG | ecosystem: Host-associated > Plants > Peat moss > Unclassified... | reverse complement strand
TCCACGACACGGGCGCTGCCGGCAATCGCCGATGCGGTCGGCGATGAACTCACCGTCCTGGCCGATTCGGGGGTGCGTTCGGGCCTCGACGTGATCCGGATGCTCGCGTTGGGCGCGAAGGGAGTGCTGCTGGGCCGCGCCTACATCTATGCGCTCGCCACTGCCGGCGAGTCGGCGGTCACCAACCTGCTGGACTTGATCGAGAAGGAGATGCGCACCGCCATGGCGTTGACGGGAGTCAGATCGATCGCCGAGATCGATCGGAAGCTGCTGGCGGATGCATAGCTGCCGCCTTTTTCGTCTGGCCGTGAAGAGCGCTTCACCATGACTCCTTCGGTGGAAGGAGGTGATCAGGTGTTCGCCGACGTGCGTTTACCCCTCGAGGCCGACGACTGCTTCGATGTCGTGGTTCGAGGCGGGCGCATCGAGCGGCTCGAACGCCATGCGCGCGAACCACAATGGGTGCTGCTGCCGCCTTTGGCTGATTTGCACGTGCATGCGAACCGTGCCTTCACCGCCCCCCCGATTTCGCCCACCTCCCTCGACCACGCCATCCAGATGGTCGAGCACATTTTCGAGCATTTCGACGAGCCGGACTATGCCCGACAAGCGAAGCGGCTGTTCGCCGAGTCGCTGCGGTGGGGCACGACCCGAATACGGACGCACGCGGACATCAATCATGAGGCGGAACTCAAGGCGATCCGCGGCACCTTGCAGGCCCGCGAAGAATACGCCGATCGTCTCGACGTCGAGGTGGTTGCATTCGCCGGAGCGCAGTACGACCCCGTCGATGCCGAAGTGCAGCGCGGTTTGCGCGCAGCCGCCGCGCTCGGCGCGACCCTGCTGGGCGGGGTTCCGGCGTATTACGCGAATCCGCGTGCCTCGATCGACGCCCTGCTCGACCTTGCGTGCGAACTCGATGTGGCTGTCGATGTGCACCTGGATGAGCACCTCGATGCGGCGCGTTCACTGAGCGGCTGCCTGGCCACCGCAGTGCTCGCGCGCGGACTCGTGGGCAGGGTGAGCCTGAGTCACGGCTGCGCGCTGTCGAGCCTCGAATCCGCAGAGCGCGCGCGGGTCATCGATGCGCTGGCGCGGGCCGGGATCACGGTGATCGCCCTGCCGACCACCAATCTGTATCTTCAGGATCGGCAGGCAGGCGCACCGCAGCGCCGGGGTCTGGCGCCGCTGCGGGAACTGGCCGATGCCGGCGTCCCGTTGCGATTTGCCAGTGACAACGTACGAGATGCGTTTTTCCCCTACGGCACCGCGGACCTATTGGACGTGGCACATCTCATCGGGGTCGCCGGACACATCGATGACCCGCGCCTGCTTTTGCAAGGGATTTGCGACGGACGTGATTCGATCCGGGTCGGCGACGAGGCAAGCTTCGTATTGGTACGCGGCTCCTCTCTGATCGAGTCGATGAGTGAACGACCTCGGGAGCGCATCAGGGTTCAGCGTGGCTTGCGACATTCCTGTCAGGGATGAGACGCCACGAGAACCTCACTCCCTTCATGGGCCTTCGAAGTAATGTCCCGGCCTTCGCCATGTGCACAGGCGCGATTCCAGATTTCGGTAAAGCCGATTGATCCCGAAACTTTCAGCAGGTTGCCGTCCATCACGGCCGTCCGGATGTAGGGGATGCCGCGGCTATTGTGCAGTTGAAGTCGGTAGCAAAATGCGCCGTTCGGCATCACGGTGACGCGAGAGAGCTTCAGCGTGTCGGAGTTCGCGACCGTGTGGCGAATCCGTGCGAGACCAAGCGCCGCGCTCTTGAGTTCGGCCGCCCTTGCAAGTTCTTCGGCACGGGCGGCGGGTATCGCCGCCTGGGTCGGCGTTTGCGGCGCAATGGACGCATGCGGGGGCGGCGCCTGATTGGTCAGGTGGCCGATAGCGACGACCACCACCACGATCGGCACGACCCACATGAAGCCGCGTCCCGCGGAGCCCGGCGATGCGCCAGGGTCGGTCGGCGCGTTCGCAGCCGGTTGAGGGAGCGCAGGGTGTGAGAGCCTATGGCGTGACCTTTCCAGATGGGTGTAGCTGATACCAGTCCCTGGCAAGCCGACGGTCGTCCGTGTTCCACTCGGACCATAGGTGACGTGGGCGCCTCGAACACCGATGCTTGCGCTGATGCCGCGCTTGCCGAAGTTCAGACGAATGCCGGGGAGGAGTTTGATGGAACGGTGAAAGCGGAAGCCCATGACCGCATTGTGGGCTGGTCCGTCGCATGAGGCAGTGACCGACGTCTCTACGCTTTGCGGTCAGTACCTTGGTTGCCCCGCATTTGGCCGTTTGGGCATCGAATCATGGTCGGTCGGCGACGCGCGATTGCGTACCACGGTTCAGCACCCGGTCGGTCGGCAAAATGACGCCGGGTTCGATCTCGGGCAGCGTGTCCAGCTCCTCGTACAATGGCCCGAAGTCCGTGTCCAGGGTCTCCCGGAGCAACTGTTCGAAGCTGTCGATGACGAAATAATTCTGTTGGAAATCGTCGATGCGGTACTTCGTGCGCATGATGCGCCGCAAGTCGAACCCGAGGCGATTCGGCGAGTCGCTGTCGATCGCGAAGCGCGACTCGCTCGCGGAGGAGGCGATGCCCGACCCATACAGCTTGAGTGCGGAGCCGTCGCGGATCAGCCCGAACTCCACCGTGTACCAATACAGGCGCGCAAGCCGATGAATCGACCCGTACCGCATCGAGCGCAGACCGCCCCGCCCATAGGCCTGCATGTAATCGGCGAACACCGGATTCACGAGCAACGGGACATGGCCGAACACGTCGTGAAAAACGTCCGGCTCCTTCAGGTAGTCGATCTGCTCGGGTTTGCGAATGAAACGGCCGGCAACGAAGCGCCGATTGGCCAGGTTGTCGAAGAAGTCCTCCTCGGGGATCAGCCCCGGCACTGCGACGACGGACCACCCGGTCGCTTTCTCGAGGCGCTTCGACAGCTCCGTGAAATCCGGGATGCCTGGCTTCGACATGCGCAACACGTCGAGGCCTTCGAGGAACGCCGGCGCGGCGCGGCTTGACAGCACGGCCGCTTGACGCGCGAACAGCTCGTCCCACAGGGCGTGTTCCGCCGCACTGTAGGAATTCCAATCCTGCGCAATGACCCAGTCATTCATCCTGCCGTGACCTCAATTGCCGCTCCGTCACCCACGACCTGCTGGCCCTTGCGACTTCCGGACAGGATCTTCATTTCGCGAGCATAGCATCAGGCTTGACGTGGCACACACAATGGCGCAGCTTGCGCGTGACATCCGGAGGTGGCGCCATGGACGGTAGTTTCAGTCACGATTACACCGAAGCGCGCGCGAAATTTTTGCTTGCCGCGAGCGAGGCGGGCGCGGCTTTGACGCGATTTGCTCTCGACAACGTTGGACCTGACGGCGGCGACCTCTCCAGCGACGTGGCGTGGTGGGGACCCGTCGACGCCGCTCGAGTTCTGGTGACGCTTTCGGGGACCCATGGAGTGGAGGGTTTCTTCGGTTCTGCAACTCAAATCGAGTGGTTGCGGCGCGCCAAGGCAACGCCACCGTCGCCCGGCCTCGCTGTGCTTTTTGTTCACGCCGTCAATCCGTATGGGTTCGCATGGCTGAGGCGAACCAACGAATCAAACGTGGACATCAACCGCAACTGGATCGATTTTGATGCCAGTCCGCCGGCAAACCCCTTGTATGACGAACTCGCTGACGACCTCTGTCCGTTGGAATGGTCGGAGGAAGTTAAAGCGGCAACCGGTGCGCGACTACAAGCGTGGATCGGCCGGCACGGGTTTGCTGTGTTCAAGGATGCGGTCTCCGGCGGCCAGTGGAATCATCCAAACGGACTCTTTTATGGCGGCGCCGGCCCCACCTGGTCGCGTCAGATGTTGACCGATGTGCTGTCGTCCCGGCTTGTCCACGCCGAGCGGGTTCATATTCTGGATTTTCACACTGGCCTTGGCTCCTATGGCTATGCGGAGCCCATTATTGCGCGGCGCCGAATCGACCCCGGATTCTCCAGAACGCGCTCCTGGATTGGAGCAAACGCGAAGTCCCTGTATGGGGATGGATCTGTATCCTCTGAGATTCAAGGCGAGGGTCTGAGCGTCATCCCGTCTCTCATACCGCATGCCATCGTCGACGTCGTAGCCATGGAGTGCGGAATACGGCCCATACTCGACGTGGCGTTCGCTTTACGAGCAGACGCGTGGCTTCATGCTCACGGTGACCCGCGCTCATCCTTGGCTCGTCCGATCAAGGCGTTGATACGCTCGGCATTTCATTCGGATGACCCGCTGTGGCAGGGCATGGCATTGGGGCAAGGCCTCGCGGCGTGTAACGCCGCCATTAACGGACTCATGGGAACGTAAGGCGCAGCTGGCAACGTAAGACGTACTGGCAACGTGAGACGCACTGGCAACGTGAGACGCACTGGCAACGTCACCTTACACGGTCTCGTTTTCCTGTACCTCCACGCCCTGCGGCTTTAAGCCGGCGTCACGGCTTGGCGAACTTGCCACCGAAAAAATCGCCCTGGTTCCAGGATGGCTTGACCGGGGTGTCGGCCAGTTCGCGGGTGATCTCATAATTGAGGCGGGCGAATTTGGCGCCCACGTCGAAGCGCAGCGGCAAATTCATGTCGTCGCTCGGCTTGTGATAGTGATGTGCCATGAAGTCGGTGAAGGCAGCCTCGCCGCCATTGGCGAAGCCCGTGATCAGGAACACCGCCGGCACGCCCTGCTCGACGAAGCGGTAATGATCCGAGCGGGTAAAAATGCCCTCGTCGGGCATCGGGTCCGGCGACAGCTTGACATTGATCCGTCCCGCCGCCTTCCTGACCGACGGGCCAATGCTGGAGCGGTCGGCGCCAAACGCCACCACATCGGTGAATTCATAGGTCAGGATCGGCATGTCGAGATCGACATCGGCGACGATCGATTTCGCCGGCACGGTTGGGTTGTGGGCGAAATATTCGGCCCCCACCAGCCCCTTCTCCTCGGCCGTATCGATCAGGAACAACAGCGAGCGTTTGGGCGCCCTGCCGTGGGTACGGAAGAGCTTCGCCACTTCCAGCGTGGTGGCGACGCCGGCGGCATTGTCGAGCGCGCCGTTATTGATCGAATCGCCCTCCACCGGCGGAGTGATGCCGAGATGGTCGAGATGGGCCGACAGAACCACCACCTCGTCCTTGAGCTTGGGATCGCTGCCTTCGAGCAGCCCGATTACATTCTCGCTCTGCACCTCCTTCAGTTCGGAATTCAGGGTGGCGTCGAGCGAGCGCGGCAGGTCGAAGCCCTTCATCGCGCCTTCCGGCGTTTCCGCGGCCGCGAGGATCTGCTCGGCCGATTGCGGCGCGCCGACGAACAGCTTGGCGGCGCCGACGACGCTGATGGCACCCAGGCTGGGTATCTGCGAGGGGATGAAGGGCTTGCCCTGTGCGTCGCGCCACACCACACCCCAGCTTTGATATTGACGGACGGAGTTGGAGAAGGGGTAGAGCTTCTCCCCGGTCAGTGTGTCGACGCTCAGCACGCCGATCGCGCCATGCGACAGGGCGACGGCAGCCTTGACGCGGCTGCTGGCGTAATAGGCGCGTTCCTCGGTCTGGTAGTTCTTCGGGGCGCCGCCCAACAGCACGACGATCTTACCGCGCACGTCGAGGCCGGCGTAGTCGTCGCGCGCATGCTCGGGGGCAACCACGCCGAAGCCCGCGAACACCAGGGGCGCCGACCTCTTGACGGTCGCGCCGAAGGGCGAGCCGCGCACCAGGTAGTCCTCGCCGAACTTCAGCGGCTCAACCTTGCCCTGCGCGTCCTTCAATGCCAGGGCGCCTTGGTCGACGGCACGATAGGAAAGGAGCGGCACCGTCTGCAGATACTTGCCGTCGCCGCCCAGCGGCTTCAGCCCCAGCTGCTCCATCTGCGAGGCGACATAGGCTGCGGCGATGTCGAAATCGACTGTGCCGGCTTCGCGGCCACGCAACAGGTCACTGGCCAGGAAGGCCATGTGCGCGTGGATGTCCGCGGCCGATTGGGCATCCTCGTGGCCATGCATGTCGGCGGCCGATTGGGCATCCTCGTGGCCGTGCATGTCGGCGGCCGATCCGGCATCCCCGAGGGCATGGATGTCGGCGGCCGATCGGGCATCGTCCCGCGGCGCGGCATGGGGAGCTGCCTGGTCCTGGCACAATATGGGGAGCAGCGCCGCCAGCGACAGGGTGACGAGCTTCAAACGCATGAAACGGGTACGCTTGGACAAAATTTAAGCGCCTTCTAATTGTGTTGCGGTCCATCCGCGAACCAGTTCAGTAACGAGTTCGGTTCGAGCAAACCGAATATTAGCGGTCTTTCGCTAAAACGTCTGTCCTACGCCGCGACCGTGGATTTTGCAGTGATGCGGGGCTTTAGGGGTGTTCACCGAACACCACCAAACGTAATGGCTCGCTGTCAGCCCCCGCGCGGCCGTCGAAACCAGACAAAAAACTGCGGGGCTTGCCGGTCCAGCGGCGCACCGGTCCCCAATCAACAGACGAACGCATTGGATGACTATGGGCAGCAATGGTGCAGCCGCGGCGGCTCCATGCACTACGAACTACTGGCTCGTGGATCGCTGCCTCTCAAGGGAGCACGCCCGCAGCACACAAGTCGATACACGTCTCACACGGCCCACGCGGAAAAATCAGTCAATTGCCCCAACATCCTAGTCCGATGTCGAGTTTCGAGTCGCCTATGGCATAAAAATTGCTCGGCTGATGTACCGCCACCGGGCCTCTTGTGATCACTTACGTGACTCCCATCGATGCCGAGCCGTATCCCTTCGCGTTGGTTCCCGAGCAATGCGCCTTGTTGATCATCGATATGCAGCGCGACTTTCTGGAACCGGGCGGTTTCGGGGAAATGCTCGGTAACGATGTGTCGCTGTTGCGCCGGACGATTGAACCCAATCGGCGTCTGCTCGGTGCCTGGCGCAAGGCGGGACTCTTCGTCATGCACACCCGGGAGGGACACCGGCCGGACCTCGCCGACCTGCCGCCGTCGAAATGGCGGCGGGGCAACGGCGAGAAACGCATCGGCGATGCGGGTCCGCTCGGTCGCATTTTGACACGCGGGGAGCGCGGCCACGACATCATCCCCGAGCTTTATCCGATCGACGGGGAACCCGTGATCGACAAACCGGGCAAGGGCGCGTTCTGGTCCACCGACCTGCAAGCGATCCTGCAGCATCGGAACATGACCCAGCTGTTGGTCACCGGCGTGACGACGGAGGTGTGCGTGCACACGACGGTGCGCGAGGCCAACGATCGGGGTTACGAATGCCTGGTGGCTGCCGACTGTGTCGGATCTTACGTCGCGGAGTTTCACGCGGTGGGTCTGCGGATGATCACGGCGCAGCGCGGGATCTTCGGCTGGGTTTGCGAGTCGACCAAGATCATCGATGCACTCAAAGGAGAACAAGCATGACCGCAAGAGTGAAAACCCCTGCACTTTGGGTGCCGGGCGACTGGAATGCATTTTTCGGTTTCGGCACGAACATTCTCGTCAACATGCTGACCCTGACGGCGTTGCTGCGCTATGTGCTGAAGCTGCCGGACGGCGTGGTCTTCGGACGCATCGTACCCGCCGCCGGCCTGATGATGTTTCTGTCGACGATGTACTACGCATGGCTCGCCTACCGGCTGGCGCGCTCGACCGGACGCAGCGATGTCTGTGCCCTGCCCTCCGGCATCAGTGTGCCGCACATGTTCGTCGTGGTATTCGTCATCATGCTGCCGATCGCAGCCAAGACCGGCGATCCGATCAAGGGATGGGAAGCCGGGCTCACCTGGGTGTTCGTGCAAAGCTTCGTGCTGATGGCGGGCGGATTCATTGCGCCGATCGTACGCAGGATCACTCCGCGGGCGGCGCTGCTCGGTGCGCTGGCCGCCGTATCGATTGCGTTCATTTCGCTGCGGCCGGCCTTGGACATGTACATGACACCCGTCATCGGCATCGTCTGCTTCGCCATTCTCATCGCGAGTTGGTTCGGCGGTGTGCGCTACAAGGGCATCCCCGCGGGACTGGTCGCGATCGCGGCCGGCTCCGCGATCGCCTGGACCTCCACCGCCTTCGGACTCAATTTCGGCGGCTTGAGTGCCCGTGGCGTGGGCGATGCGTTCGCCACGTTCGACTTCGCGGTTCCCGTCCCGGCGCTGAGTCACGTGTTCTCCGGCTTCCAGTTTCTCGGCATCATCTTGGTCACCGCCATCCCGTTCGGCATCTACGACCTCGTGGAGGCGATGAACAACGTCGAAAGCGCGGGGGTCGGCGGAGACAGCTTCCCCACCACCCGCGTTCTGACCGCGGACGGCGTGGTCAGTCTGATCGGTTGTTGTCTGGGGAATCCGTTCATCAACGCGGTCTACATCGGTCATCCGGGTTGGAAGGCGATCGGCGGGCGGATCGGCTACTCGGCGGCGACCGGCCTGATGGTGTTGATTCTGTCCTGGTTCGGCATACTCGCGCTCATCATGGCGTTGATTCCCGTGGTCGCGATTTCGCCCATTCTGCTGTACATCGGCATGTTGATCGGCGCACAGGCGTTTCAGGAAACGCCGCGCAGCCACGCGCCCGCCGTGATACTCGCGCTCATACCCCAGGTTGCGGGCTGGGGAAAACAGCAGATCGACAGCGCGCTGGCGGCGGCCGGCACGAACGCCGCGGCCGTGGGGTTCGACAAACTGGGTGGCGGCGGTGTGCTGTACCACGGCCTGGAAATTCTCGGCAGCGGTGCGGTGCTGGTGAGCGTCATTCTCGCCGCGATCACCGCGTGCATGATCGACCGCAGCTATGCCAAGGCCTCTGGATTTGCGCTCGCTGGTGCGGTACTCACGTTCTTTGGGCTGATGCACAGCGAAGCCATCGGCGTGAATAAAACCCCGCTGGTCGCGGTCAGCTACCTGGGCGTCGCCGCCGTGCTGTTTGCCTGCTCGCGATTTGCAGTGACGCAGAAGAGTCCGCAAGCGGGTATCGAGGGCGAGCTCGTCGACTCTGCCGCATGAGTGACATGGACATGCGCTTCAAGACAGTGAAGGCGGATCCCTATGCGTGGCCCTATGACGGCTCGTTCACGCCGGCGGATACCACGATCATCGTCATCGACATGCAGACGGATTTCTGCGGAGTCGGCGGGTATGTCGATAAGATGGGCTACGACATCTCGCTGACGCGTGCGCCCATCGAGCCGATAAAGCGCGTCTTGGGCCGGCTTCGCCATCTGGGCTTCCACATCATTCATACCCGCGAAGGACATCGCGTCGATTTGTCGGACCTGCCTGCCAACAAGCGCTGGCGCTCGCGGCAAATTGGCGCCGGCATCGGCGACGCCGGTCCCTGCGGACGCATCCTGATTCGTGGCGAGCGCGGATGGGATATAATTCCGGAGCTATATCCGACTCCCGGTGAAGTCGTCATCGACAAACCCGGCAAGGGGTCATTCTGTGCGACGGACTTGGAGCTGATCCTACGAACTCGAGGCATTCGCAATATCCTGCTGGCCGGCATAACCACCGATGTCTGCGTTCACACCACGATGCGAGAGGCGAACGACCGTGGTTTCGAATGCCTGCTGCTGGAGGACTGCTGTGGGGCCACGGATTACGGCAATCACCTTGCGGCGTTGAAGATGGTGAAGATGCAGGGGGGAGTGTTCGGCGCCGTCGCCAGCTCCGAGGACCTGCTCGCCGCTCTCGGGTAGTTTCTTCCCGAGTGATTACCTGTCGGCTCCAGCTTCGCCGCCGCCTTCGGGTCCGCGCGGCAGCTTCGAGTTCCGCTGTCGACCCGACCGATGGTTTGATGCCATGGCGATGAAAGCCGATCAAATCGACCGGCCGGACGTCGTCGCCGAGATCGGCAGGGCGTTCGAGGCGTATGAAGCCGCACTCAAGCGCAACGATGCAGCGGCGCTCAACGAATTCTTCTGGGACGACCCGCGGGCGCTGCGCTATGGCATAGCCGAACAAAACTTCGGCATCGACCAGATTCGCCGGTGGCGAAACGCGGCGCCCGCGGTCCCCGCGACCCGGCGCTTGCGCGGCACCCGGATCGTGACCTTCGGCGCCGATGCGGGCAGCGTGAGCACCGAGTTCGCGACGGATGACACGCCGGCCGTCGGTCGGCAGATGCAGATGTGGGTGAGATTCGCCGCGGGGTGGAGAATCGTCGCTGCGCATGTGAGCGTGATCGACGGGGCGAATACCAGTCCGTGACGTCCAACACCGAAGTTTCGGTCGCCAGGCTGCAACTCAGCGGTGCCCCGGCAAAATCTCCCATCGTCGTTCTTGCACGTAGTCTATCGACTCCAATTACACTGTGAATTGGCGCTGCGATGACGGCGAATAAACGACCTTCCAAGCGCGAAAAACGAAAGGATAATCCACTCGGCCTTTGGTCTCGCGGCATGATCGGGACGCTCGGTTCGCAGTCCCTTTCTGCGGTGGGCGACAATGCGCTTCTCTTTGCGGCACTCGCGCTGGTCCGAAAGGGAGGCTATCCCGCCTGGAGCGGACCGCTGCTGCAATCGTTCTTCGTGGGCACGTACATCCTGCTCGCGCCTTTTGTGGGAGTGTTCGCCGACTCTCAGCCCAAGGGTCGCGTGATGTTGTTCGCCAATATCCTCAAGTTTGTCGGTGCCTTCGGCATGTGCGTCGATGTGAATCCGTTCCTCTGCTACGCGCTGGTCGGTGCCGGCGCGGCGGCGAATTCTCCCGCCAAGTACGGCATCTTGAGTGAGCTTGCGCCGCCCGGCAATTTGGTCAAAGCCAACAGCCTCCTGGAGGCGTCGGTCATTGCCGGGATACTGCTCGGCTCGATTGCCGGCGGAGCATTGACGGATTGGAGTATCGAGGGCGCCCTGGTGGCGATCACCGCATGCTATGCCGCCGCGGCGGCCAGCGCCCTGCTCATTCCCCGCCTGAGGCGCGTGCTGGCCGTTGCAGGCTTTTCACCCATTGCAAGCGTCAAGACCTTCGCATCGCAAATCTCGTCGCTCTTGACGAGTCCTGACGCGCGACTCTCCCTGATCGGCACGGCGGTCTTCTGGGGAGCAGGCGCTGCGCTGCGCTTCCTCATCATCGCCTGGGTGCCGATCGCACTCAAGGTGACGAATAATCGATTACCCGCGTTCCTCACGGCAACCCTGGCCGCAGGCATCGTGGTTGGCGCCATTCTTGCGGCGCGTTTCGTGCGGCTCGAGGCCGTGCATCGAGCGCTTCCCGCCGGCGTTCTGATCGGTGTCGGCGTGTGCCTGGTGCCACTCGTCAAGACGCTGCCTCTTGCATTTACCCTCATGGTATTCGTCGGCATTTTCAGCGGCTTCTTCGTCGTGCCGCTGGACGCTCTCCTGCAAAGGAAAAGAGGGGATGGCGTCGCGGTGGGCTCGGCGATTGCGATTCAAAACTTCTTTGAGAACTTGAGCATGCTGGTACTGGTTAGCGCCTACACCGCCGTCGCTTTCATTCATGTGCCGGTCAATGACACCGCATTCGGCTTAGGTATCTTCATCGCTCTGACGATGGGAGCGCTGACCGTGACGCGTAGCAGGTCCAGGAAGACCGCACATCGGTAACCCAAGGGCCCAGACATGGAGCCTCTATCACACGGTGCAGACTCCCCGCGCCCCGTCCCCACGCAAACGCCCGCAGGCATCCGGCCAAGTCCGCCCATCGTCGCGGCGGCGACCAATGCGCCATGCACCCGCGATGGATCCGGTAAACTCCGGCGTGAAATGCCTACACGGGTTTTGACGCATGCGAATTCTGGCAGTCGAGGATGACGAGAAGATCGCCTCGTTCATCGTGAACGGGCTGAAGCAAAATGGATTTGCGGTCGACAAAGCCTCCGACGGTGAGGAGGCATTGGCACTGTGTGGTTCGGTCAACTACGATGCGCTGGTACTGGACATCATGCTGCCCAAGCTCGACGGACTCGCCGTCATACGCCGCATACGTCATGACAAGAGTCTGGTACCGGTGCTGCTTTTGAGTGCAATGACCAGTGTCGACAATCGTGTCGCGGGTCTGCAGGCGGGGGCCGACGATTATTTGACCAAACCTTTCGCCTTCTCCGAGCTCCTGGCGCGCATACAGGCGCTGATACGACGCGCGACGCATGTTGCCTTGCCGACGACGCTCATCGTCGGGGATGTGTCGATGAATCTGCTGACCCGCGAGGTCACCCGGGCGGGTCAGACCATCGAGCTGCAAAATCGCGAGTTCGCGCTGCTCGAGTTGCTGATGCGCCATGCTGGCCGCCCGATCACCAAGACCATGATATTGGAGCACATCTGGGATTACAGCTTCGATCCGCAAACCAATGTCGTCGATGTCCTCGCCCATCGACTCCGCTCGAAGCTGGAAAGGAATTTCGCCAAGAAGATCATGCATACGATTCGCGGCGTCGGTTATGTACTCAAACCCGCTTAGGGCTTTATTTCGCAGTTTCTCGGTTCGCTTGAGTCTTGGGTATGCGCTGATATTCACCTTGAGTGCGGGAATTCTTTTCGTACTTCTGTATCTGCTGCTCGGGTCGGCGCTGCAACGCAAGGATCATGAGGTCATCGAAACACGGCTTCGGGCGTGCGCGGCCATCTACGAAGAGGGCGGTCTTCCTGCCTTGCAGGACTTCGTGCAGCGAAGTCGCGAGGCGGAGAAAACCCGCGCATTCTTTGTCCGCGTCGCGACCCCGTCCGGCAATGCTTTGTTGCTCAACGTCCCCGACGACTGGGTTCAGTTCGATGCGGCGGCGCTGCAACCCGGCGGCGACCCGTCGCATCTCGTATGGCTGAGGATTCCCAAGGATCAGGAGAGCGATCTGACCGTTGCCTCGGTTCGGTTGCCGGATGACTCGACCCTGGAAGTGGGTCGCAGCACCAACAACAGGGAGGCCGTCCTCGAGCCGTTTCGCGTGAGCTTCCTGATCGTCATGACGCCCGCTCTCGTGTTGGGTGTTCTGGGTGGGGCCTTCTTCGCGCACCGGGCCACCAAGCCCGTGCGGGAGGTCGTCACCACCGCACGGTCCATCATCGATACCGGAAACATGTCTGCGCGGGTTCGCGTCAGCACGGAACAAACCGATCTGGAGGAACTCGCGCGGCAGTTCAATCGAGTACTCGACAAGAATCAGACACTGATCCAGGGTATGCGTGAAGCCTTGGACAATGTCGCTCACGATTTGCGGACACCGCTGGCGCGGCTGCGCAGCATTGCCGAAGTGGGGGTGCAGGCGACGTCGGATGAGGCCGCGGGAGAGGCCCTGGCGGACTGTGTCGAGGAAGCCGACCGCGTGTTGACGATGCTGGCCGCTCTCATGGACATCACCGAAGCCGAATCCGGGGTGATGCATTTGAACCGCGAACCCACCTCGATCACAGCCTTGCTCGACGACGTGATCGACGTGTATCAATTGATCGCGGAGGAGAAACGCATGGTGATCACGGCGGACCTCGATCCGAGCTGCATGGCGGCGGTGGACCCGGTCAGGATGCGACAGGCGTTTGCGAATCTGTTGGATAACGCCCTCAAGTATACGTCGGACGGCGGTACGGTCACGGTGACCTGCCGGCTGCACGAGTCGCGCGTGACCGTGGAATTCAGCGACACCGGTATCGGCATTTCAGGCGAGGAGCAGCCGCGAATCTGGGCACGGTTGTATCGCGGGGACAAAAGCCGCACGCAGCGCGGACTGGGCCTCGGATTGAGCCTGGTCAAGGCGATCGTCGAGGCGCATCAAGGGACGGTTTCGGTGCACAGTGAACTGGGGGTGGGATCCGTTTTCACCGTGGCGCTTCCTGCAACGCCGACGCATCCGTAGGACTGTCCGGCCTCGGAATCACGGGCGCGAGATCCCTGCGCGCGACCCAGCCTTCGCGGCCCTGAGTGTCGCGAACGAGCGCGAAACCCTCATGTTCGTCCCGCATGTGGACCACATCCGCAAGGGGAGCAGTGAACAGCGGGTCTACCGCCGAGGTGGGCGAGGTGCGTGCCGGCGTCTCAGCCATGACGACGTACTCATGAAGTGTCGGCGCCGTGGCAAAGGCGTCGCCCAGACTGAGAGCCATCATCAGGCCTCCGACGGCCGCGCCGCCGGCCAACAGGGCGCGGAACTTTGCACCTGCCCGCCGCAGCAGCAGGGTTGCGCCGGTGATGACGAATCCCAGTACGCCAATCCAGTACAAGGCGTTGGGGTTGGCCAATCGAATGTGCCGGTTCAGCCAGCTGGTATGCAGCGCGGGTAATCCGACCGACTCGCGAACGTGGCTTAGATTATTCTCAATGTCCGGATCGGTGGGCGCCAAGATACGCGCGCGTTCGTAGTTGAGTACCGCCATGGCCGGCCGCCCCGCGCGGGCATAGAAATTGCCCAGATCATAAAGAGCAGGCGCGGAGTATGCGCTCGGGATCACCGGTCGATCGACGGTTCCCGCCCAACTGGCGCCGCCCAGGGCGGCGAGGCTCAGAAGCGCCGCACCGCACGCGAGTACCCACGTTTTCATATTCATGACATTGCCTCGTTGCCGATCTCACGAAGAACCAATTGCTTCCACCATCGGAAGTCGGCGGGTGGGAGGTTCGCTCCGCCATAGGCGGCCTCATCGGCCAGCTTGAACACGCGGGCGGTGACACTGCTCGCGCCCAAGCGCACTTCGACATCTGCCAGCGAGATGCTCGCGGGGTCGACCTGCCACCGGGATGCCAGCGCAACCTGAAGCGCCAGCCGCGCGGTTTGGAAGAACCGTGTCGTATCGCCTGCGGCCCGCGCCTCGTCCATGGACGCCAGCAGGGACTCAGTCTGCGGGAATTGGTTCGCTCGTGCTGTCTCCGCCAGGGTGATTTGCTCGCGCCGTCGCATCCAAAACCAGGCTCCCGAGAATGCGGCCAATAGCAGGGACGGCACGGAGACGTAGGCGGGCTGATAGTAGTGCGGCATCAAGGAGGCGGTGGTGCCGCCCGTAATCACTTCATCGGGCCGTAGACCACGGGTCTCGCGATCGCCGGCCGGTGAGGCGCCATTCTGGCTCGAAGCCGGGGTCAGGCTCGCCGTGCTGCTGCCTTGGGCCGTGCTGCTGCCTTGGAAGGCTGGCGTGCCGGCCGTGACTGCCACATTCAGGGGCGACGTGCGCGCGACCACATAACGGCGGCTCGACGGGTCGAACCAGCTGAATGACAGGGCGGGAAGGGATTGCGCGCCGCTCTGTGTGGCGATGAGCGGCTGCTCGAAGGTCTTCTCTCCGCGATGGCCGATATCGTCCTCCGCGGTGAATTTCGCGGTGGGCGAGTAGGTTTTCCAGTGGTCTACGTCGTGCAACATGGGCGTGGTGACGCGATCGAAATTGCCGGTCCCCGAAATCCTCAGGCGCAGGGTCACGGGATCTCCGGCCACGACTTTGTCGTCCGACACATCGCTGCTGATGGAAAAGTTCCCCACGGCGCCGCTGAAATCCGCCGGTCGATCATTGGCCGGCAGTGCGAGGACGGTGAATGCCGTCGGGGCGCTCGCCACTGTGATGTCCTTTTCGGTCGAAGCGCCGAAGAAGCTCTGTATCGTCGGATCGTTGAATAGATCGTCAATGTCGCCGTCGTCGAGCACACCTGCGTCAGGACGTGCGGCCGTGCGCATGCGCACCGTGAGCGGGGTTTCGACGGTGAGGGATAATTGACCCGGCTTGACCGCGGCAAGCGCACTGTGCCAGGTGAGCACGGTGTAGGGCCGGCCGTCGATGATTTCTTCGGCGCGCTGCGGCTGGGATGATAATTTATTCAAGGTGAACGCGTCGCCGTTGAGGGTGGGAAGGCCGTTGAGGGAGGCCACGAACCCGTCGCGCATGCCCACCTGTATGTCGACCGGAATGGTCTCGCCGACGTAGAGTTCATGCTTGGAAAGTCGCAAGCGGACGAATGCCGTACCGTTGGCGCTGACGCGGGTAGACCCTGCGGGAAGCGTGCTCGCACGCGCTTGAAGAGCGGCGAGTGGCAGAGATCCGCCGGTCGCCGTCGCTCCGCGACCGTTGCTCGGATTCACCGTGAGCACCACGGGGGCCGAACCCCGTGCCGCGCCGGGGATCGTGAAAACCCCGGCCTCTTGCGGGATGACCTGGTAAGTGACGGTCATCGAAGTGCTCGAGACACCGTTGATGGACTCGATCCGTTGCGATTGTGCAGCAACGACGAATTCCAAGCCGGCAACCATCGGCGGAGAGATGGTCGATGCATCGCTTCCGGATGCGGCAATGATCAGACGGGCGGAGTCACCCATCTCGATCTGGGCGGGTTCTATGCGCTGTGTGGACGCGGCCTCGGCCACCTGCATGGCGCCGGCCATGAGACTGGCCACCGCAGCCACGGCCACTGTCGTCATTCTAAGAGTGTTCATGGTGCTCACCAATTCTTGAGGGGTTCGTCGGGCGCGGCGCTGCTGGCGCCGTTGCGTGCGACCGGGGCCGCCGGCGCGCGGTGTTCCTCGTCCTTGACGGAATCGAGCAGTTCGCGGGCCTCCTCTCGGCTCATGTCGCCGGGTACGCGCTGCTGGTCCGCCCTCTGCGCGATTTGTTCGCCAGTCTGCTCACCCGGGGAACTTGCTCCCCCTTGACTCCGATCGGGTCGCGGCTGCGACCCCGGTGCCGCCGGCGATGGCTCATTCATCGGCCCCGCAGCTTGCGCGGCTTCCTGCTGCTTGGCTTGCGGACTTTGCTGGGCAGGATTCGTCTGGCCGGCGCCGGAATTGGCGCCAGACGCCTGTTGAGGGGGCTGCGGTTGACCGTTCGGTTGGGAGTTTGGCTGGCCGCCCTGTGGTTGTCCCTTTTTCGCATCGGCTGAATTGTCCTTGCCTTGGTTGTCCTTGCCCTGGTTGTCCTTGCCCTGGTTGTCCTTGCCCTGGTTGTCCTTGCCCTGGTTGTCCTTGCCCTGGTTGTCCTTGCCCTGGTTGTCCTTGCCCTGACTGTCCTTGCCTTGGTTTGGTTGGCCTGGCTGCGGCTTGGACGACGGCTTCTGCGATTGCGAGGATTGCTCGGGCGGCTTCTTCTGCGATTGTTCTTGCTTGAGCGCTGCGAGCTTGCGGCTCACGATATCGCGATTGAATTTGCTGTCGGCATCGTCTGCCCGCAGCTGCAGAGCCGCGTCGTAGGCCTTGACGGCCTGCGTCCAGGTCTGAATGGTTTGTTGCGCATTGCCCTGTTGAGCTTTCTGACCCACCCGATACAAGGTATTGCCGAGGTTGTAATAGGCATCCTCTTGTTCCGCGAGACGCTGGGGATTTCCCGACGGCGCTGCGTCGATAGATGCCTGAAATGCCTGGGCCGCCTGCGGAAACTCTCCCGCCTTGTAGGCCGCCGCGCCGCCGTTATATTGCAGGACCGGCTGCTGGGGGTCGCTTTTTCGCGCAGCGGCCATGTAGTCGCGCTCGGCGGCCGTGAAATTGCCTTGGGCATATGCTTTGGCGGCGCTTGCCGGTGAGGCGTGCGCGGACTGGAACGGCAGGAGGGCCATCAGCCCAAGAAGTGCGGCCATCCCAAGAACTGCGGCCGAGGTGGGCAGAGCGAAACGGGCGAGAGAGCGCTTCTCCTCCCTCGGCGAATGCACGGCCGGAAGGCGGCGGCGAGTGCCGAGCAACAGGCTGAACAGCAGCACCGCGAGCGCGGCACCCAGCGGCCACTGGTATTGCTCGGTGTATATCTTCTGGGAACGCGACTCGAGATCGTGCTTGGCGAGCGGCGCCAACGCCTCCCGATAGATGGTGTCGAGTCCTTCGTTCCCGGCGCCGAGCGGGGCATAGGAGCCTCCGGTCGCCTCCGCGAGCGCTTTCAAGGAGGATTCATCGAGGTGCGACCTGACCAAATGGCCTTCGTTGTCTTTCAAGAAACCGCCTCCCTGATCTGCGGGCAGCGGAATGAGTTCGCCGTTCGCGGATCCAACGCCGACGGTGAAGATCTTCAGTCCGTCCTTCGCCGCAGCCTTGGCCGCAGCCAACGCGTTGCCTTCGAGATCTTCTCCATCCGTCACCAAGATCATGACCTTGTCGCTGCCCGCACGACGTTGCAACGCGGCGTCCGCCTCCTGAATGGCGCTCGTGATGTCGGTGCCGCCGCGCGGAATGATGTTGGTATCGAGCGCGTTCAAGGATTCATGAAAGGCGCCGTAATCCAGGGTGATCGGGGTCTGCAGAAAGGCGCTCCCGGCGAATGCCACCAGGCCGACGGCATCGCCGTTCAAGTGGCTGACGAAGTCATCGATGGCGAGTTTCGCGCGCGCCAGCCGGTTCGGCTTGACGTCCGGCGTCAGCATGCTGCGGGAGGTGTCTACCGCGAAGATGATGTCATGGCCGCGCCGTTTGACCTGCTCCCAGCGAAATCCCGCCTGAGGCTCCGCCAGGGCGAGGCACAGCAGCACCAGGGACGCGGCAAACAGCACGCGCTTGGCAACCATCCGTGCGTGTGAGACGGACCGCGTGAGGTCTCCCCGCAGATGAGCGGAGACGAATTGTTCCAGCGCCGCAAGCCGGCGGGTCTCGTATCGGCGCGAGACCCAGTAGAGACCGCCCAGTGAGGCAGGCGCCGCCAGCAACCAGACGGGATGCGCGAAAATCATGGGAGCCTCCGGAATCGAGTATTGTCCAGGCCGAAACTCAGGCACAGCAGGGCGAAGGCGGGATACAAGGCCCACCGAAAGAGCTCCTGGTAGTGTTCGAATCGTTGCGCCACCTGGGTGGTCTTCTCGAGTTGATTGATCTGCTCGTAGATGTTCTTGAGCGAGTCCGTGTCGGTGGCTCGATAGAACTCTCCGCCGGTCAAGGCGGATATCGCCTGCAGCGTTTTTTCGTCCACATCCACCTTGGCCATGACCAGCTGAGTGTTGCCTGACGTGTCTTTCACCGGCATGGGCGCTTCGCCGCGAACGCCCACGGCGATCGTGTAGATCTTGACGCCCATGGCCTTGGCGGCTTCCGCTGCCGCCATCGGCGAGATCTTGCCGGCGTTGTTCATGCCGTCTGTCAACAAGATGATGATTTTGGATTTCGCTGGAGATTCGCGCAGACGATTCACACTCGCGGCAATTGCGGACCCGATCGCCGTGCCATCGTCGACACTCGCGACGCTGACGCGCTCGAGGTTTTGCTGCAGCCAATCATGATCGAGGGTCAGCGGGCTGATCAGGTACGGCGCCCCCGCAAAGGCTTCGATGCCGATGCGATCATCCGGGCGTTCATCGACGAACTTGGAGACGACCGACTTGACGACATCGATGCGGTTGACCCGTTGCCCACCCACCTTGAAGTCGAGCGCCTGCATGGAACCGGAGACATCCAACCCAAGCATGATGTCGATGCCGCTCGCGGTGATATCGGTACGCCCGTGGGCGAGTCGTGGTCGAGCCATGCCGACGACCATCAGCGCCGCCGCGATGATCGGCAGCAGCCATCGCCAGTGTCCGACGCGGCTTCGGGTGCTGCGCGCGACCGCACGGGCAACCTCGATATTGGAGTATTCGACGGCTGCGACGCTGCCCTTGCGGCCGCGCCACAGCAGCGCGAGCGGCAGCAATGCCAGCAGCCACAGCCACTCAGGTTGTAGGAATTGAATCATAGGATTCTCTGGCTGCAGGTGCAGACTTGGTGACGGGTTTGCGGATGGCTTCCGGCCGGGCGGATTCGATGACAAATCGCCGCGCACCCTGCAGCATGGCTTCCATGTTCTGGCTCGGCAGATTCCAGCCGCCGAACTTGGCAAGATCGCACGATTGCAAGAAGTCGGCGAGCAGCTCTCGATGGGCCGCCAACACAGGCGCCGCCGACTGCAATGAGTCGTGCAGGAATTCGTCGGTCGTCCGGTGCGACGCCCTCACGAGGAAGCGGCTCTCGATGTAGTCGCGTACGATGCTGGATACTTCGATCGAGAATTCCCGTCCTCCGGTGGGGTGCATGAACGCCCGTGCCTGCTCGAGACGCTCGAGGGCGAGCTGCGAAGGTGGCTTCGCGACGTTCTGTCGACGCCGACGGTTCCAGCGCCACGCGGCGTAGCCGCCCCCAGCCACCAAGAGCGCGGCGATCACCAGCAGCGGTACCGCCCAGGGCGACTCAATCGGTCTTGGGCCTCGGATGTCGCGGATGTCCTCTGACGAGGCGATGGCACCGGTGGGCGCGGAAGCCGCTTGATTGACGGACGGCGCCTGCGCAAAAACTGGGTGCGCGCCGAGCAGCAGGAGCACGAGGGCCGCAGCAAGCGGCCGGCCGATTCGCAGTCGGGAATGGCGGGTCATAGTTGAATGGCGGCTCATGGGTGAAGGGCGGCTGATCGTTGAATGGCGGCTCATGGGTGTCTGCGTCCGCGCGACTTGAAGAACCGCTGCAAGGCGGGCAGGTAGGGGGCGTCGGTCTTCAACTGCAGGGTGTCCACCCCCTCTGATCGCAGATCGCCGACCAACCGCTCCACCCGGCCGGTGGCTTGTTCGCTGAACAGCCGGCGAACTTTCGGATCCGCCGTATCGAGTTCAATGAGTTCGCCGGTTTCGGCATCTTCCAGCGAGAGCATTCCGACGTCGGGCAACAGCCGCTCGCGCGGGTCTTCGATGTGTACGGAGATGAGATCGTGCCGGCGATTGGTCTGCCGCATCGCCCGGCGCAGCTGCGTTCGGGATTGGGCCGGATCCCGGTTCGACTGAAAATCGGATATCAGAAACACGACCGCCCGCCGATGCAGTACGTGGCTCGCCACCTCCAGCGCCTTGACACTGTCCGTGCCTCGACCCTGGGCTTGGTGGTAAATGACTTCGCGCACCAGCCGCAACACATGACGCCGTCCCTTGGCCGGCGGGACGTATTCCTCGATGCGGTCCGAATAGAGCAGTAGCCCCACCTTGTCGCTGTTGCGGATCGCGGATAGAGCCAGGAGGCTCGCCACCTCGCCGGCCAGCTCCCGCTTGCTCTGCGCGCCGGAGCCAAAATTGCCGGATGCACTGATGTCGACCGCCAGCAGAATGGTGAGTTCGCGCTCCTCGGTGTACTTCTTCACGAAGGGTCTCCCGGCGCGGGCGGTCACGTTCCAATCGATGGTGCGCACCTCATCGCCGGCCACGTATTCGCGTACCTCGTCGAAATCCATGCCGCGCCCCTTGAATACCGAGTGATACTCACCGACCAGGCTGTCGTTCACCAATCGGCGCGTCCGAATTTCCAAGCGACGCATCTTGTTCAAGATGGTCTTCGTCGTAACGGTTTGCATTTGCAGAGTTCCTTTCTCGGGACACGGAGGCGTACTAAGGCACCGGGAGCGTGTCGAGGATCTTGCGGATGATGTCCTCGGCCGTCACGTTTTCCGCTTCGGCCTCGTAGCTGACAATGACGCGGTGGCGAAGCACATCGAGCGCAATTGTCTTGACGTCCTGCGGGGTCACGAAATGCCGGCCGTTGAGAAATGCGTTGGCGCGGGCCGCGAGACACAGGTTGATCGTGGCGCGCGGAGAGGCGCCGTTTTGGATATACCCGTTGAGGTCGAGCGAGGCCGCGATCGGCCGGCGTGTGGAGAGGACCAGGTCGACAATATAGTCCCGGATCTTCTCATCGATATGGATCATGTTGACAATGTGCCGCGCCTTCAAAATCTGCTCGCTGGACACCACGGGGCGCACGTCGAGCGATGGCTCGGTCGTCGCCATGGCGTCCAAGATCGCGCGCTCTTCGGTCCGATTGGGGTAGTCGATGACCACTTTCATCATGAAACGGTCTATTTGGGCTTCCGGCAGCGGATAGGTCCCCTCATGCTCCAGCGGATTTTGGGTGGCCAGCACCAGAAAGGGATTGGGCAGCGGGTACGTGTTCTCGCCGATCGTGACCTGATGCTCCTGCATCGCTTCGAGCAAGGCGCTCTGCACCTTCGCCGGAGCGCGATTGATCTCGTCCGCAAGAATCAGATTGCTGAAAATGGGACCGTGCTTGGTGCGAAACTCTCCGTCCTGGGGGCTGTAGATCATGGTGCCGACAATGTCCGCCGGCAGCATGTCGGGGGTGAACTGCAGGCGCTTGAAGTTCAACGCCACGCTGCCTGCGAGGGTCTTGAGCGACAGCGTCTTTGCCAAACCGGGAACCCCTTCGAGCAGCACGTGTCCGTTCGTCAGCAGCGCAATGAGAAGCCGGTCGAGAAGCGCTTTTTGGCCGACGATGACCCGCGACATCTCCTGTTGCAACGGCTTTATCCAACCGGAGTTTTCTTGCACGACCTCGCGCAGTGCGCGAAACGCATCGTTGCTCGCCTCGGGAAGGCGGACGGGCGCCGGATTTTTCGCGGCTGCCGGATTGGCGCCGGGCCGAAACCGGGCGTCGTTGGGGCGGATCTTGTTCGACACGGACGGATCGCTAATCATGGTGGTTTCCTTGGGTGACTGATCGCTGCTGTGGGCAGTACACAGCACGCCAATGGCTGCCACCTTTCCACACCATTACAAGTTTGAAAGGCTGCGAGAGCCGCCCCGGATGTGTGTACGCCTGTCTGGTGCGACAGAGGTGGGCCGTCATGCGTCGGGCGGCTGCCGAAAGTCGCGCAGCTGCGGGCTCGAACGGCCTTACCCGCAGGGCTTGCCGGGGCCGTGGCGGGCGGGTTCAAGCCCTCGACCATGGAACGTCGCATGAGGATGGTGGCGACGCATGATGTCAATCATCAAGGTGCGGCAACGCACAGACCACACGGAGGCTGAATACTACAGTCCGCCCCTTCGCCATGTACACGGTCGAATCGACAGTGGATGGGTCGATACCCTCCGATACTCAGGCGGACGGTGCGACAAATAGCGAGGTGTAGCATGGCGCAGATTGGCATGGTGGGTTTGGGGCGCATGGGCGCCAATATGGTTCGCCGTCTGACTAAGGCCGGCCACCAATGCGTCGTCTACGATGTCGATCCGAAAGCGGTCAAGGAACTTTCGCAGCACGGAGCGCGTGGCACGGCGTCCCTCGCGGAATTGGCCGCTGCCTTGGGCAAACCGCGCGCAATCTGGCTCATGGTGCCGGCGGCCCTGGTTGATCGGGAGCTGGCTGTGTTGAGTCCGCTGCTCACCACCGGCGACATCGTCATCGATGGCGGGAACTCGCACTATCTGGACGACCTGCGGCGTGGCCGTGAGTTGAGATCTCGCGGAATCCACTATGTCGATGTCGGGACCAGCGGCGGCGTCATGGGGATCGAACGCGGCTACTGCCTGATGATCGGCGGAGATGCAGGGATTGTCGAACATCTCGATCCGATCTTTGCTGCGCTCGCTCCGGGTCCAGCGGGCTCGTCCAACGGCGGAGCAAAGACGAGCGTGCGCAAGGCCGAGAGCGGCTACTTGCACTGCGGTCCCCAAGGAGCGGGACACTTCGTCAAAATGGTCCACAACGGCATTGAATATGGCGTCATGGCCGCGTATGCGGAAGGGCTCAACATCCTGCGCCACGCCAACATCGGCAAGCAAGCGCAGGATTCAGATGCAGAGACGACGCCACTGCGCAATCCCGAATATTATCAGTTCGAACTCAACCTGCCCGACATTGCCGAGGTCTGGCGACACGGCAGCGTCATCAGTTCCTGGCTGTTGGATCTCACCGCGATTGCGCTGCGCGACGACGCGGATCTTCACGAGTATCAGGGACGCGTGTCCGACTCCGGCGAAGGGCGGTGGACTTTGGCCGCCGCTCTGGATGAAGGCGTGCCTGCACCCGTCATCAGTGCCGCGCTCTTCGAGCGATTTCAATCCCGGGGTAATGCCGACTACGCCGACCGCCTCCTGTCTGCCATGAGAAAGCAATTTGGCGGGCATGCCGAGAAGAAGTAGCAATGCGCGCCGCTAGGGATGGGTCCGTGCCCGCGGGAAGGCCGGTGCCGGCGGATCGGCGGGCATCCGCGGCAGGGGCAGTACCCGCCGACGCCCTGGTGCTGTTCGGCGTGACCGGGGATCTCGCCAGCAAGATGACGTTTCCGGCGCTCTATGCCATGGCGACGCGGGGTGTTCTCAACGTCCCCGTGATCGGAGTGGCGTCCTCGCAATGGACCTTGGCGCAGCTTTGCAGGCACGCGAAGCGAAGTATTCAGGCAGGGGGAAGGATCAAGCACCGGGCTGCCCTGGCGCACCTCCTGTCCCTGCTCAGGTACGTCGACGGCGACTACAAAGATCCGGCGACCTTCGAGAGACTCAAGGCGGCCTTGAAGGGCGCCAAGCACCCCGCCTACTATCTGGCCATTCCCCCGGAACTATTCGCCACCGTCATCACCGCGCTGGGCGCGGCCGGCTTGGCGGGCAATGCCCGTGTCATCGTCGAAAAACCCTTCGGACGTGACCTTGCCTCGGCGCGCAAACTCAACCGCGTTGCCCGATCGGTCTTTGCGGAGGACTCCATATTCCGCATCGATCACTTCCTCGCGAAGGAAGCGATCATGAACATCCTGTATTTCCGTTTTGCCAATACGTTCTTAGAGCCGATCTGGAACCGCAACTATGTGGCGAGTGTTCAGATTACGCTGGCCGAGAATTTCGGCGTGGAAGGGCGCGGGGGCTTCTACGAAACGGCCGGATGCCTTCGCGATGTCATTCAAAATCATCTGTTCCAGATCGTCGCGCTGCTGGCGATGGAAGCGCCGACCAGCCGGGGCTTTGGCGCCGTACACGGTGAGACGGCCAAGGTCTTCGAGGCGATGCGGCCCGTCAAACGCAATGATGTGGTGCGTGGTCAGTACGGCGGCTACCGCCGCGAGCCGCAGGTGGCCAAGCATTCCGACGTCGAGACCTTCTGTGCCCTGCGGCTGTTCATCGATTCCTGGCGCTGGCAGGGAGTACCGTGGTATTTGCGTTCAGGCAAATACCTGGCCGAAACGGCCACGGAAGTCATCGTACAACTGAAACCTCCGCCGCAGCAGTTGTTTGCCGATTCTCGGTCGTCGACGGCGCCCGCCAACTATCTGCGGTTTCGTCTCTCGCCCAACTCCGCAATCGCCCTAGCCGCTCGAGTCAAGTTGTTCGGGAAGGAGTTCGTGGGCGATCAGCGCGAACTTTTTTTGTCTGACGAGCAGCCGGGGGCGGAGTCGCCGTATGAAAGACTGTTGGGGGCGGCCATGACCGGCGATGGATCTCTGTTTACCCGCGAAGACGCGGTCGAGGCGGCCTGGGCGGCCGTCGATCCGATCCTCCGTAATCATCGGCCGGTTCTTCCGTATCGGCGTCATGGATGGGGACCCAAAGAGGCCGACGCGCTCATCGCGCCTCATGGCCGATGGCGCAATCCGATTCCCTGAGCGCAGGTAGCGGACGCCTTCGAAATACTTCAATCCGCCCGGCTCACCAAGGCGTTCATTTCCAACTGCATTCGCTCCTTGTATTCGTCCGACCAGCGGGCACCCGGCTTGAGGTTGTATCTCTTGGCCGGCGGGGATGACGGGGATGGCATGGTCCGACTCTTGTTCACGGGCTTTCGCGCGGCGACCTTCAGGCTCAGTATTGGGCGCGGCTCTGCCGCGCGAGCCTGCAGCAGGCGGACGACCACCTCCGGTGCTTGTTCGCACCATGCCAGCCCGGTACCGTCCCCGGATTGCCGCGCGACAAACGCATTCACCGTCCGTGGGCCGCTGAGCAGCAACGGCAGTTCGAACTCGACTTGAATGATCGACAATCGTTGTATACCGATCCCGATCGGGGTCCATGCCCCGCTGAGACTCAGGTTTGCGAGATGCGCGGAGTGTTCGTGCAGTCGCGACGATACATGCAGCCGGACCGGAATGTCGACGTCGATCCGCTTACCCCATCGGTGTTCCATAAGACCCTCCTGCTCCATTTCGCGGCGAGCCTACACAAGGCGCTTCGGCTCCATCGAGCGTTGAGGCTAAGCCGGACGGGACCGATAGTCTGTTCGGCCACCCACAGAGCGAGGCGGTTCGTCGTCATTGTTCCCGCCCGTCATTGTTCCAGCCAAGCCGGGCGAGGCACGCATGTACACTATCGGCACGTTAAATTCGGGGTTAAGGATCTTTGACTGCCGTAGAACTCGACCAAGCCGCCGGCAAAGGTCCGTTTTCATGGTATCGGGCAATTTCAGCCGGCGAAAAACGCGCCTTCTGGAGCTGCAAGGCCGGCTACGTCCTCGATGCGATGGATACCCAGTTCCTGAGCTTCGTGATCCCGACGCTGATTGCGACATGGGGCATCTCGCGCGGCGATGCCGGACTGATTGGGACGGTCACGCTGCTGGCTTCCGCGGCCGGAGGGTGGGCTGCCGGCGTGCTGTCGGACCGGATTGGGCGGGTCAAGACGTTGCAAATCACGATTCTGTGGTTTGCCGTCTTCACGCTGGTCTGTGCGCTGGCGCAAAACTTCACGCAGTTGCTGTGGGCGCGGGGCATCATGGGGTTGGGTTTTGGCGGTGAATGGAGCGCGGGCTCCGTGCTGATCGGCGAGGTCATACGACCACGCGACCGGGGTAAGGCGGTTGGCATCGTGCAAGCCGGCTGGGCGATCGGCTGGGGCTTGTCCACGTTGCTGTTCATGATCGTGTTCTCGTTGGTGCCGGCGCAGTACGCGTGGCGAGTGCTGTTCGCAATCGGCATTGCACCGGCGCCGTTCGTCATCTGGATCCGTCGATTCGTCGAGGAACCGGACGCGCACGTGAGGCAGCAGCAGGCGGACGCCAAGGCACAAGCCCGGCCTGCATTGCTGGATATCTTCCGCGCCGACATCGTCTGGACCACGTTGCGCGCTTCGGTGCTCGCGACCGGTGCACAGGGCGGCTACTACGCGGTGACGACGTGGCTGCCGACGTATCTGAAAACGGAAAGGCATCTGAGCGTGATCGGCACGGGCAACTATCTCGGCGTGGTCATCGTGGGTGCCTATTGCGGCTATCTGACGGGTGCGTATGCCAGCGACACGCTCGGCCGCAAGCGGACATTCATCACATTCGCGGTGGCGTCGTTTGCGATTGTGGTGATCTATACACGGCTGCCGCTCGACAATCTGTACATGCTCGCGCTCGGGTTTCCGCTCGGATTCTTTGCGTCGGGGATCTTTTCCGGAATGGGTCCATTCCTCACCGAACTCTTCCCGACGCGGATTCGCGGGTCCGGACAGGGCTTCTGCTATAACGTCGGCCGCGCGATCGGGGCCGCGTTTCCGTTCCTGATCGGATACGTGTCGCAAAGGATAACGCTGGGACATGCGATCGGCGTGTTCGCCGCCGCCGCGTATGGCGTGGTGATACTCGCTGCGCTGACCTTGCCGGAGACGAAGGGCCGTGAACTACAGACTTGAGGGTCGCTGCGCCATGGCATGAACGGTCAACCGGGCCGCCGATCGAAATGCCATCGGAAGGAATGGTGTTTGATGCTGCTTTGTGAAGACATCGAGCCCGCCAAGGAGGCGGATCGCGCCGTTCATCCCCGCCACAGCACCGGCAACTCGGCGCTGATCCAGGCGGCGAGCGACTTGTTCACGTCCACCGGGTTCTCCTGGGCCATCCAATGCCCGGTCCTCAACGTGGCCTCAGTAAGATTTCGGCAGTGCGCGCGCATGGGGCCTGCGAGCGGACCGGTCAGCGTCTGGCAGGTGTAGTCATACTCGGCGTGCAGGAACAGCACCGGCATGGCGAGCAACCCCCCGTTGACCGACTGACGGCCGTAGGCGGCGTTGGCCTCGTTGTTCATGTACCAAGAATCGGGACCGGTGAACCCGTTGCGGGTCAACGCCTCGGTGTATATGACGAGATCGCTCTCGCTCAGCACGTCAGGATCGCGAGGAACATCCGGTGCAGCCGATGCACTGCCAAACCATCCGCCGTTCGCCCTCACGGACGCGCTGAACGCGGGCCGGCCCTTTCCCTCAGGATCTCCCTTCCGGAAGAGAAGCTTGACCGTCGCTGCGACGTTGGCCTCGAAATCTGCGCCGGCCTTGTCGAAGTGCTCCTGATAAAACAGGATGTAGTCCCACTGGCCGAACGGGTACAGATTCTCGGGATAGATCGAGCGATCGATGTAGGAGACGACGGACGAGCCGTTCGGCATGTAAGGCACGCAGAGATTCGCGACTCCCTCGCACCGCTCCGGATGGTGGGAGGCGATGGCCCAGACCACCATGCTTCCCCAGTCGTGACCCACCCAGATCGCCTTGCTTCTCCCGAGTCCGTCCAGGAGCTCAATCATGTCGGCCGTAATCTCCTCGAGCGAGTAGGCGCTCCGCTGCAGGTGAACGGTCGATCGACCATAGCCGCGCATGTCGGGTGCGACGGCCCGGAAGCCCAGCGCCGCGAACACGGGCAGCTGATGGCGCCAACTATGCGACAGTTCCGGCCAGCCATGCACGAAGATGAGCAGCGGCGCTTCGCTCGCGCCACAGGCAAGGTAGAAGGTCGTGTGGCGCGCGGTCTTCAGCGCATGCTCGGTAATCGGGAAGCCGTTATCCGTCCGCATACGCCTTGACAAAGCACAGTGTATTGACCAGCTTCATTTGCTCGATTGTATTGCAAGACGCTTCCAACAGCCTGGGACTCGCAAGCACGATCGCCAAACATCGTGCCCGCGAAATCGCCACATTCAGGCGATTCCGGCTGTACAAAAACTCCAGCCCACGAGACACATCCTCTGCCGTTGACGTCGTCATGGACACGAGCACGACCGCCGCCTCCTGGCCTTGGAACTTATCGACCGTCCCCACACGAGCGCGGGCCGGCAACATCGACTTGAGCAGATTCACCTGCATGTTGTATGGCGAAACAATCAGAATATCCTGCTCTTCAATGGCCTGAGTGACACCATCCTGGCTCGTCCACCGCTGACTCAAAAGATTTTCGTAAAGCTCCGCAATACGAATCGCCTCCTCCGCGCTCTTCTGGCTGCAATCTTCATGAACCACCGGGACCCAGCTGATGCCCGACGCGCGAAGTGCAGGGTCCGCATCCGCCGAGAGCACGATCCCCTGCACGGAATTTCGGCCCTCGGGGTGCAGGCGCCCCTCGTAGACCGCCTCCGAAATGAATCGGCACACGTCCGGATGCATACGCCGGGTGAGCGGCAGGAAGATACCGCGATCCGGCGGCACGGTTGCAAGATCTCCCAAGACGAACTCCAGCGCGGACTGCCCCGATTCGCCCGGATGAACACCCTGAATAGGCTGTGCGAGCTGCATCTGATCGCCCACCAACACGATATTGCGTGCGCTGACCCCCATGGCCACCACATTCGCCAGCGAGACCTGGCCGGCTTCGTCGATGAACAACGTATCCACCGATTGATCGAACTCCGGGCGTGCAAACATCCAGACAGTCCCGGCGATCAAATCATAGCCTCCGGTACTCACCTCATCGTTGTCGAATAAATCGGCGATCAACGATCCGCTGAGTCTATGCTCGTCATCCGAGCATTTCTTGGCCCCACGAAACCGTATGCGGCGCTTCACCGCCTGCCGCTCGATTTCCGCGAGCAGATTATTGATCGCCTTATGAGAGTTCGACGCCACTCCGACGCGCCGCCCCTGCGACAACAACTGCACGACAGCACTCGCCGACAGAAATGTCTTCCCGGTGCCCGGCGGACCCTGCACCAACAAATGACTCTGATCCAGCCGCGAGATCGCGGAGACCGCCGCCGCAACGATATCCTTGGCGCCGCCGGGCACGATCTCCTCGCCCGCCGCAACACCCGTGACTCGAGGTCGTTCACGCTTCAAGATGGAACTGATGGCTGAGTAGTCCGCCCTGCCGGCAATCAGCGAGTCCGCATATCGATATACGGCATCCTGCAGCACGTCAGGGTCGAGCGGACCCGGTGGAATGAGTGAAAAGGCCTCCTCGTACGGCTCCGCCTTTTTGCCGATTTTGAGACAAATCCGTCCCGCGTCTTCGTCAATTGAGAGCACCTCCCCGGCCGGCCCCAAGCTCGCCGCCCGTTTGGGCCGATCGCCTGCCCGGATCTTGAAATCCTGGGGAGGAAAGCAAAACGTGTGCACCAGCGATTGCTTCAGCGGGTAGGGTGCACTTTGCGCGTCCCGGCGCAGTCCACCGATGCATTCCGCGTCCTCGATCAACTCCTCTTCGGGCAATTGCTGCCGATTGAACATCGCCCAATACGAGGGTTTGTTTTCACGACGATGGAATTCCAGCAAATTTCCGACCAACTCCCGAAACGGCAGCTCCTCCGTCGGCGCCAGGACGAGACTCGCGAGCGTGGTTTTCGCGCGTTGCTCCGCGGCTTGGCGCCGAGCCGTCCGCACCGGATCCTCGTCCTCTTCGATCTCGCCGGTATACCAACGCAGGCCATCCGGCCGCAGCGTCAACAGCCAGTCTCGGAGCAAGCGCGTTGACCGACAGTCCGCTTCGTTGTAGTCAGAAATCTCGGTGAGCAGCTTGGTATCCTGCAGCTGGCGCCACTGCTCATATACCACCATGCTGGCGCCCGCCGATGTAACCTCTCCGCTCCGAGCCTCCATATAGAATGTCTCGAGATTCTTGATCGAGTAACTCGGTTCCGATGCCTGAATTCCTTCCCGCACCACCCGGTACAGGTCGACGAGTTTGTGCGCGCGCAATAGCTGATCCACTTCCGCTTCACGCGTCCCATGCAGCATCGCCAGACGCTTGAGCGCACTCTCCTCGTAATTCGCGTAGTGATACACATATGCGTCGGGGAATGCCGTGAGCTGACTCATGATGAAATCCACAGCGCATTCAAAAGCGTGCTTCTCCTCCTCGCGGGTATGACCCCAGAAAGACACAAATACAGGCTTACCTGGGACGGCATGGACAAACCCAAAGAGATACTCCAGACCCCCATCAAACAGCGGATCGCCTTCCATGTCGAAGAATAAATCGCCTGGATTGGGCCGGGGCAGGCGCGAGAAGCCCCTGCCCTCGACCACATCGAGCAATTCAACCCGATTCTTGCCGTCGCGACGCTTTTCCGACTGCAATCGTGCCTGACTTCGAATGCGTTGCAAAATCGCCGGCTGCAATCCTGGAATTCGAGACGCTGCGTCCAGTGAAGCCAACGCACCCATTGTCGAGATTCCGCCCGCTTCGAGCTTCGCACGTTGACCCCGCGTGATATTTGCGACCAGACTCAGGTGGTCCACCCGCTCCCACTCCGCCTCACAATACTCGCTCCACCGACACACACCGCAATGCCCGCATGGCTGGCCCACCGACACGGCCGGCAGTGGCTCGAGAAACGCCTGAAATCGCGACTGTGCCAAGTCGAAGTAGTGGTGAATATCCGCCACCCTCAGCGAAATCACTCGATCGTCGCCGAGCACGAGGTGCATGTGCGGAGGAGGAGCGCCCTGCTCCTCCGCCAATAGCATCGAATACACCGACAACTGCAATGCATGCGTCGGCTTCGCCGATGTGGCGAGTTTCGTGTCCAGTGCTTCGTACAGATAATCCCCCAACGCCGATCGCCCCGGCACTCTCAGGAGAAAGTCCGCGTAGCCCTGCCAATGCCCGGCAGTCAAAGCCGCCTGATAAATGACCTCCGCGCCGCTCCGCATCGCTTCGAGCGTCTCGGCGTGCCGATCCGCCAGCGATCCGCGCCCGGACATTTTCACCACCGAACGGCCTTGCTTGCGCAGTAGTTCCAGGTATCGATGTTCCCGAGCCAGCCCCTTCTCCTGCAGCAGCGCCAGCAGCGGATCCGCGGAAGCGAGCGCCATTGGCTGGTCCAGGTGTCGACGATCAAGGAACGTGGCGTGCCGACAGCCCAGGAAGTTGACCAGATCAGTGGCCGACCATATCAACGATCCATTCTCATAGCGCATTGGTCTTCCCGATTCACGACAATTCCGCGACTGATCCGGCGGCGGTGTCCCTATGCGGCGCCCGTTAGCTCGTCCTCGGCCATTTCACTCGCATCGTCGCCCTCGATCTGCCCCAGGGCCATTGCCGGCAGCGCCAATATGGCCGCGCTTTCGATCGGATCCATCTGTTCGACCGCCCGCAACCGCTTCTCCATCGCACGCGTCCGGGTTCCCGTCTCCTCGATCGTGCGCGTTGCCGTACCGAGCTGGCGCGCCACCTTGTCCAACACGCCGCCGAACTTGCCGAACTCGGTCTTGACTGCCCCGAGCACCCGCCACACTTCGCTCGCCCGCTTCTCGACCACGAGCGTCTGAAAACCCATTCGCAGGCTGCTCACGATCGCCGAAAGTGTCGTCGGTCCCGCGATCATCGTCCGATACTTGAGCATGATCTCCTCGACAAACTGCGGTTGCCGTAACGCCTCGGCATACAGCCCCTCGGTCGCCAGGAACATGATCGCGTAATCGGTGGTGGCCGGCGGATTCACGTACTTGTCGTGGATGTCCTTGGCGGCCAGACGCAGCGTGCGCAACAACGCCTCCGTCGCCGCTTGAACGGCAACGGCATCGCCCTCCTCCGCCGCGCTTTGCAGGCGCGAGTAATCTTCGGTGGGAAACTTCGAATCGATGGGCAACCACATGCACTGGGTGGCATCTTCCCGGGAGCCCGGCAATCGAATTGCGAACTCCACCCGCTCGAGCGATCCCTCCTTGACGCAGACATTCTTCGACCATTGCTCCGGCGTGAGCATCTGATCGAGAATGCTGCCCAGCTGCACCTCGGCGTATGTCCCCCTCACCTTCACGTTGCCGAATATCCGCTTCAGGTCCCCGACCCCCGATGCCAATCCCTGCATCTCCCCGAGGCCCTTGTGCACCATCTCCAGCCGATCGCTCACGAACTTGAATGACTCCCCAAGGCGCTTTTCGAGCGTCCCTTGAAGCTTCTCATCCACGGTCTGCCGCATTTCCTCCAACTTCCGCTCGTTGCCTTCCTGCATTTCCTTGACTCGCGCATCAATGCTCTGCCGCAGCTCCTCGACCCGGGTGTCGAAGGTTGACCGGATTCGCTCGAGAGCTGTCTGATTCGCATCGGCGGTGTCCCTGACCTGCTTCGTCATGGCATCCAGCCGCTCGACTTGCGTTCTGCCGGTGCGATCGAGCGACGCGACCAACGTGTCGTTCGCCTCCTTGCTCGACGACCGTAACTCCTCGCGGCCGGCCCGCAGGTCCTCACGGACCTCTTTGGCGAAGAGCTGGTTGCTCGAGGTCCGAAACCACAGCGCCGACAACAAAGCGATATTTGCCACGGCGGCGACCAACAGTAGCGAGATCAGGACAGTGTTCATGTGCGTTGCCTCTTGGGTTCGTTCGATGCTCTACTTATAGGCGTCGCCAGTCTCAGAACATGAGACTGCCTGGAGGTCCTGGCACAATTTAAGCAATATGTTCAATATGATAGGCGCACGCTACGCCTGGTCGTAGCGCCGCAGCGCCTCTGAAAGCTGGTTCTTGACTGCATCAACGAGCGACTGCGGTTCAATCACCAGGACCTGCGGGCCGTGCCGCAAAATATCCATGACGAGTTCCCTCGAATCGCGGTACGGGATTCGCAGCTCATAGCTGCCGTCCTCCAGCGATCTGCCCTGCTGCTCCGGATGCCAAACTTCGTCCCCTACCCAGCGAGCGCGCTCCGGACTAAACCGTAGCACCGCCATCTTGTCCGCCACACCGCCGAAAATTCCGTACGCGCTCGCGTAATGCGCATCGAGTTCGATGTCAGCAACGTCGAGTGCCCTCTGATCCAACGGGGTCGCGCGCAAAATCCGGTCGATCGCGAAGCACCGCAACGCCGCCTTGCCCTCGTCCCACGCGTCCAGGTACCAGCTTTCCCGATAGTGAGTCAGCCGCTGCGGCGATACCGTGCGCTCCGAGCGCTCGTCCGTGCCCCGTGCATGGTACTCAATCCAAAGCTTCGTCCGCTGCAGCGTTGCCGACGCCACCGCCTGAAATGCCGGACCCGCCGGTCGAGACGCGATTGCCGGAAATCTCAACCGGCTTGCAGCCTCCCCCAAGTGCAAACGTCGGTGACGCGTCAACTCGTCCAGGCGCCTCGATAGCGGCCCCAAATGTTCATTCAGCAGTCCTCCGCCGACGTCTTTGAGCAACCGCTGCATCACGGCCAGCGCCTGCAGCTCCACCGGCGTGAACCACAGGCCCGGCAGCTCGAAAGAACCCGTCGCATTGTCAGCCGCGTAGCGGTAACCCCCACCCGGGGCATCAAACACCACCGGCGCGCGCAGCGTATCCCTGAGGACGTTCATCGTTCGATGAAGCGTTGCCTTCGAACACTCGAGGCGCGCGGTCAGATCTTCCAGCGGTATCGCAGTCTTGCGCGCGGCCAGGATCGCGTGCAGCTGAAAGATTCGGTCGAACTTGTCCATTGAGAGAATTCGGTCGCTCGGACGGTCAATTGCCGGGGAATGTATCAGACCCAGGAGTCACGAGGCCTGTGTCCTGTGCAGACCGCACTCGGGTGAGAGGCGTATTCAACGCGTATTCAACGCTCAATGCTCCGGTGGCACTGCCTTCTGCTTCGAACTAGGGGTGAGAGGGGCACCCGACGCTCAGTGCTCCGGCTCCGCCGGCTTCTGCACATCGGTCAGGAAAGTGGCCACGGCGCCCGCCCAAACGGCGGGGTCCGCTTGGCTCAGCGTCCTGTGTCCGTCGCCATCGAACGGCGGCAAGTCCACGAAGCGAACGGACGGCTTCGATCCCGCCTGGTACGCATCGAACAACATGTGCGCCACTGCCGGCGGGAAGAAGTGGTCGTTGGCGGCGTAGAGCCAGAGTTGCGGCACCTGATTCGCCTGGCCGAAAGTTCCGGCAGCCTTGGCGAGGCGATCCGCACCACTGCAGATGTGTTCATGATCGTCGCCGCCGCGGCCGCCGGCAAAGCTGATGATCCCAACCACCCCGGGCGGCGGGGCATCGCCCAGCGCTATTGCGCCAAATCCGCCGGCGGACTGACCGACGACGATAATCTTGGTCGGATCGACGCCGGGCAATTGCGATGCCGCCCGGACGATGGCCGACTCGACAGCGGCCGTCCGGCGTCCGTCGCTCACATAATCGCGGTTGGAGCACGGTCCCGAGGGCTCCAGGTACGGACCGTCCGACTCGCCGAACCCGGGTCTCTGCGCGACGACAACGATATATCCCTGTCCTGCGAACCACGCGGACGCGGCGCTGAATCCGGGTTTCTGCTTGCGCGCGTCGGCGATGCTGACCGGCGTGCCATGATTGATCACCACCAGCGGAAACGGTCCGGCTCCATTCGGGCGAAAGACGTGCGCAGCGAGTCTGAATTCCCGGCCATCGATCGGGACCTTCAGCCACCCCGCCTCAAAGGAAAACGGTGTGTCCGCCTTGGCAGCGCCAGTAGTGATCCACCATGGCACGAGCAGGACCAGCGCCCAGACAATCGCCATGCGGGACAATCGCTTGCTGCGCGACACTTGCTTGCTGCGGGACGAGACCCTTGCACGCGACTCAGTCACCGTGTTGACCCTCGGGTGAAGCGCCTTTGCGCTTTACGACACTTCCCAAGCGCTCGGCTGCGCCGGCCACCAGCAACGCGACCGCAATGCCCCACGACACTTCCAGGAATCGCAGCAGCGAAACCTGCCATACCGGTTCCTGGCGCGGAATCAGAACAATCACCGAGACGGTAACGGCGGCAAGCCGCGCAGCAACAGTGAGGCCGGCGATCGAGCACAGCAGAACGGACACGGCCACGCCGAGGGCATACCAGAGTACGTTCCCGTGCCAGATTTCGGCGCAGCCCAGACCGACGATCGCACCGATCACCGTGCCGAGAAATCGATCCCACCCTGCATTACGGGTGCTCGCCAAGTCCGCCTGCATCACAACCGCTGCCGCGATCGCCGCCCAATAGCCCTCCTTCATTCCCATTGCCGCCGCGCTGGTATAGCTGAGACCGGCCGCCGATGCCGTCTTGAGGGCTGCTTGCCCTGACGTCGCCAAGCGTGCACGTATTGTCGGCAAAAAGCCTGACACTACAAAAAGCTCCGCATCAGTGCGACTGGCTGTCCTTGGCTTTGACCTCGAAGCGATCCGGCTCGGTCCAGGCCGCGTCGGCATTCCGCTCGGGATCGAATCGCACCATGGTCCCCTGCAGATCTTCGCCCGCGAGCCGGAAACGTAGGTAGTGAAAGTTCTCGGAGGTATCGAGCTTGGACAGCTCTCCAAACAATCGAAGCACAGGTACCGGCTTTGCTCCGCCCCCGCCGCTGACCAAGTAGGTGACATCGTCGCGACTGAATCTTTCATAGTTGTGTATGTGGCTGCCGACGACGACGACGCGGACTCGGAGCGAACGCTTATGACTGGACAGATAGCGCGCAATTTCCTTCTCGTCTTTGTCCCTTGGAAAGATGGCGTCCCGAACGGGCGGATAGTGCAACACCACGAACACGAATTTCGTTTGGGAACCCGCATTGCTGATCTGCTGTTCAAACCAAGTGCGTTGTCCGCTTCCGGGCTTGAGGGATGAATCGGAATCCAGCAGGAGCACCAGGATTTTCGGACCGAGAGTGACGGAATACCAGCGGAATGAGCGCACCTCGCTCGGGGCGGCCGCTCTCCACCAGTTCACGAGACAAGGGCTCGAGTCCTCGTCCTTGTCTTTCTCGCACCCTCGAAACTCGTGGTTGCCAAGCGCCGGGAATATCGGGATTTTCGCCTGCGACCAAACCGCGGTTTCCGACTTATAAATCTCGTAGTCCGACGGATCGCTACCGTCATAAACGAGATCGCCACCGATGAAAATCGCTGCCGGCTTCTCGCCGGCCATCCTCGCGACCAGCGCACGACGCGCTACCGCGTTCGCCACGCCGTCGCGTTGCGTGAAGCGAGTATCGCCGTAGGCGATGAATGTCAGTGGCGCACCGGGATCCGCGACGGCGACCTCGAGTCGAGGCACGGCTTCGGCGGGTACCGTGAAGGCCAGCAGCTGCAGAATGGCCAGGACCGAAATCTTGACCGACGGGTTCATGGTTCGGATTGGCCAATCTCCTCAAGCGCCGATCAATTCACTGACAGCGCGATGGGCCTGATCAATGGCGGAATCCGTATAGGCGGCTGCGCCCGAGTCGGAGTTGGCAATCGCGATAGGACCGAAGCGCTGTCGGCCGATCACATGCGGACGCGAGCTTGCAGGGACATCCCATGGATCATAAAGCGGGTTGTATTCGTAGGCATAACCGTGCGGCCACCGATTGACGATGATGGCCGCAATATCCTTGTCGGCATCGAATCCGCCTGCACGCAGAGCGCGGCCCAGCTGATCCCGGACGTGGCCCTCGAACACTTCGAGGCTGGTCTCGAGCAGCTCCGCCCGACCCGCCCGATGCTGATCCCGCTCGGTGGGCGCGCCGGGAAGACAGGGTACGCGGAGCATGTGTAGCACGATCGGATCATCGGGCGAACGCGGCCCGGAAAACCTGCCGATATCCGGTCCCGGAAGCAAATGGAAGGACGAGAAAAATCCGCCGGGACAGCTTGCACCGGAGATGCCGAGTGTCTTGAATGCCTGCCAATTGCGAAGTGCGACCGTCGTGTACACCAGTGGAATCTTTACCAACTGATGCAGCGCCGCCTTTTGCGCCTCCGGCAATTCCGGCAGCAAATACGGAATCATCATGTTATAGCTGGCGAGAATACACTGTCGGCCGCTCACCGTTTTGAGTGCGCCGGATTGTTGATAACTGACATCGACCAACTCGTCACTCGAGCGTCGCTTGACGTTCAACACCGTGGAATTGAGGCGGATGCGCACCGGCTTCCCGGGCCGGTCGAGCTGGCCATAGTCGAAGCGCGCCGACACCAATCCTTCGATCGGCCCGGGCGGCGCGGCGCTCGGGACCAGCTTTCGCACCAGCGCGCGGGCGACGGTCGCATTGCCATCGGGAAAGTGAAAGCTCGCCGAGCCTCCCGTGGAGCTATAACCGGCCGGCGTGTTGCCCATGCGTGCCGTGATCCGGTGATCCAATTTCAGGCCCAGAAAACCCGGTAACCCAATGCCCCAGCAATCCAATGCCGGTTCCGCATCAATGCCGACTCCAAACTCACCATGCGTGGACGCTTGGTAGTAATCGAGAACCTGTCGTTCGACCTTCACGACATCTTTGAGATAATCGCTGTAGCTCATGCGTGACAGTCGATCCATCGTTTGCGCCGCCGTCAGCGCGGGAAAATAATCAGTCACGCCGGTTTCGACCCGGACAATATCCGTCTTCGACCTCTCCGAGATCGGTGCTTCCCGCAAGGCTTTGACCCACTGGTCGGAGTCGCCGCCTGCGCTTCGATATCCCTCCTCGCGGATCGGGACCGAGATCAGAGCGTCCCGGCCGTAGGTTTCCTTGGCAAAGAACACGCCGCGGCCGAGCCTGGCATCGGTGAGGGCGGGCGCTTCGTGATAGCGCTTGGCCAGCGAGGACGGGCGGATATCCAAGGCCTCGAGCAGTTTGCTGGAGACCGCACTATAAGGACGCGGACTGTCGATGAGTAACGTGCCGCCGTTCATCAAGAGCGTGTGCCCATTGACCTCAATCTCGTTGCGCTTGGCATGACCGCCGAAGTCATCGTGATTCTCGAGGATGAGTACCCGGGCAGCGGGCTTCGCGGCGCGATAGAAATACGCCGCCGACAAGCCACTGATTCCGCCACCGACGACCACCAGATCGTAGGCGTCATCGACGCGCGTGGCCTCTGCGATTTTGAGCGTACCGTCCCGCAGCGCATGCGCACCCTCGAAAGATCCGGGATGGCTGCCGCGCATGCCTTGGCGCGTCGGAGGATAATAGTCCGGTTGATCCTGCGCTTCGAGTTTCTCCGGCAGAGCCGCTGCTTTATTCTCCGCAAGAGGCGCCGCACTGCTCGTCGCGCTCAATACGCTGACCGCGTTCGCGATCGCGGTATTGGCGATCGCGGTGCCGGCAATGACCCCCAACACCCTTCGACGGTTTAGATCCGGTCTCTCGGCGCCCTCTGATGTCAGATCATCTTCTCTCATCGTTTTGCCGCTTCCCTCATCGAGCTACCAATTCTGAGCACGAAAACACATTGATGATACTGATAAGAGTTGCGTATTTCTTTGCCAAACGACACCCGGCCCCCGCCATGAAAGAGACCAGGTGCCGCTTGGTTGCGGCTTTGAAATTGTCAAGCAGCGTGAGAGACGGGAACTCGTGCCGATTTGTATTCGGCCGATAATATCGTTATAGTAGAAGATATGAGAAAGCGGGAATATCTGGGCCAGCTCGAGTTGATGGTCCTGCTGGCCGTCGTGCGACCGGCGCATGATGCCTACGGGGTGCTCATTTCGCGAGAGATTGGCGTGAAGAGCGGCCGCGAAGTGGCCATCGCCAGCGTCTATGCGGCACTCGAGCGCCTGGAACGCAAGGGCTTGATCAAGGCGTCCCTGGGCGAGCCGACCGCCGAGCGTGGAGGCAAGGCGCGCACCTATTTCCGGGCTACGGCAGCCGGCCTTCAAGAGGCGCGCGAGTCATACGAGACGTTGAGCCGGTTGAGCGAAGGGCTCATCGCTTTGAATGGAGATCTTGCGTGAGCTTCCGTCGACCGCCCCGGTTGGCACTGTGGCTGCTCGAACACGCGTGTTTCGGCGCCTACGGCGAGGCATTGACCGGCGACCTCATCGAACACTATCAAACCGGCCACAGTCGTTGGTGGTTTTGGCGGCAGGTTGGCTATGCCCTCGTCATCGCAAGCATCCCTTCTACACTGCACAAGGTGCTCGCCGCATTCGGCGTCGTCGCTCTGGGCGTCGGCACGTTTGCCTGGGCGAGCGTCGAGAAGCACGACGTTCACGAATCGCACGCGTGTCTCCAGACCCTGCGGAACGAAGGCGCCCGCGGTCAATGCGCCCAGCCCGACTTACCGTGAATTTCGATTTCTCAGCGCTGTACGTTTCTCTTCTCGCCCTCGGCGGAGTCATTTTGATCTTGGACGCCGTGCTGTGGGGTCCCCGACGACGGCGCCACGCAGGAGACAACGCTCAGCCCTCCGCGCTCGTGCTCAACGTCCGCTCCTTGTTTCCCATTCTCTTCATCGTTCTGATCGTCCGTTCATTCATCTTCGAGCCGTTTCGCATTCCGTCCGCTTCCATGATGCCGGGGTTGGTGGACGGCGACTTCATCTTTGTCAACAAGTTCTCCTATGGCCTCCGGCTCCCGTTATCGAATACAAAATTCCTATCGACCGGCACGCCGGCACGAGGCGACGTCGTCGTGTTTCGCCTGCCGAGAAACCCTTCGATCCACTACATCAAGCGCCTCATCGGACTGCCGGGCGACCATGTCACGGTTCGGGACAATCGCGTGACCGTCAACGGACATGAAATCCCACTTCAGCCGGATGGTGTTTATGCCGGGGGTTTCGGCTTCGACGGATCGGCACTGGGGCGGGAATCTTTTGGCGGCAAAGCACACGAGCTCATGTTCGCGCCCGGACTACTGGTCACGGACTTCGATGCGGTGGTACCTGCCGGCAGCTATTTTTTCATGGGAGACAACCGCAACGACAGCGTCGACAGTCGATTTGCGGACGTAGGTTTCGTCCCTGAGGCCAACCTGGTCGGGCATGCGATGCGCATCTGGTGGAACTGGCGATTTCCGTCCTGGCCGAATTTGCACCGGATTGGTAAAGCGATCCTCTAGATCTCGCGAACAGTTCTTCACCCGGTCGCGCGTCACTTTGGGGACGCGTCTTTGCTCGTTGACCGCGATCATCGCATCGACGGTCTGCAAATTCGATCGAGGATGATGGCCAGCAAGACGATTGCGAAACCCGACTCGAAGCCCACATTGACTTGCACCGAGCTCAACGCCCGAATGACGGGCACTCCGAGACCCCCCGCCCCCACCAACGCGGCAATGACCACCATAGACAGGCTGAGCATGATGCATTGCGTGACCCCCGCCATGATCATCGGCAATGCGTGCGGCAGTTCGACCTTGAACAGCAACTGGATCGGGGTGGCGCCAAAGGCCTCGCCCGCTTCCCTGAAGGCGGCAGGCACTCCGGAGATGCCCACCTGAGTGAGCCTTATCGGAGCGGGCAACGCAAAAATCACCGTCGAGATCAGGCCGGGGACCGGTCCCAACCCGAACAGCAGCAGGGTGGGAATCAGGTACACGAACGCGGGCAGTGTCTGCATCAGATCGAGTACGGGCCGAAGCAACGCAAAGAAGCGGGGATGATGAGCGCCGGCGATTCCCAACGGGATGCCGATGCCCGCGCAAACCAGGGTGGCCACCAGCACCAGGGACAAGGTTTCCAACATGGGCGTCCAATACCCTTGATTCAAGATATACACGAGAGCGGCCGACACGAAGCCGCCAAGAACCCACGATCGCTTTACGGCAACTGCCAACAGACCGGCCGCACCGACGAATGCGAACTTGGGGATTGAGCTCAATGCAGACGACACGCCCTCGAGGAGCGCGCGAATGATGTACGTCAGGCCGCCGAAGAACCAGGTGCCGTGACTTCTCGCGCTGTTCATCGCCGCGGCCACTGCCTCACCGACCGGAATCTTGTGGTCGAGCATCCAGGCCTCGAAAGGCTGCGTCTCGCTCCGCGCCGATTGTGCGCGGGCGCCGGTCGACCCTGTCTCCCCGTCGAACGTCGATACCCCGCGTAACCATTGCTCGACCTGCGCGGGGTGCGCCTCGAGCCAGACCTTGGCAGCGGCGTCCGGCTGTTCATGCCGATCGAGAATGGCGGTCATCATTTCGCTCTCGCCGCGAAGCGTAAACTTGAGATTGCGCAGCAAGCGTTCGATGTTCGGGCACTGCGAGCCATAGCCCCCCCGCGTGATGGTGTTGATCGTGGCGTCCCCAAAATCCGCGCCGAAGGTCAGATCGCCCCCCGAGAGATAGTCGATGCGGAATCGAAGATTCATGGGGTGCGGATCCCATCCTACGAAGACAATGGGCTGATGGGCGCGGTATGCCCGATCGAGTTCCGTCAGCATCCCCTGTTCGCTCGACTCGACGAGTTTGAATTTGCCGAGGCCAAATGCATCGCTCTGAATCATTCCGAGCACCAAACGATCGGCGGCGGCTCCGGGTTCGATGCCATAAATCGACGATCGCAAGGGCCCGGCGAAATTCTTGATGGAGGCGAAATCCTTGAGGCCCGCCTCATACAGATAATGGGGAACCGCCAGTGTGAACTTTGCGTGCTCGAGATTCGGCCCGACCACGTCGATCGAGCCGTCGGCCACATACGCGCCGATGTTGCCCTGCTGAGCCGGCATCCAGTTGCCCAGAAACACATCGATGTTGTGGTTCGCGAGCGACGCGAAAATGACGGGTATCGACAGCTCGGTCGCACGGGGCGAATAACCCAGCCGCAGCAGCAGTTGGCTTGCGAGCGCGGTCGTGGCGACGATATCGGAATACCCAAACAGGCCGAAGCGCACGACCCTGCAGCTCTGCGGCTCCGCAGCCTCGGCGGCGGCCGCCGGCGCGCAAAGGCCGGGGATCGCCAACACCAAGATCAGGCAAATGCCCGACGCTCCGCGCCTCCGATGCTTACCCATCATGTTCTCAATATAACGTACGTTGGGTACGGCATCGCACAGAGGCACGATCGTACTTGACGCAATATTGCACAACGTTGAACGATCGCCCGCGGTTTGCTCTTGGTGCCACGTTATATTTGGAGCGGACAGCACGGTTGCAGGTCGTTTTGCAACATTCGGACCGCCAAACAGAAAGGTTATTTTGACAATGATCAATCGCAATCGATTCCTGTGTGCCACCGCAACCTTAGGGCTGTGTCTCTCCATTGGCACAGCTTATGCCGACAATTACTCCGATACGGTCACCGTCTTCAAGACCGCGGGCGAGAGTGCATCGTTCTTCAAGAATAGTTACGCCTATGCGGTTTTTCCGACCATCGGCGAGGGCGGGTTCGTCGTGGGTGGCGCGCACGGCGATGGTCGTGTCTACGTGCATGGACGCCGGCAGGGGGATACCTCGATGTCCCAGGTCAGTGTCGGATTTCTTGCGGGAGGCAAGGCCTTCAGCCAGGTGATCTTCTTTCAAGACAAACGAGCGTTGGATGAATTCGAAACAGGCAACTTTCAATTCGGTGCGGATGTCAGTGTGGTCGCGATCACCGCGGGTGCCTCCGCGGGTGCCGGCACGACCGGCGCCGCTGCGGGTGCAAGCGGTGGAGAACACGACGCTGCAACGGCCGGTGCGTATCAAAAGGGGATGGTGGTTTTCACCGTTGCCAAAGGTGGGGCAATGTTCGACGTATCAGTCGAGGGTCAGAAGTTTTCATACAACGCGAGAAGTTAACCTCAGAACCGCACGCGGGGAGTCGCCGCGCTGACTCCTGCGTGTGTGTGCCAGCGCACAGACCCTGCACGGGCTGATCGTCAGGCTCATGAGTCCTTTGCGTCGCAGGCCGTGCCGTATCGTGACCATCGCACCCACCAATCCGCGTCTGACGACTCGAGTCAACGGCGGGGACACGCTGGTCACCCTCATGGGCGACTGGACCACGCAAGATGACGGCGGCGTCTCAACCGCAACGGCAGCGCTATTCGATCGCAAGGAGCTCAGGGCAATCGAATTCGACAGCAGCGGGCTGGGCCGGTGGGACAGCTCGCTGCTGGTTTACCTGTCGGCGGTGCGCGATGCCGCCGCACCGCGCTCGATACGCGTCGACGACAGCGGCATCCCGATCGCCGCCCGGCGACTGCTGGCGCTGCTGAATCAGCATCAACAGGCGGTGCCCCGGGTGGTGGCGCCGGCCGCGCCGGCGCGGCGCGCGATGTTTGTCGAACGGTCTGGGCTCTGGGCGATCGCGCAGTGGTGCGAAGTGGTGGCGATGACCGTGCTGGTCGGAGGCCAGCTGCTGCAATCCGTTGCCGCAGTGCTGGGCCGCGCCCGGATGCGCCGGGTCGATTTCGTCGGCTGCATGTACGACGCAGGTATCGCCGCCCTGCCCATGGTCGCGCTCGTCAACGTGCTGGTCGGTGCGATCCTGGCCTTCGTCGGCGCCATCGAACTGCGCCGCTTTGGCGCCGACATCTACATCGCCAATCTCGTCGGACTGGCACAGGTGCGCGAGATGGCTGCGGTCATGACCGCGATCGTGATGTCGGGGCGAACGGGCGGCGCCTATGCGGCGGAAATCGCCTCGATGCAAGGCAGCAACGAACTGGATGCGCTTCGGGTGCTCGGGATACCGCTGCAGGACTACCTGGTGCTGCCGCGAGTCATGGCGCTCACGCTGATGACCCCGGTACTCTATTTGTACGGCAGCGCCATCGGCATTCTTGGCGGCTTCGCGGTCGCGGTATCGATGCTCAACATCTCGCCGGAGCTGTTCATCGCGCAAGCGCGCAGCGCGGTGACGATGCATGAAATCTCATTCGGGCTGACAAAGAGCATCGCCTTTGGCGCTCTCATTGCGCTTGCGGGCTGTCGGATTGGCCTGAAGGCCGGGCGCAGCGCCACCGACGTCGGCCACGCTGCGACCAGCGCGGTGGTGGTCAGCATCATCGGGATCATCATGCTCGACGCGGTATTCGCGGTGTGCGCCAACGCGTTGGACATGTGAGCCGATGAACCACGAACAGAAGGAGCCGGTGCTGCAGGTGCAAGGCCTTGCCGTCGGGTACGGCGATCAGGGCATTCAGCACGATGTGTCCTTCGACGTGAACCGCGGATCGGTATTCGCCATCATGGGACCCAGCGGGTGCGGCAAGAGTACGCTGCTCAAGGCCTTGATCGGCCTGCTGCGACCGAGCGCCGGCGCGGTGCGTTTCGGTACCAAGGATTACTGGGCACTGAGCCAGGATCAGCGGGACGACTTCGGCCGCGGCTTCGGTGTCTTGTTCCAGGGTGGGGCGCTGTGGAGTTCCATGACTGCGGCGGAAAATGTCGCGCTGCCGCTGCAAATGTTTACGCGTCTCGGGGTGGCCGCGATCGACTCACTGGTACAGCTCAAGCTCTCGCTGGTCGGCCTCGACAGCGGCAGAGAGAGCATGCCGTCGGACTTGAGCGGCGGTATGCGCCAGCGCGTTGGGCTTGCGCGCGCGCTGGCGCTCGATCCGCAAATCCTGTTCCTCGATGAACCCTCGGCCGGGCTCGACCCGATCGCGTCCAAGCGTTTCGACGACCTCATTATCCAGCTGCGCGATGGCTTCGGCGTCACCGTGGTGATGGTCAGCCATGAGCTGCCCAGCCTGTTCGGCATCTGCGATGACGGCGTGTTTCTCGACGCGGCGACGCACACTGCCATCGGGCATGGCGCACCCAGCGTGCTGCGCGACTCTTCCGATCACCCCGTGGTGCATGCGTTCATGCAGCGCGAGCGGCCGGCGGGCAACGAGGCGCCCGCGTGAGCCCGCCATGACAACCAACAAACCGCTGCTGGTCGGGGCCTTCGTGCTGGGCGGTCTCGCGCTCGGCGTGCTTGCCATCCTGCTGTTCGGCAGCGCGCACCTCTTCAGCCGGACGGCGCGCTTCGTCAGCGTTTTTGCCGGATCAGTAGCCGGCCTCGCGGTCGGTTCCCCGGTGACCTTCCGGGGCGTCCCTGTCGGCAAGGTGGAACGCATAGCAGTGCAGCTCGACGAGACGAACCATACGGGGGTGATCCCGGTCTACATGGTCATCGAGCCGGGCAAGGTCGAGTGGACCAATGGATCCTTTCACGGCGACGCCCCGAGCATGGCGGCGGCGATCAAGGCAGGACTGCGGGCGCAGCTGCGCTCGGAGAGCCTGGTGACCGGTCAGCTCACGGTCGACCTGGATTTCTATCCCGGCAAGCCGATTGTGCTGGTTCACCTGAAGGGCGATACATTGGAGGTTCCGACGTTGCCCTCGGGTATGCAGAACATCAAGGATGAAATCAGTGACCTGAACCTGCGCGACCTGGCCGACAAGACCCGCCTGACCATGGCCAGCATGCAGCACCTGATGGACGAAGCCGGCAGGAGAATCGGCCCTCTGGCCGACAGCCTGCAAAGCACGCTGGAAACAACCAGGAACACACTGGTAGCCGTGCAGGGCAATTCGGCCCGGACGATGGAGAACATCGACGAGCTTGCCGTCGAAGGCCGCGGCCAGATTGCGACCAACGGCCGCGACCTGGACCAGCTGCTGCGAACCGCGCAGGCAACGGCCGCGCAAGCGGAGAAGCTGGTTGCCACGCTCAACGACATGACTGCGCCGCGCTCGCCGATGCGCGACGACCTGCAGTCCTCGGTGCGCGACCTTGCCGCGAGTGCGGGTTCGCTCCGCGCATTCACTCACGATCTGGAGCGCGATCCGACCGGTACGCTGTTTAGGAAGCCTGCGCGATGACACCTCGAGCCCGATCATGGTTGCCGTTGCTGCTTTGCCTCGCGGCGTGCAGTTCCGGTCCACCGCGGCGCACCTACCTGCTGACTCCGCCAATCGATACGACGGCGCCGACAGCAACGCCCCGGCCGGCTGGCGACCCGACGGCGCCGACCACGACGTCATCGCCGGCCGGCGACCCGATCGCGCCGACACAGCGCCTGGAGGTGCGCCGTATCCTGGTCCCGGACTACCTCGACAGCACCGATATCCTCACGCGCAGCGGGGGCGATGAAGTGAAGGCCAGCGCCACCGGGCGCTGGGGCGAACGGCTGTCCCTGGGCCTGACGCATGCTTTAGCCGCCGATCTGGCCTCGCGCATGCCGCAATATTCCATTGTGCAGGATGGTTCCAGCAACCCCGAGCGACAGTTGCGCATCACCGTCACTGCCCTGGACCTGTGGCAGAACGGACGCTGCGTGCTGGCTGCAAACTGGAGCATCGTCGATCAGGACAGCAGGGTACCGGTGACTTCCGGCAGCGGCACGTTCGACAGCCTGAACGCGGGCGCCACGACCAGTGTCGCGGACACGGGCCTGGTTGAAGCGGTTGCGCGCACGCTCGGCAAACTGGCCGATGGTATCGTTTCCGAAGCCCAGGCAAGTCCCGAGCGCGCCGACCTGCGCGGCAGTTCGAATTGACCGCACGTTGAAGACGCGCGGGTATCGGTCACGCGCAAGAAGGCTGCAGTGGAGATCGATTTTGCGGATACCGTCGTCAACGCCGGCGTCTTCGTCGCCGTCGGAATCGGGCTGCGACAATCCTGGCTCGGACAGTGGTCGCTCGGACTTGGGTTGGCCACGGGATTGTCGATGTTCCTGTGCAGCGTCTTTGCCGAGCGGCTGGAGTTGAGAAGTCCGCCCGGGACGCGCGCCTATTCCGGCAAATGGGGTTTTGATCCGGACGACGCACTCTATCTGATGGCGCCGCTCGCGTGGCTTGGCTTGCTGGGCCCCATCCTCATCGGCGCCAGTGTCGGGCCGACGGCGATGATGCTCATCACCGGACTGCGTCTGCTGCGGCTTCGCCGCGGAAGTCCAATCGCCGCCTGAGCCGCATGGCCCGCGCCGAGTGCCTCACGAACTGCACAAATAATACCTCGGTGGTCACTGAGAGTGAGCCACCGAGGTAACGAGTGCCGGCATGGGGATGGCAGGCCGGAGTTCGCCCTCTTGGGGAGGGCAGGGATCGTCTGCCGGGTTCGCCGCCGCAGACAATTGGGGTTGAATGCGTCGCGCATTCCTCGTTCCGTGATGTCCAATTTAGAACAGAGCAGGGCCGATCCGCCTGGTAGGTTCAAGCAGCCTTTTTTGCCCAACTCATACACCATCCCGATGAACTGACGCTCTTGCCAGCAAAGATGGCACAGGGCCCCGTTGCGTCTGCCGGTTTTCCCTGGAATTGAGCACAGTTGCCGCATTTGGAGTCGGGCTTGGCTGATTTGGTTACGTATCCCAACGCTTTCGCGGTTGGATCGCTGGGGTCGAGCGCTGGCGCATCGGCAAACGCCGACGTACCCACCGCCAGTCGTGCCAAGGGCACCAAGGCTGCTGCGGTGAGAGCGGCCTTGGCTAGACTGCGGCGCGTAAAGAATGCATTCATATTAATGGTCCTCATGTTGAACAAACACTGGGGGTCGTCGATCGTCGAAAAACTTGGCGCTTTCAAATGGGCCGTGTGGCATTCGTGTTTCAGGGCTCGACGAGGCCACATCATTCCACCACACGGTCGATCGTGAGGCGGATCGGCTCGACGCTGGAGTTCGGCAGCGCCGACGAAACGGTCTGATAGTCGCCCTTCTGCGGCGATGCGTCCCCGGATTTCGAGATGCGCGCTCCCAGCACGATCTGCCCAAATTTCGAAATCGTCAGGTTGGGCATCATCGACATCGCATCGCTCAACGTGACGCTCGCCGGCAATTGAGCGGCGGTCAGGCGAGCGATCGCCAGCGGCATTGCGGGTCCCTGCGCCGCTCTCGCGAAGACAAACAGGGTGTCACTCGGTCTGACTTTGCCTTTCAGCTTGGGATCGAGCGACACCTTCACGGTGATGCCGCTCGAATCATTGGCGGAGACCGGACGCACCGCGCATGCGTCGTCCACTTCCAGGCCAGGTGTCGGACATTGCTCGGGTTCGACTCGGCTGTCCGAGTTGGGCGTTTCCGCCGCGGCATATTCGCGCTCGAAGGCCGCATCGCCGGGTGCCGCGGCGACGGCGTGCTTGAACGCGTCGAGTGCTTCGGCGTAATGCTCGGTCGCCTTGTAGGTTCGGCCCAGGAGCGCCCAACCTTCCGCATCGTCGGGATGCTCTCGAAGCTTGGCCGCCAGTTTGGAAATGGCCCCCTGAATGTCGCTGCCATGATCCGCCAGCGGCACAGCGCTGAGTGTCGTCGGCATATGCGTTGGCAACGCCGGGGGCGCGCCGCGCCATCGATAAAGGCCAAAGGCCGCGAGCGGCATCAGCAGTCCCACGCCAATCACTGAATAGAGCATTAGGGCGGATTGTTGGGGCGCGACAGCTATGTAGTCCAACAATGCTTCGCCGAGCGCGTACCGGGAGGCCGCGTATTGCTCCGGGCTCATGGTGCCCGCCGCGTTCGCCGCGTCGAGCGTCTGCAGTTCTGCGCGTATCTCGCCGGTGCGACGCTGCGCCTTTAGTTGGTGGCGCAGAAGAACTGAGACAACCAACATGATCGCCACCAGCGTCGCGCCTGCCGCCGCCATGAAGAAACTCGCCGTCATGAACAGACCTCAGGTGACCGGCGGTGAGCGGGCCGCCACATTACAAGCTCCTGGTGGGCGTGAGCGAGCTGATCCACGCCGCGATCGCCTGTATGGAATCATCGTCGAGCGTTTGAGCGACGCCCGCCATGATGAAATCATTGCTGGTGTCGTGCGGCAAACCTCTGCGGAAGTTGGTGAGTCGCGCAATGACGTAGGGCCCGTATTGCCCACGAAGCGATGGATAGGTCGCATATTGATTGCCGCGGCTGGTCACGCCGCTCGCCTCGGCACCGTGGCAGCCCTGGCAGGGCGGCACGCCCTTTGATGGATCGCCCGCGTAGAATAAGGCCGCGCCTTTTGCAGCCGACGCGACTGGACCGGGTACGTCGGTTACCTGAAGCGGTTGCGCGGAGAAATAGGTCGCGAGGTTGCGCGCGTCATCATCGCTCAAGGTGGCGGCAATCGCCGTCATCGGAGAGATCGAGTAATACGGATCTTTCGGGCCCGCTCGTTTGAATGACACGAGCCGATGGTATAGATAATCGGCGCGCTGCCCGGCGAGCCGCGGAAACGTCGGCGCCACCGAGACGCCATTGGCGCCGTGGCAGGCAAGACACACCGCCGCCTTTTGCGCCCCTGCCGCGGCGTTGCCATGGATCGGCTCGATGCGGCGTAAGTCCGTGTAGCCTGGACTGGCGGAAACTGTAGTCGCCGCAGGCAACACGAACGCAGCGGTTAGAACGAGCGTGCGGGACAACGCGCTCAAGGTATGCGATCGGCTTCTCATACGAATGCTCATAGCTTCACATTGAAGAACAGCCCGACGACGTTGGTGTTGTAGCCCTGCGGACCGCCGTCGGTGTAAACCGAGTGGCCGTAGACCAGCGTATTGCCGAAGCCAGCGTAGTGCCAATCATCGATCTGGCCGCGCTCGTAGTAGTCGAACAGCCGTACCGATACGCGTTCGCTCAAGGGCACGGTTACGTTCAACGTCAGCGAATTGACGACATAAGTCATCGCTGGAAACTGGCTCCCGGCCTGGGCCGGCGTGTAGTCGTAGGTCAGCGCACCCGTCGAGGCGTAGTTATAGGCGGTGATTCCCCGCGTCGAAATGTAATTCCAACCGAGATCCGCGCGGACGGGACCGAAGTAGTGATCCAGCGTGGCGCCCCCGGACCAGTTGCGCTGTTTGTCGCTCGCCCACCATTGGTTCGCGAGCGGATAGGTCGGCCCGCCCAGCGCATCGTTCGGCGTGTCGACCGCCGCGTCGTTGACGTCGGACAAATGCAGGCTCGACCGGTCCAGGCCGGCCCACAGGGACGCACTGCTCGTGATGGCGAAACGCCATTCCCAGGTCAGGGTCGCTGCGGACGTGTTGTACCCCTGGCGACCGATGTCGGTCGGATACTGGTTCCAGTCGCCGCGCAACGACGCCGAGATCGTCATGTCGGGCCGCGGCATCAGTGTGGCCATCAGATCCAGTTTGTTCTCGGTTCGATCGCCGAGGTCGTACTTGTGCTGTGCGTTCACGGTCCACGCGGCCGGGATACCATCCGACGGCAGATAGCCGGGCAGATTTTGGAAGAACGCAAATGCATACGGGTCCGAGTTGTACAGGCTTCCGGTCTGCTTCAGGAACGTGTAATTGAAGCGGAACGTGAGCCATGAGAGTTTCTTGTCGGTCCAGCTTAGCTTGAGACTGTTGTCGTCCGCGTAGCTGACTTCCCGATGGGCCGGATCGTAGTGATCGAACGTGTACGTTAGGCCGACCGTATCGTGCTTCGCGAACTTCCAGTCGGCGCCCGCATACGCCTCGATATTGCGCCAGCTGTACGGAATGGTCCTGACCTGGATGTCGCTCCCGTCGGGCGCCGTAACGGGATTCCAGATGCCCGAACCTGGGATGATGCCCGCCTCGGCGCCGTTCTCGGCCACGTAGCCGTAGCTGCCATTCTCCGGGTTGTACGCGAGATACTGATTGCGGTAATCCTCACGGTA
>Ga0116229_10000536_pt1 | contig 50997 bp, 32 predicted proteins | sample S1TSphgellanicum_3_FD_87313 | JGI IMG/M metagenome (GOLD analysis project Ga0116229, IMG submission 87313) | Host-associated microbial communities from peat moss isolated from Minnesota, USA - S1T2_Fc - Sphagnum magellanicum MG | ecosystem: Host-associated > Plants > Peat moss > Unclassified... | reverse complement strand
TTGAAACTTGTTTTTACCACCAACCTTGGGAAAAGGAGTTTTAGATCATGTTTATTACCAATGTACTTTTTTTATTTTTTTGGGTCATTTGAATGCCAATGATCCACTTCATGCACTTATATCATATAGGAAATTAAATATTATGAACTTGTGAATTTGTTCAACTTTGTTGGGTCAGTGAAAGTGTTTCTATTTTAGTCACCAACCCCACACTCAAGCTTGAACCTTTCAATGAGCCAAATGGCATATGTTCCACTTAGACAAGGTGTGTGTCACAGATGGACCTATCATGAAAATTTTATTTATTTAAGTACATATCTAATGACAGGCACATATTTATTTATTTGAAGAAAATTTCAAGAATATTTATGTGGATGGAAAAAATTTACAAGTTTTCATTTTTAGAATTTTGAATCCATGAAAATCACGATCAACTAAGCAAAACCTACAAAGCAGGGGCCAAAGTCCCTTGAAGCTAGTGTAATCTATAATGAATCTCAACACTATATCCTTGCCTACCAAGGCAGGGCCAACAAACTTGAACTACAAGTAGCAACCTTGAATGAAAATATTGATGGCATAAATTCATGGGCAGCAATCCAATGAAAAATTGTAATTTTTTAGTGAAACATAAAGGGATTGTAATTTGGGATCTTTTTATCCTCTTCCTCATGAAGATACCACACTTAAGTAATATTCACCTAAGATTTGAATTGTTGCTATTTGTTGAAGTTTTAATCTTTTGATTAGGAAAATTGATGATCTAGATACTTGTATACAAGTATATGAGATCGCCTATATAGGGTGGCAGGCATGAGATCGTATTGATTTGGGTTGTTCACCCTTACCGTAAGGATTAGAATAAGTATGTTCAAAAGGAAATGTTTGTTGGCCCTGCCTTATAAGGCAGGGATATTGTGTTGAGAATCATTATAGAGTATAGTAGCTTCAAGGGATCTCGCCCCTTAGAAATTAGGTGAGATGATTCATCTTAATGTGGTTGTAAAAAGATTCTTGTTTATCTTTTGACATTTTGTTTTTGTTTTTTTTTTTGTTGTCTCCTCAAATGTGCACCCAGCCCCAAGTGATTAAACTCACCAAACTAAAGATGAAACTACTTTCTCTAAAAATGGTTATCACACCCATCATACACAAAAATTCATGTAATTCTTTTGAAATGTGTCAATGTGATTGAAAAGATTGAAATACATGTGTGATGACAAGTGTTTTTTTTTTGGTTTGAAATTTTGCACAAATGTGAAAAATAAATATGAAAAGAGAATATTTGATTTTATTTTTTTTGAAAAAAAAATCATTTAACGGAGATAATTTTTGAACGCTGGGTACTCTTGCCCACCAAGAAAAGCCAAGTTAAAATATTAATTCATTTCCCTACAGCCCAGTCCTCACAGGGTTGGTTCAAAAGCTAACCAATTGCACCGTTGAATGCTTTACCGACTGTAGGTCTCGTGTTCGAATCCGGGGGCCCGCATTTGACCGTAGCCTTGGTGTGCACTTCTGTCGTCCGTCTCAATCCTTCGAGCTCCTCCAGGAATGGATGCGCGAATCCCGCCAGCTGTGGAGGAGAATCGAGATTCGGGAAATTAAGAACCAGATCGTGATGATAAGCAAGAATGTCTAAAAGCTGTTGATTATGCCAATATACTCACTCATCAACCCTGTTTCTTTCTCCAGAAATCACGCCATGCCGGATCAGTGTACAACCAAAAAATGCAAGAAGAAGTCCAGTGTGTGCATGCACCATCTCAACATGTTGATGATGCTAATGTTCAATCGATCGCAAGGATCTGACGATAAGGCCACACAGCTTGTTGCATTCATGAGAGTAGTAATGCTATTCATTCGCGTCGAAAAGATTCGTAACACCTACGGACAGTATTAGTAGGCCTCTCGATCGGTATGCCTATTAGTGTCAATTGCTATCGTGGCAAGTGGGGCCCAGCTGCCCGAGATGCTGATAATACTACTTGTGTGAGATAGGGATGATGCCAGATCGCCCTTCACCGCTTCAGCCCCTGCTACTTAAAATCCTGACCTAATTTTTCCTTGTATTTGGAGATTGCTTACCAAGCATAACTTTCGTCGTAAATAACGAGGCACATATTACTAAGCATAACCTTCTTGTACAAGCTCAAATTAGGTCAGGTTTTTAAGTACGTGAATAGCAGCAGGTCACACGGGGTACTATTCTCTTGTTTTTTTGGGGCATGGGAACGAGGGCGGTTTCTTGCACAAGCTCAAATTAGGTCAGGTTTTTAACTAGGTGAATGGCAGGTCACATGTGGTCTTCTTTCGTTTCTGGGCATGGGAATGAGGGCGATCTCTTGCGCAAGCTCAAATTAGGTCACGTTTATAAGTAGGTGAAAGCCAGGTCGCATCCAGTATTCTCTTGTTTTTGGGCTTGGGAACTAGGGCGGTTGCCCTTGTTCCCATGCCCACAAACGACAGCATACCCTCTAGACCTACCATTCACCTATACGTGATACGCAGGAACTGGTGGCGAAAGAGAAAGAAGGGAAGACGTAGTTCTTTCGGGGCTTCTAATTGGTGGAACCCCAGCCCGGCGCGAAGCGTGGATTGATGATGGCCGGCTGCGAGAATTCTATTAATTCTGACTCCCAATTACATGCATTTATACGTCTAGTTTCCCGAGCTTTGATTCTTTCCATTTTCAAGAAAATATTGTTTTACCCGATAGAGTCCACGTTGTGGATTCTGAGTTTAATACTGTGCTCGACGTAGCCTATAGATCAAATCATGTCCCATGATGGAAAATAGCCTCGTGTGCAGTGACGTTGCAGTGCGATTTGTGCAGCTGATCCAAGAGCGGGTTTAATTACTAGAGCCAGTGTCGATGACGTGCAGGTACTACGTATCACTTGAGCTGGCCGAAGTTGCTGGGAAACTAGCAAATTCGCAAGTGGCCTGTGAGGTACATGCATCATGAGTGCAGTCTTTGGGTTATTCTGTCGCTTGCGGTTGTCGACCACCTCGATTGGTTCTTCTTCATTACTAAAGTGTGCCGGATTTGTGGGTACCCAAGAAAAGAGAAAGATTTCCAAAGTTCACCACTACTTTGCGGTACTACTGTTCCGGTACTACTGGCGCGGGCTTGCAGCATGGTTTGTATCTGAGTCGAGCTACCACTGTGAATTAAAGGCAAAGTTTGAACTAGTTTGCAGAACTCTATTAATCTTCAAGCCCAGGGTATAAATTGCATTGATCAGGCAGCTAGTTTCCTTGACTGAAGTGAACGTTCCTTGCGTCCCAGCTCACCGGTAGCTCGCGACGTAGTAGCACAAGAGTCAAGACCACTAGATGGCCTAGAGGGTGCGGAATATTACATATGATCGTTTCTAGTCTTGGGTAGACGGGTTTGGATTTCTGGACATGTAGACGCTAGCTAGTAATGCTGAAGGAAGAATTTCCTGATGGACTGTTGAGGCGGTGTGATAAATTATTACATTTTGTTTGACGCTAGTTAGATGAGCGAGTCCTCCCTTTGTTATAGGAGAATTTGTGTTGGGGATTGGTTTCTTTGTTCCGACGCTTAAGCTGGCTTAAAGCTGCTGCCACAGAAATTGGATAATATTTCTCAGTCCAACGCTTGATCTGCAGCTGGTCATAGAACGCGGCCGAAGATGAATGTGTTTAATCGAAGGGGCGCCAAAACTCGTAGTCGCCAGGCGCGCGCCAGGTGCAGGCTAAGTTTTTTCCTCTCTCTCTCTATCTCTAATATATTCACGGTTTCGAATTTTGTGTCTTGAACAATCTCACCTGCATCTGCTGCAGCTCGCTGTACAATTCCAGCTAGATATTATTACAAGATCGCTGCAACTTTTTGCTACATATAAACTCGTACCGTTCAGGAAGAAGCATTGCTCGCAAGATTTACTCAGGCGGCCGATCCCCCGACAGCTTGAATGGCTCTGCCCAGATGCAGATCAGCAGCTTGAACCCTAGGCATGCCGCTTGGGGATTCGGGGTAGCTCAATCTATAGTCTCAGCTGCTCAGAATCTGCACGACTGCTTTGCGTATGATTCGCGTTCCATGAATGTTTGCATGCAGCCTATAAAACGGCTGTTGCAATATTGACCGCGGGCAAGAAATTCTCTGTCACGCTCGTCCCGGCTTGGGTCTCTAATCTCTAGATTTTCCAACCTCTACTACAGATTGAGAACTGACCAGGAGTAGATCTGGGCTGTACACATGCATGATTCCTTCTTTTGCCTGCATATTGAGCATTCTCGCGAAGAATTTGTCGAAACTGACGATCTAGACATGATCTGGAAAGTGTGGTGACTTGCTATGATCTTCATGCAGTTCCTGAAATCTATTGTAGTTGGATCCAGCAGCTGCCGTATTGACTCCTTGAAGCTTGAAGAGGGGGATCAGCGTGTGGAAGTGTCAGTTCCTTCCTTTGACGAAGATTCTGGCCATGGCCACAACCAGTGGGGCACTCACTCACGCAGGTAATTAATTTGTTCTGATCACTTGCACTTGCAGGTTGCGCTGCCTCCGACATGCATGGTAATCGCCTTTTACATATGTTTAAAAGAAGAATTTGATCTGATGATCATGCGGCTAATATCTATCGATCTTGTAAGAAAAATTAGTCAATATCGACAAGCTTAAAAATACTTTGATCTTTCCCCATGGCTTGGATCATGAATATGAGTGCAACTTGAAATTTTTGTATAGGAGAAGGTTCTAGATATAGGGCCTTTCAGATTTGAGGTCTGTTCCCAAGTCAGTATGTACAGGCCTTAGTGCCAGAGGCCGGTAGGCCAAGGGAACAGGTCGAAAATCACGAAAGTGCTTGTACTTAGGTCCTTTTCCTACGTAAAGAGCTGGGATTTTTTCACTTTTTAGAACCAGTGAGAGGCTGGCTGGTACTTTCCGCTGGTCAGAAGATCCCAGTACAGCCTGGCTGGTACCTTCCATTGCAGAAGATCCAGCTTGCTGAAAACAAGTTTCTTCAGGCAGGCAAGGGGGATGAACATACAAAGGAAAAATCCAGGCAATGCTTTGCGTGGAGGCAAGGGGCTGAAAATTCTAAAAGCCCTATATCCGAAACCTTCCCTAAGTAAAGTACAACAGATTTTTGTTTAATAATTTTTTTAAAAAATGGACAGGCTGACAGGTAATTTTCACCAGTCAGAAGTTACCTTGGCTGATGGTAACTTCTGACCAGGTGGAAGTTACCCTGAGAGTTTGGCATCTAAACTGGCAATCTTAGTGCCAGTTAGGGTACCCAAAATACAAAGGAATAAAATTTGGGAATGCTTTACCTTCAGGGTGCTTGTGTCCGCTACCGGCGAATGCACGCCTGTGAACGACGATGGTGATTCGATTCCTGGAGACGACGTTGACGAGAGCGTCGGGGTACGTGAAGTAACGAGGCAACGTCAGACTCGGAAGCTATCACTCCCACACATGAGTTTCGGGAAACTCACGGGGTCGTTCGAGGACAAGATCATTGATGCTTTTATATGGCTCAGAAAACAAACGCAAGGCAAGCAAATCCATGCTACTAAGGTACAACAGAAAAACCTCTTGAAAATCTGCCATAAATTGCTTGCAGAGCTCTGATCACTACAATTCTTCCTTCCCAAAGCCTCTCGATCCGAAATGGATCGTCAGTCAGTCAAGTCAGCTGATTATGATCACGTTCTTTCTTGCTTGTTTACATAAAACTTGCAAATCAGAAACTCGAATTCATTCGAGTATGTTGGGCTTTGGGATTTTCCGACTAGATTATTAGTGCCATGGATTAATATTACCATCAACACAGTAGAGATTTGAATCATGAAACATAGGATGTCTACCATGATCAGGTGAAAGCATGCATAGCACACTATGGTGAAGATGAAACGTTGGCACAAATATTGCTTTTCAAAAGTGTGTTTGAAATTTCACTAAGCCAATCTTTTTTTTAAAAATCATAAATTGCACTCATAGTAAAATAATTTTAAATTCAAAGATTAGAATCATTAAAATTTATGTTTTTAGATTTATATTAAAATATTGAAATATTAGAATACATATGTGTGAAAAAATAATACTTATAACAATATAATGCAGTGCAGAATATATTTCAAAACCCATTCAAACAATTGGCTTCTGTCTACAATTCTTATTGGCTTACTCAGAGAAATTTCTGTTAGCAAAAGATAGAGGCTGCTACAGGTAAATTAAGCTGTTCAAGGTTTCAGTCATGTGGTGCATCATATGTGAAATGTTTAGGTTTTAGTGGAGTCTTACCGTTTTCCCATGAATTTGCAAAGCTCTGCAACATGATGCAAATTTATGAATGAATGAATGAATGATGGGGTTGTGGTTGATGGTCTACTACTGCAGGAAGTTTTGGCAACTTATCATGACTCTTATTTGTATGGTGAAGTGCCATTCACCACTAAAGTGCGAACAGCTCTTCGTGGTTGGCCACTTGGAAATGTCCTCATGTGGGTAAGGCAAAGAATTTCAGCATTCAACTGTGCATAATTTGTGAACCAAGTTTTTGTGATTTCCAGAATTTTTTTTGTTTGAAATCTGAATTTTAGTGTTTTAGTTCACTGTTTGATTCAGTGATTCACATTTGGATTGCACATTTTAGATGGATTTTCAACATTTTGGATTTGACATGGGTTTCTTTGTTTTTTTTTTTTTTTTCCTCCCCTTTTTTCGGGGGGAAAATTTGCAGATAGAGTTTCTGGCAGCGATGGCATCTGTAGCTCTTTATATCTTTACAACGCAAGTTCCTCAAGCTTTGTGATTAAAAACAAATTCCCATGATCTCTAAATTACTGTCTGTAAGAAGATTTGTCAAACTTGCACTTATAAAATGTGGTATTTTGCATCTACCTGATGCAAAATTTCTAGTTTGACATTATTGTTGTTTTAGATCAAAGCTGCCCAGGTGGCTTGTGGTACATATATATTGTAACACGTTTTGAAACAAAAACTGTTTTTTTCTGTGTGCACAGTTACAAGATTGGTGCAAATGAACTTCCCTGGTTGCGGGTAGTACAACTTGCTTGTGGCCTCTTTTTCGTGCTTGATTACATCCTGAATCTTTACAGGTAATTTACCGACTTCTAAGTACCTTGTAGTGCAACACTCCAGGATGCATCAAAGGTTTTTCCTTACCTGAGTCTTATGAGAAGTAGATCTGCATTAAGCTAGAAGCTGCTCCAGCCGCTTCATCCAGTGGACTTCATGATGATTTCTAATGTCTGCAGTTACATCCAACTGGGAATTCTGCAGCTCTGTCAAACCAGTAATAATTCCATTTGGATGCTCAAAATTTTCCATCAGTTTAAGATTTGTTTGTTATGGGTGCAAGGCTGTTATATCTCCATGGACTAGGCCCCAGAGTTCAATATTGCAGGCTTGTGGTTTTTATGCTCAATGTTCTAAACTACTGCTGCAAAATTTTGTTCAGTGCCCCAGTGCGTCTCTACTACATTTTTTCGCTGAGGGGTTTGGTTGATTTTGTCAGCACTCTTCCTATCATCCTGTATTGGAGGTCTGTCTCCATCATACTCTCCACTCCCCCCAAGTTGTATTCCTGTACATGATTCTCTGTACACATTGAGTCTGATAGAATTATTTGTGCACCAAGTTCAAGGTTTGATTGTCAGATAATACTGAATGGGCAAAGTGAACACACAAATTTCCTCAAGTTTTTTGGAAATGAGCACATTTCTCAACAATGTCTATGAGGGTCAGGTGTACACTGTTGTTGGTGACCATTTAGTCACAGAATTAACTTGAGTTGGCCTTGATTCCTTATGCAAAGTTTGGATGGAAACCTGCTTTTTTGAGTTCAGAGTGTCATAGATAACATTGTCCTGCATGCAACAACTAAGATAATTATTCTGGTTGGGATTCACAGCCCTGGTAACAACAATGGTGCTGCTATTTTGCTCTTCCTTCGTGTCCTAAGGTAATTAACTTTCCTGGACCCAACCTTACAAGAGAATTTTTTTTCCTTGACCTTTGAGGAAAATAATGTAGGTGTGATCAATATTAATTACCTAAGAGTACCCTGTTGACACTAATTTTAATTTTGTTTGCTATGATTAGGATCATGCCTGTGATCACTCAAGTGGGAGGGCTGACGGGTGGTGCAATCAGAGAGCAGATTTTCATTCTTGTCATGTATACACTCGGAGTTGGTATGATGATATTCAGCTTCCTGGATAATTTTTTAGATGGACAATTTAGAAAGCAAGTTCCAAACAATAGACCAGTGGAATTTGAGTTGTGTCATGCATTTTTTTAACAAAAAATGGACAGGCATCACATTCACATAGCCCAAGGAAGATGATAGCCAGCTAAATTTGCATTCCTTTGTAACTCTCTATTCTTCTAGAGGTAAGCCGAAATGGAAGCATCTTCATGATCTCTGAACTAAGAGTCTTTACCACAATGGGTTGGTTCCAAATTTGATGACTATAGAGATGAAGGTATGAAGCAAGCTAGATGTCAGAGGCTAACGAATCCATTTTTGCTTGGGTGCAGTGTTTGTAGCTGCTGGGGTGTTGCAGTGGGTTGATAACAAAGCAACTGCTCAGAGTGTGATTGATTCAAAGGGCTGTGGCAGTCAAGGCTGCCTTAGTTTTTTTGATGCAGTTTACTTCATAATTGTCACAGTAAGTGTTGTTCACTATGTATTATCAGGTCTCCTTTTCTTCACCTTTTAAGGAGCTCACTATGGATTCTGGGCAAATCAACTGACTAGACTATTGGGAAATCTGATTGTATTGAGGTTGCAAATGCTTTGTGTTTCATCCACATGGAGCTCTTGAGATACATATGCATGAAGCCATAGTTTTCTTTGCACCACATGCTTCAAGAAACTGTCATCATTTGTGGCACAAATATTCAATTTTACTTGGGGTGATGTGTGACAGATTTCCACAGTTGGCTATGGGGATATTACTCCAAACTCCAACTGGGGAAGGGTAGTTGTTATTTGTGTAATATTGGGAGCTGTCATTATTTTACCAGCTCAAATCAACCGAATCTTGCAGCTTGCATCTCGCAGGTGGAACTTCTGTTCTATACTTGCTGACAGATATGGAATGTAGATTTACATAAAATGTTTTAAACCCCTTTTTTGCGCTACGATCATCAGGGTTTGTGTCAAGTACTCGTTCGTAGTTACTTGTGGCATTTTAGATGTGAACTTGGGCAGTGATTTTGTTTTTTGTTTGTACATAATGTGTAGACCATTTGGTGGAAGGTTTACTGTGAGGAAGGTGGTGGGCTCCCGTTTCATAATCATCAGTGGAAACTTGACATACCCGACTGTTCAAGACTTTCTATCAGAGTTTTATCATCCAAATCACAATCAAGGTTCCTCTCCCTAATATTGGCCTCTTGTGTGTAGATTTGTCACATGGTCTCTTGCATCTAGATTTGAGCCTGGGCTGGATACTAAGCAAGTTCACTTGTGATGCATTGCAGATATGGATGCATTTCCTCTCCGAATTGTACTTATGGCTCCTTACAAGCCCTCGTAAGCATGTCTTCTCCACTGCCCCCATAGTTTTGGTTCAGGGTTTAGACTTTAATCTGCAATGTGGTTCTTGCATCCATGGTAGTTTCTCTAAGACAATGTCTGCACAAAAGCCAGTAAAGAAATCAGTGAAAAATTTGTCAGTTGTAGCAAATGTATGCCTGAGGTGATAGATCTGCACAAGGCTTGGCCCAATTGATTATTAGATCTGGTTTTGTTCGGAATGGCATGAAATATTACTCAGTTTGATGTGATGACTGGCTCAAGTGAGTGTCTGTTTTCTTGGATGGGTGAGATAAAGAAGAGAGAATATATACTCTTGTATAATCATAGTTAAGTTGCTATTGAGAAGCTTTGTTAGACACTAATCAAAAGGATGGTGTAATCAAAAAGTGGGATTTAGTAATTTTGCTCTGCTATGACTGTAGGAAATTTGAATTTCTTGCTGCCAGTTCTTGTGCATAGAATGTCTGTGGGTTTGGCAGCAGGTAATTTTTTGTGCAAAATAGAGCAATAATTTGATACTAGAGTTCTATAGCTTTGTTAACAAGAGAACCATATCTGTAAGTTTTCCATTTTCAGATCGAACATTTTGCAGGTTTGAATTGAAGACATTGTTGATGTGCTACCGACACCAAGTTGAGTTCATACAAGGCACTCCTGTGAAGGACTCTGACTTGGACCGTGTCAGTGCAAAAGTTGCTTCAGCATTTTATTTGTTAGCGGATCAGGAAGCCAAGGTAGCATGTTAAGTCAACATGATGAAATCCAGCTAGTTTTCAAACCTACATAGTATATAAACATCCGAATTTGTTTGCAATGAATATCAGGTCCAGATTATAGGGTTCAAATTTGTGGGCAAAAATTTGGGGTGGTACAGGATCCAGATGCGGAAGATGCAGCACAAATAGTGAGGACATTAGCAGTACACCGCCATTGTGGCTCAAAAGTACGTGTCATTGTGGAGCTACTAAAACCTGAGAAGGCAGCCAGTGCTATCTGGGATGACACTGACCAAGGAATTGAAATCATGTGCCTTGATGTCATCCGCTTCAAGCTCCTTGCACGCAGGTGTGTGTTTTATTTGCTTTGAACTCTGTTTTGTTGCAAAGCTTCTTAAGGTTCCCTTTCTACCACTTTGCAGATTTTAATACTCTTCAGAAAGATTGCAGACAGTATCCAAATTTGTTCCCTGCTGCACCACCTGATTTGCCCTCGTCATGCTTTGTGCCATTGAAACAAATGTTGTTGCTCTCACCCTACAGAAACGGTCTAACATCAGTGCTATTGCAACAGTTGTCAGATCAAGGGGTTATCAACATTTGTTGTTAATTTATTTCGGACAGGACTGAGAGTGGCAACACCATTGGAGGGCCACTGGATGTTCCAATACATGCACGGTCTCCGTCAAGAAGTCTTCCCCATCATCTTGCCTTCAATATTTCATGAAGAAGGGCTTACTTTCGACCAGGTGAGTTATCTGACTAGATGATGAATAGAAAGACAGTCAAATTATGATTGCCTTAATGTGTCATTGTCGTAGATCCTTCCATAACCTCTTCTGAAATATCATTTTCTTTCTAGTCCTACAAGTACCAATTACGTGTGTCATTGCAAAAAGTATGAAGATTGGTCTCCTTTCTATCAGAATACATCATTGGGAAGATGATTTTAAAACCATTGTGTTCAAAAATGGAATGGATTGCGCTACTCCTGATGATAAAGGAAAATGCATGGAAAATAAGGAAGACAGTTTTCTCATAACTTAGTAGACACAACTGGGAGGAAACACTTCATAAGTGCAAGGCACCCATGCAAGGGACTTCTTCTCAGGTTTGAGCCCTGTGAACAAGGACAGTAGCCCCGGTGAACAGGAACAAGAGACTATGAGGCCTGAGGCCCTACATGTGGGTTCCTGACCCTTTGTAAAGAATTTTGTAGATTTTTAAAATTTTAAGAAGTGTTGAAATGGAGTGTAAGCCACTCTGCCAGCCTGATGAGTGTGTAATACAATATAAACAACACTTTGTGAACACAACCTGCTGAATATCCATAGCAATCAAAGTAAGAGGGGTGAATTGGTCAATTTAATATAGGGTAAGGCCCCAGGATGAGTGCATTCCCAAAATAATTATCCTAGGACAAGGCAATAAGAGGTCTCTTGTAGGCATTATTCACAACTATAAGGTGCCCTCCAAATACACTAGGAAATTTCTCCACTCATGTTTTATTTTATATATGTGTAGGGTAAAGTCCCAAGGTGGGGGGCATTCCCAAAATAAGCGGTCTAAAGAGGCAATAGCTGAGTCTAGCCTCACATTTCAAGAATGTTCCTCACTTGTGGGCTTTACCGATTGTAAAGCACAAGGCAAAGGTTATTATAAACCTAAAGATAGATAGATCATGAGGGTAATAGGAGTAGGACAGTTCTTACACCTACTTCTTAAGAAGTATAGGTATAAGATCCTTCCTCATAGGAGTAGGCATAAGATCGCTTTTATTTTCTACGAAGGATATCTATGGATATAAGCTGCTGTCCAAATACACTAGAATTTTCTGCCAGGTGCTTTACTAAAGACAGAAGTTAAGATATTTGGAAGGATATCATCCTTGCAGGCTTGTGAGCTGGTGTATAGGAGAAACCGAGTCATACTATTTGGTCTTGATATTGGACATGAGGAGGATGGAGAAATTGCTCGAGAAGTTTTGCTTTACCCAAAAGGGCGCATCATTCATGCCACCGATGTTGGGTTAGGAATTGCCAAGGATTTAGATACAGCAGAGGAGGTGTCAAATTTCCATTTTGGCACCCACCATCATTGCCTTCATTGGCCGAAGTTCTATTGTATGGATTGCCTTCAAACACGCTTCTTCCCCAACCATAGACACAAATCAAAGGATGCCGAGCTTTTGCAGATTGTAAAAGAGGGCAAGGATTTCAATATGGACTTGGAAAGCAATGGGGCATCATCAATTGATCAACAAGATTGCACCAGCTCGATGCTGATGGAAATGCAAGAAAGAATCAATAATTGGGAACTTCCTAAACCAGCAGGCTCTAAGTCCTTGATTGATGAAGACACTAGTATTCAGCAATGTAAACCTGTCCTCAATTCAATAGCAAGAGGCAAACAGCCTGAACTTAGCAATCACCACGTGCAAAGACTAATTACTCATGTGGCTTCAATGGGTGACCTTCCACAATATAGCAAGGACAAAATTGATTCAGAGGTTAGACCTCAAGAATCAATAGAGGTGAGTCATGAGCTTCAAGAAACAACAAGAAAGGGAAAACTAGGTCATTATCTCTCTCATCTTGGCAGTGGAGAAATCAGTCAGAACCATCCTCGTGGCCTCCGCTCACATTTGTCAATGACAAGAGGTCAACACCGTGACCAAAGCCATGTCCATGTGCACGGACTGATTTCATATGCTTCAATGAGCAACCTCCAAGCATTTAGCAAGGAGGAAACTCCTGAGATTGAATCTCAAGCCTCACTCAGGAAGGGTGTTAGGAAGCATCAGGATCCTGGACCATCTTTGTTAATGCCAGACATGGACAATAAGCAGTGCAATACTCTTGACATGCCCAAGAAGACAAAAAGATTTGTCATAACACTTGAGGATGCCATCGACATGGCCATGAGCTGGCCACCTTTGCAGATCTGGGACAAGCCAGATCCCTCAATCATTGAGAGACGGAGGGCCGAGGTTTACAAAAGCTTGAAGACCTCTACTCTGAATGTGGTGAAGCTTAGCCACCCACATATCTTAGTTTGCATCCAAGGAAAGTGGCCAAGTAGCCTGTTCTACTTTGTGTCACAACTGCGGACACCTGGGATGCCAAACCCACCGATTGTCATTTTGCACCCAAATGAGCCATCCATCGCTGATTGGGGATGTGTGGGGGTTTTCCAGCATATTTATTTTGTGATTGGGTCCCCAAGCTATGAGCTTGATTTGCTGCGAGCTGGTGTACTTCAAGCAGGTGCTGCCATTCATTCCCCTTTCCAACTCTTTCAATAATCTTAATTAGCAACAAAATTGTCTCACCTCCTCTGTTAATCTCTCGCATTGATGTGCTGATTAGGTACATAGTAAGCACATCAAACCAATAGTTGCATGCAGTGCCGCTTTCAAACAAACCCCACTAAGTGCATGTGTGATGTATACATATGTACACATTATCATAGTGCTAAAGTGAAATTCAAATGATGCTGGCAGATGCAAAATCATGATTCTATGTAGACTTGTACTTCTGTTTTTTCTTTAGATTCACATAGTCTTATGTTTCAATTAGTCACTAAAGTGCCCAGTGCAAGCATGGTGCAGAAAAGGTGGTGATACTAACACAAGGCAATGTAGAGCAACCCATGCTCGAGATTGCGAACGATGAGGACCACAATGCCTCATCCTCTGCATTCAGTCTTGATGTGAACAATGTCTTCATTGCAGCAACTGTACTCAACATTTTTCTTCATCTTTCAAACTTACCATGTACTAAGCATTAGTTGTACATTGAGCACCAATGACAAGTTCAAACCAGCAACAATTAGAATAGGAATATGTTCCATGCAGTTCTCAGAAAATGAACTCACAATTCCAAGTAAACTCTCCTCAAAATGTGGTACCAAATGGAAACTACATTATTCCTTAGTCTCTCCCTTGCTGGCATCACCAACAAACAACTCCATCATCAAGAGTGATCCTGGACTGTGCCAATAGTTTAATTGAAGAAGGAACATGAGAGTAGCCTATCCTCTTGAAGAATCCCAACAAAAGTTTTTCCTTTTGAAAAGAGTTAGAACTTACACATATTTATTCATTTTTGTCTTCTCTTGTATTTTCTTGTGGGGTCGGAGGGCTCAGTTGGATTTTTGTGAACATTGTTGCAGGTGGAGAGACTCCTTCGCCCAATCAAGGACCGTGTCATAGTGGAACTTCAACAAGTCACGGAGATCCAATACCTCCGACCTCGTGTGACATTTGATCGCCGCATCTTCAACACGGAGATGTATCGTCGAAACCGTGTTGCTACTTTTCAATTTGCACCACCATACATGGACGGAAAAGCTTTTTGTCCATCGACTTTGAATTTCCTCATGTATGTTCATGGGAAATGTAATTTTTCCTCTTGCAACAACCAAGCTCTCTATTGAGACTAAATTCTAATTTCGACTAAAATAAACTCATATTATTATATTACTATTAACATAGTTTCAATTGAAACTTCGTTTTGGGGGGGGGGATTGGTATAGTTTCAAGAAGCGCTTATAGGTGACAAATAAATTTTCCATTTGAAACATGTCAACAGGTTTGCAACTTTCTACAATAGACAAGTGATGGCAATAGTGGATCAAATGGTTTCCGGGGGCCAAGTTTTAGTGATGGACCAAGAATTACAACGTGAATACGCTTCCAAATCTATGGTACGCCAGCTTGACCAAGTACCTGTAGCCAAACATTACGTTGGACAAACATTTGAGGAGCTTTTCATAGGGATGTTGCGCTACGAGCGTTGTTTGGCTTTAGGCTTGTATCGTGCAAGGGGCAACAAGGGGTCTGCATCAGCATTCGTTTCCACCAACCCAGAACCAACAGAACTGGTAGAATCTACAGATCTTGTCTACATATTACACTAAAAGTGCCAGGCATAGTTCTATTGTTGTCATTATTTTCTCATTACATTGGCACATAATTAACCACACCTTAGTTAGTGTGCCTGATATTAACCAGTTGTTGGGAACCCCCAAAGTTCTATTTTTTCGCTTGTGTGATAGGCATCATTGATTGGCCAATTACTAAAAAGATATGAAGCTTTGAGCTGTCTCAGAATATATTTATGGTAGTCTGCTTCTTTTGGGCTGATTATATAGGTTACAAGACTAGTACTTAGTGTAATGGATATGGGATAAAGTGAGGTGCTATTGGGAACATGTTGAGGAACACATTGGAAACAACAAAAGTACAAAAGATCCAACACAAAACCCCCCACCCCCACACACCCTCCTTCAAAAAGAAAAATTTTGGGCTCCTTGTGTGCATGCTGACTCACATCATTGGCTGCCAAGAATAGGTACTATCAATGCCTACCTACCTCTGTTCTTTACCATTTTTGGCCTTGGCTAATGACAGGGGCACAAACTGTGACACAGTCACTGCATTGACTATTATAGTATATTTGTGACTCATATTAATTAGTTGCGGGGACCCCCAAAGTTTTTTTTAAATTATTTTGTGATGGGCATGTTTGATTGGCCCATCACAAAAGACATTGATCAAGCTTTGGGCAGTACCAAAATAAATGCAATATGTTGTGATCTCATTTTGGGCTCCTATATATAGGTTAGAGTAGAACTGAGGGCAAAGGATATGGGATAAAATGAGAAGCTATAGGGAAAATGTTGAAGAACACATTAAAAACTTGGGGAACATGTTGGGAACAAAAAAAATCCAATTGAACCCATGTTTGATTGGTCTTGGTCAGATATCTATTATAACCCTTCATTCATTCAGGAAAAAGTGGAAACTTATGGTGGATAAGCTTCATGTACCTTTGATGTTTTCTTTTTGATAAAAGGACGAGACATCCTCAACAAATAACCCTATGACCTTTAAAGTTAGGCAATCACAAGAACACCACATTCTTAATTTAAAAGTTGTTTAGGGGTAGAATAGCCCATAACTAGACATGAACTCATCACTAAACATTTTTTCAACATTTTCATCGTTTCTTAACCAAATTTAACGATTTTTGTGTCATTGAATGCACAAACTAGAAGGTTACAAATCCAAAGTAAAAGAGCATTGCAAAAACATAAGAAGAGGATGAGTGATAGTTTGTTTCAAATTTTTTGAAAAAATAGTTTTAGACCCCTCTTTAATTTCAGCCTCATATTTTTCTCGTCTTTAGTATGTTTAGTAGTGTGATTTCAAACCTAATGTGTGTGTGAACTAGGGATTTACAAAACTTCTTTGTGATCCAAAGGCAAAAATGCAATGATAAAAAATTTAACCTCAAAATTTTAATTTGTTTTAATTCACTTGTCACCAAACACCCCATTCCTTTATCAAATTGAACGATTTTTGTGTTGTTAAAACATTATGTCGAAGACTACAAATGTTCTTTGAGTTTTAAAAATAGAAGAACAATGTGTGAAGATTCAACATCCTTTGAATTTTTAATCAATGTTCACTTATTAACCTATTTAATTTAACAGCATCACCTAACCCTAAAGCATCTTCATCAACACCCCTTATTTGGGCATTTAAGAACATCTTCACACCAAACTTACAAGATACCTAGTACAACCAAGTAACCAAGGGCTTTGCAAGTCATAGCCAATAGTGGGAACATTGTGCTCCACCACACTAGGGGACAAAGCTCATCAAGTGGCCTCATTACATTGTTGGTTGGAACTCCACATACAATATAAAATGACATGAATTGACATGCACAAATCACATGCAAAAACAATCTAAAGAATAACAAAATAATAGGTGAAAACAAAACTTGCTAAAAGAATCAAACTTTGATGTTTTATTGATTATGTTATTTGAATGATTAATAACCCAACCTCTCTCCAACGAGTTTTAGAATGTTACAATTGATGCACTGACAATGATGAACAAAAAAAATCCATTGTTGTTCATCATTGCAAAATAATATATTATTTATCATTATTTCCTAATTACAAGGCATCATTGAATATGTTTTGTCACGCAAATGAATGAATGATGCATCTAAAATTTCTTACAATAGTCGAATCAAAATTCAATTCATGTAATCTTTTTCTATTGTTTTTCTAATTTTGTGTATATTCATGTAATATAATTTGTTTAAAATTTGTTTGGAAAAAGCACATCAAGTTTGGGATAAGATCCTAATGAAATTTAGAAAGGAACATGCTTGCAAAAAAAATCTCAAAACTTCACAACATTAAAGAGAAGTTTTTTTACACAATGTTGCATTCTTATTTTGTGGGGACAAAGGAAGAAGAGTAAGCATGATTGAACATTGGACCACATTCACTAGAATTTGGAACTCCACAACAAAACAAGGAACGAAGCACTCAACAAGAAATCTTTTCAATGAAACATAGGGATTGTTGAAAAAAATTATGAGAAACAAAAGAAGCATGTATAGTAATATTTTCAAGGAAACATTACCATCCTTTTAAAAAAAAACCTTGAAAGCATCACCTTGTGATGTTTTACATAACCATGAAAACCACTAGAAAAAAAGAAGTGTTTAAAAAAAACAAAATAAAATAAAAATTTCTCCCACTCATGATGTTGGGGCATTTAATGATGTCGATACAAGGAGAACATATGTTAAAACAAGGTGCAAATTTTGACAAGGCTGGTGAAAATTCAATGATGTGACATTGTGATGGAAACCACAAAGTCTTCATTTATTTGCAATGGTTGTTATTGTAAATGCAAGGGCTTTGTGATGGAAATGATTTTAAGTGTTTACCACATCCAACATACAATGTGAATTATTTATTTCCCTAGCCATAAACATAAATAATTAAACTATATAAAGTGAGAAACTAATTAAAAATATCACACATGCTAATCATTATGGTCCACCAATTAAAAAATATTCATTTTTAATGTTTGACTAGTACATAAGTTGTAGAGTTTATTTTGGCAAATTATTGCCAAAATTCCCCATTGACCAAAGGCCAACCACATCAACAAAGGAAAAAAATTGAAAAATCTAGCCTTATCACAAAAAAATTAACATGCCATCATGACCAATGCCAAATATATAGTTGCCTTCAACCCATAAGCTTTCATCAAAAAGTTCTATTCTATAATGAAGATGAAAAAAGGATTTTTTTTTGAGTTGTTAGATTGCCTATTAAGGTGTATTTCAATCATTTAATGCCAAATCATTCAACAACATTGGGATACTTCCTACTATTGTTAAACCTTTCACTTAAATGTAATTCACCAACCCCACCCTAAACAACGAACATTAATTGTTTATTCACAAATCTCAATTCCTTTTGTCCACCTCTTGCAAGTGTGACTTGCTTTAGATTCATAATAGTTGTGCAATGTGTTTGACAATGGAAGAGGAACATTGTAAACTTGCAATGTAACTATTGTGCACTCTGTAAAATTATCAATATGCTTACAACTTGTCTTGATTTTTGAATGTTCACTATTCAACATTAATGATGAAAGAGGAATGTTGAAGTTGTAATGAACATGTTTAGGGTGTAAGGCTTCTTTCAAGTGCAAATCTTCAAAATGTTTCACGACATTTTCTCAAGCTACAGATTTCTCGATGTTTTTTGAGTCTCATTATTATTTTGTCACAATTCATGATGCACATATGTGCAAGTGTGTTGCATTTTGATTGTTGAATCAAAGGTTGCTAATCAATTTTACAAGGTAAGATTCTAAACTCAACATTGGAATTTGCTTATGTGAATCTACAAGTTCGAACCTTAAGGTGCATATGCATTGTCTAATGTGCACATTCTACAATTTGCACCACAACAATCCCAACTCCCAACTCTTAGTATTTCCAATTTAGGTACAAAATTCATGATTTTAACCTTTGGGCTTCAATCAAATGTTTCTTGTGTTGTGTATTTTCTTTTGAAACACAAGGTTTTTTATAAAAAAATTTATACATGTTCATTGCAAGGATTCAAGAGTCAAACAAGTTTGGGGTTTATAACTTTTTAGTTGTTGGTCAAATTTTAATTCAAATATAAGATTCATGATCTATGGATTTGTTGGGTTTCAATAAAATGTTTTATTATGTTTTTCATTTTCCAATGAAACACACAATTTTTGTTTTCTTAATGTTTTTAATAGGGATTCAAGAATTGAGCAAGTTTAAAGCCTTTAAAACATTAATTGCTAGTCAATTTTTAAAAATCAATTATTATTAATTGAGTTTTAAAAGTCAATCCAAGGTTAACATTCTTTAACACTTGTTGGTCATTTTTATAAGTTAGCATGACTTGACATTTATTATTAAGGACACGAAAAAGCACAAGAACAAAGGCTAAAGGAAAGGTCTAAGTATAACTTTCAAACAAGGAACAAAACAAAACTATGTGATGCGAAAACAAAAACACAAGAACTATGAACAAAAACACTAAATGTGCAAAACAAACATGAAAACAAATATTTATTATGTTAACATATGCAAACATAAACATGAAAAAAAAATTGACAAGGTTATGGTGCAAGATTATGCTTAAGATTAATGTTAAACATACTAAAGCAAATGAAGGGTCCTACTTCTATTTATACCTCTTCAAGGACCTAGCTCAAAAAAGCTTTCAAGGAGGCTTTTATGTGTGCATCAAATAAAAAAGCTTTTTGAAAACCTTCTTAACCAAAAATCAACTATGAATTAAATGAAATTTAATTGAAAGTTAATTGGGACTTAACTAAAAGTGAACTAGGAATTAACTAAAGTTAATTAAGAATTAACTACGAGTTTAACTAGGACTTAATTCAAAGTTGACTAGGAGTTAGCTAGGATTTAATTAGAAGTTAACTCATATTTAACTAAAATTTAACTAAAAGTTAACTAAGAGTTAACTAAAAATGAATTTAGACTTAAACAGAAGTTAATTAAAAGTGAATTGAAACTAAACTAAGAGTTATGTATAAGTTCAATACAAATCATGGATGAACATTCAAATGAATGAATTCTATGACATTGGCATCCATGACATCACTTCCCCTTCTAACAATGAATTCCACAAGGAGAGAACTTGGGTTTGTTTGGATATTGTCAATGAAACTCATGTACTTTCTCCATGTCATTCAATAGGTTCTTAACTGGTTCCCAAGTGCATTCATTCACATCATAATCATGCCAATGAACAAGATATTAAAGTTGACAATTCAAAATCCTTGAACCTAAAATGTCTTCCACTTCATATTTTTGTTCACAATCAACTTCGATAGGTGGAGGGGGATCATGGATTCTTCCTATAATGGTAGACACGTGGTAAGGTTCTAACAAGAAACATGAAACACAAGATGGATTCTCATATAACTTGAAATCTTGAATTGGAAAACCATGGCATTGATTTGTCTCACAATGAGGAATGGACCTAACCTCTAATGATCCAACTTTTTTTATGGCCTTGTTGTCTTGATATGTTGTTAAAGCTAAATATGGTCCTCAATCTTGAAATTGGGTTGTTCCTTCTAATGTTCATCAACATTCTTCCTATATTGCCTTTACGTTTTTTCAAGGTTAAATATAAGTTGAATTCAAGCATTCGCTAACCACATGGTTCGAATATCCTCGGTTATTGGATTCATGATTTTGTGCACACCTAGAATGTCAAATTTTGGGTGCAAACTATGATTTGCAAAGAAAGGTGTTTATTGGGTTGATGAATGCATTATGTTGTTATAGATGAACTTTGTCATGACCAAAAGTTCTGATCAATTATTTTGATGATAATTGGTTGTGCACCATAAATATTATTCCAAGACTTGATTGACTTGTTCTGTTTGCCCATCCGTTTGGGGGTGGAAAATTAATGACAACTTCACTTTCACACCTAAAAGTTTAAAAAGTTGTTTCCAAAATTTAGATGCAAATTGAAACCCATGATAAAAAATGATATCTTTAGAAAGACCATGATATAGAAAAACATGATCAAGGAATAACTTGGTTGTTCTTTCACTAATAATTGTTTTGGTACACATAATGAAATGAACCATCTTTGTCAAACAGTCCACCACCACCAAGATGGAGTCATAAAAACTAGAAGGTGTAAGGTTTGTGATGAAATCCATGGAAATTGAAAACCATGGGAATGTAGTGATCGACAATGGTTGAAGGAGACCATGATGGCAATGATGAAAATTCTTTGCTCAAGCACAAACATCGCAAGATTCGACAAATTCTTTCACATATGTTCAAAACTATGGCCACCAATAATTTTGAAACACTAACTCCATGGTCTTGTTGAATCCAAAATGGCTTATAGCCAAAACATCGTGCTTAGCATGGAAAACTTGAAGTTACACAAGGCCATTAAGAGCATACAAAAAACCATCACAATAAAGTAGACCATCTTGAAATTTGAATTTAACATGATCATTGGGAAAATCCTAGATTTGATGATGAGTCCTTAATTGGCCTTGGATGCCAATAGCAAAAGGGACCTTCAAATCTTCACAAATTTGACAAAAAAAGGTTATGTCATCAAGAATTACTAACAATGCTTAAAGTCAAATATGTTCAAGTTTAATAATGACATCACATTATTGCTTATAAGCTTCATCTCCCTCTTTAGGCATGAGGTGCGAATGATGAGACAATGCATCAGATTTCCCTTATTAGCATCCAAGGCAATATGTGATGACAAATTAAATTCAAGACAAAAACATTGCCCACCAAACTTGACATCGATTCAAAACATGAATTGTCAAGAAATTATATAAATTCTTGTGGTTTAAATACATAGTGGTTTCATGTTGACCTCCTTTAAGTAAATGACACCACTCCTTGAAGGCATCCATGATGGCTAGAAGTTCTTTATCATGAATCTTGTAATTAATTTTCACAAAAGAAAATTTATGAGAGTGAAAACTAATAGGATGAAAAAGATTGTCTTTTCCAAGTTGTGAAAGTATGGCACCTACTACAAAGTTGGAAATGTTTGTTTCCAAAACAAAAGGTTTGGAAAGGTCTACATGAATAAAAAATGGGGCAATTGTGAAAAAGCCTTCAATGATTGAAAGGCATTATAAGGTTCAACTTCCCAAAAAAAGGGTTGATCTTCTTAGTCAACTAAGTAAAAAGGGCCATTATTGAACAATAATGGGCAATGAAACATTGATAAAAGTTGACAAATCCAAAAAAACATTAGACATTTCGAATAGAAACTGGAGTAGCCCAATCATTCATGGTTTGAACTTTATGAGGATCCATGCTCATGCCTTTTCCAAAGATGATGTAACCCAAGAATTCCACTTAAAATTGATAGAATTCACACTTCTTTAAATTGGCGTAAAGTCCAATCCCTTGAAGTTTTTCCAAAACCAAATGTACATGGCATTCATGGTTCTCTGTGTTCTTTGAGAAAATGAAGATGTCATCAATGTAACATACCATAAAATCATCCAAGTACTCACAAAAAACAATGTTCATTAGATGTTGAAAAATAACAAGCACATTAATAAGGCCAAATGGCATCATAACATATTCAAAATGGTCATAACAAATTTTAAATGTCATCTTCCATTCATCACGTTTTCAAATGTGCACCAAGTTGTATGCTCCACATATATCAATTTTGGTGTACACCTCGGCATGATTAAGATGGTCTAACAAAATTAAGATCAAAGGCAAAGGGTATTGATTTTTTATGGTCAATCAATTTCATCCACAATAATCGACACACATTAAAAAAGAACCATCTTTTTTTTTAACAAAAAAAAAAAGGGCATCGGTTGGAGACTTTGAATGTTGAATGAACCCCCTTTCGAGGTTCTCATCATGGTATTCATGAATTAACATATGGTGAACTAACATCCGTGGAAAAAGCCAATGAAGGCTTGCTAAAATTTGAGTTACATTATTTCATCGCTTTTTTGTTCCAAAAGGGGACATGAGAAAGTCCTCTTGCTTGGTGGAAGATGTATGAATCCTAATTTTGAAATTTTGAAATTTTGGCATGATAAATTCTTGGAATTTTTCAAAAACCAAATTGAAATTGAATGCATTCTTAATGTTGTTAATGTTTTGATTAACTTAAGGCAATGTTGGTTGAGTTTTGATAATTTGGATGCCTTAGTGACAATCTACAAAAATTAGTATGACAATGTGAAAACAATTTAGAAATTCATTAAAAAGGGAATCCCTCAAACAAAATTATGTAAAAGACAAATTGGTTGATGAATATGAGAAATTGCTTTGAAAATAAAACTACTTTGAAAATGAGTAACAATTTTGTGTTTTCATGTCCATTTAGGTTTGAATGCTTCTATTAGTTATTTATTACTTCCTTTGATCATCAAGTGATGATTTTTTAAAAACTTGGGACCTAGTTTTGCAGATTGATTTTTTAATGACATTATTTGTTGATCAAATTTGTTGTAATGTTTATGTTAGTACAATATTATTTTGTGTGATTCCTCAAGTGATGAATTTTTTTCAACTTGGGAATTACATCTATAGATTAATTATGTAATGTGATTATGCTTGGCAACTTTACTCAAATGATACATTTGAGATGAATTCAAGGGACCTTTGTAGATAAATGTTGTAATGTGATTGCGATCAATCATCATTCATGTAGATGAATTTTTTGTTTGTGTTGGTTATGGGTTACATTAATAAAATGATTTTTTCCCTTTTACTTGTGCAAAAAGTTGCATTTTTTTTGTGGCATCACACATTTTAATACCATGATACTCATGTCATTGTGTGAAATTTTGAAACTTCTTATGAGTTTTCAATTTTTCCTATACTGCCATGGTGTATAAATTTCAAAAAATATCAAATGCATGTATCAAATTGGAATGTTAAAAACCCAATGCCAATCCAAGAATGGTCGTTTCCTTTTACAACCCATCTCAGAGGTTAATGTTGCATGGCCATATTTACTAACACAAATTAAGTTTGACACCAATTGAAAGTTATTCATCCAAAATAAAGTGTACAAATGATTTTAGTATTGTGCCTGGAGATGTTCCCAAGCAAGTTCAAACTAGCAACAATTAAATTGTAACAAAAAAAAGTTCCATGAAATTCACAGAAAAAATAACCTCACAATTCTCCATGGAATTACCTCAAAATTATGTACCAAATGGAAAGTACATCAGTCCGCAGTCTCTCCATTATTGGCAAGCCAATAAACCAGATTTCTTACAACATACCATATATCATAGTACCTTAACAGATTCAACATTAATTAATTAATTTTTAAATTATCAAAATTTTAACAAAATTATTGCACCAAATGTTGAAAATTTTAAATTTTGGTAATGGCAGGCATGTCCAAATTTCATTCACTTTCAAATTAGGCATGTCATATAATGCAAACTAAAGAAATGAAACGTTAGGTACCCATTTAGTAAGGTATTTCGATCTTGAGAATCATTTTCTTCTAATTCCTCTAGAAAATGGTTAATCATCATTTTTATTAACTTCATTTAAGCTATAACTTGAAAGGTTTTTGGAGAAATTTTCAATAGGTAGTGCAAGGGTAATTTTGTTTCTTTTCTAAAAAAGAGCAATCAAATCATGAAAAAGAGACTATATATTGCTCAACAAGCTAGAAATTACTACCAGATTAGTTATCACTCCATAGAATCCTGGGACAGATTCCATCGCAATGGCACATTGGACGTATTGACAAATAAGAATTCATGTAAAAGCACATGCAAACAAGAATCAAGAAATGTAACAAGTGATTGATGTGTATTGAAATTGGTGAAAAAGATGATTTTTTTCATGTTGAAAATATAAATATTCTTATAATATGAGCTGAAATTTTAAATGAATAAATATATTCAATGTGCTAAAATGCGATTAAAAATCAAATAAATTATTCAGTGCCAAGGTGCTGAATCCTTTGGGGGTAAGTAGGGAAACATCCAGTTCCAGCAGGCCTACTACTCCAAGATAGATTTTGTCGCTTGATTTCTTCAACCTGCAGAAAATTATTGCTTAGACTTTGGTACCCACTCTCTCAGCCCTAAGCTTGCCTTCTCTGTTCCTATTAGGTGTTGTGGAGGAGCACCATTTGACTATAGACAATAATGGCTTCTGCTAACACTTGACATCCGTCCCAGTGAACTTACAAGAAAATAAAGGGACTTGTAACTTGCAGTGCATTTCGAGCAAGGACAGTATGGTCATCAAAGGCACCCGCACAAGAAGTTTTAATACTTTAATTAGATACACAAAACAACAAACTTGCTCATGAAACCAAAACCCCTCCATCACTCTGCCTCTCTGACTCAATGAAACATTGCCTTTTAGGCACCCTAAAATGTGGGTTCCCCAAAAGAAAAGCCAATAATTTTGTAGGTTGTCAGTTGACATAGATGAGTAGAGGGCATAGATTCCACGGGAGGAAAAACAAAGTGATAGTGTGCAATAACCTTGTCTCTAAATAAATAGTTATGCATTTGATGCCCTATTATGCCAAAACTGGCCGTTCTCGGCCCCTATCGCCTGACCTTGTGAATAAGTTTATTGAATTGTTATTTCATTGGTGATAATGGAGAAAACAAATTTCAGACAAATTTCATAAAATCCAGCAACCCCATTGGCCTGAAAAAAAATAAAAAATCTTTATGCCTACACACACAACCCTATTTTGCTGATCATTGAAAATATTGCTCCCTTTCTGCCATTTCTGTCGATTTTCTCTGAAAATTCTGGCAAACAAACCAAAGTTCCCTATTAAACATTTAACTATTAGGCCACTCAATATAACAGAGAAAACAAATTCAGACCACCAAATCCTTCAATTTAATTGCTCATAACAATTTTTTCTTCACACTTTCATACAACACCTTCTGTATATTAATACACTATTAATACAACCCTTGTCTGTATATGGAGAGGGTTAAAATATCGTAAATCACAGCTGTTCTTTTCACAGTGTACTCAGAGGGCACCTTATAACCACGAAAGTTCCTCTGCTGAGGGGAACTTTTCAGATTTAGAATATTCAGTAGCTGTGCTTTACACGCAATAAAGCCCTGGGGGAGAGCATTCTAAGAATAAGGGGCCACCTCAGCTCCCCTTCATGTGAGCCCCCCTTATTCTGAGAAAGCCCTTCCCCTAGGGCATTACCTTTCCAAAGATGAACTAAACCCAAAAGGTCAATCCATCCCTTTTTCACATCCATCAAGGATACAATTCCAGTTCATAAGAAGGAAAGCAAGAGTGGCCAGATCCCAGCGCCGCCATCTAACTAGCTAACCAGCCAGCCAGCCAGCCAGCCCTGTGCAAAGCTGAGAATGACCTAATTTGGGGCATACGGCCGGAGGAGGCGAGCAAACGAACGAACGAAAAAGGAGTGATTTAAATTTTTCAAAAAACCCAAAATTTCGTGCATGTCACTAACAGTAGACAAGTTGCACTGTTGGTATTAATGGTAGGAGGTGCGGCTACCGTTGGATGAGCGATCGGCGTGATGAAGTGTCGCCACGTGTTGATTCTCCGTCGTCACTTGGGACGCAGCCAATTGTATTCCTCGTTACCTCGTGTTTTTTTTTCTCTCCTGTCAGCGAGTTTTTCTTGTCACGCACAGTTGCGTCCGAAGCGGCCCCTGTGCAAACAAAGCCAAGCCAAGCCAAGCCAAGCAAACAACGAACCCAAAAACGCAGCTTGGGATCAAGCAACGACCTCGAGACTTTCAGGTAGGTTGAACTCTTTGGAGTACTTAACAATTATTGTAAGTTCGATGTGACGAGATGATTCGCAATGAGCAAGTTTGTGAAAGAAGAGACCTTTTTTTGGGGGAGCTCGTGGTGGTCGTAATGGGTATGGTGATGTTTCTCTTGGACTTCACGACCGTGACCGTTGTGCTCTGTCATAATCGCAAGGGTATGGATGCTTCTGATAGGCGGCGTGTCTGAGGAGGCGCTGATCGTGGTCTTGGTGTTGTTGTTGTTGTTTCCCCTCCGCAGCTTCGGTCGGTAGTGAGGGTTTAAGTGTCTGGGTTTTTGTTGTCGACAATTTTGTTCTTGGTCGTGGCCCGTTATTTTTCCCTGCTTTCTTGTTTTCTTTCTTTCGTTTCGTTTCTTTGTTTTGTTTTGTTTTGTGGGTTTTTGTGATCGTTGCTGGGTGGCACAACTTCGAGATGCTCCTGGACAGATCATGGTTTTGATCTCATCCTGCTATTTGCTTCGGGTTGTGAAGAGTGTGAAGTTTGTGAGAGGAGTTTCTTGGGCTGACAATGTGATTCTTGGGGGTGCAAATTGTGAGCAAATTTTTTGTTTTTTAAACTTGTTTTTGGACGAAATTTCACTCTGTGACTATTTCGTGTGACTATTGTCGCGAGTATCGTGGACACTTTCTTCTCGTAGCCAACAAAAAACGGTTTTGTGCTATGGTTGTCATTACCGACTGTTGGACTTGTACTACTTTCTCAGACTTCCGTTTGTAAGAGCTCTTGGAGAACACAATTTCGAAGGTTTTGGGTTTTTGTGGAGGCTTGTGGGTGGGGAGAGGAGAGGAGAGGAGCTTCTTGCGGTGGATGTGGGGGTGTCTGTACAGTTTTTTTCTCTGTTTCATGCGAACTGCGAGGCCCATCTAGCTAGCGGAAAGAAGGCTGAACTTCTTTGGGGGTTGGTAGTTATGCAGCTGTGAGAGAATGAGCACTTGCAGAAATGAAGCTGGGAAAAGGAGGGCACTATGTGCTTGGGATGCCCCTGCACTGTGCACTTCTTCCAGTGGTTGGCTTTCTTTTTGGTTTCATTAGTGGCCTCGGCTTCAACCAGGTAATTGTTCTCAAACACTGTTGTCGTCATTGTTCCATCGATTTTGAAACTCTTGTTCTCTCTTTTGCAACACTGCGTTTTTAGATGCAGAATAAGGAAGGTGCACTTGTTGTCTGTTGTGTGAGTTGCATGATGATGAGTAAACTAAAGGGAAATCGTTCTTGTAATCATTTACTTCTTGGAAAATTGTCTTTGGAAATTGCAGCAAGCATGCAAAATGGGTCCGTGGTATGTAATTCAAGATCAACGAGTTTGGCAAGCTTCAGATGGAACTCCAAAGTTCATGCAAGAAGATCAAAGCAGCTTCCAGCATGTGGCCAATCGCAAACTACAACCTCTCCAAGCTACCACAACATGTAGTCCATGTCCAAAATGCTCACACATCTCCTCCTCTCAGCTTGCTCAAGATGCTAGAAGCAAGGATGAGTGGGAGTTGCAGTCTCAAGCGTGCATGGATGGTGCAAAAAGGACCAAATCAAATGGCCTGGGCACTCAAACACCATCTCTTGTGGACAGACTACCCCAGACTTTCATACACAAGACCACAGACTATTATCCCCGACGTCTTACTGGTGCTCTTAAAGAGGTTTGTGTCTCAAAGTTAATCCTTGCTGACCAGTGATTCCATTGATTTTGTTAGTCAGTTTGTTAATCTGTTGGCTTCAAATGTTGCAGGATTTGCCAGTCAAGCCAAAGAATTTACTTGCATTGGCAGTGGGTATCAAGCAGAATGCCAGTGTCAATGCCATCATTCAGAAGGTATCACAATCCCAGTTCCCAAAATGAAACCCTTTTTCACTGGTGATTGACCCTGGCATCAACCTATGACCACTGCTCAGAGCAGATGAAATCAGTGGGAAAGTTGTATTGACTAGTTACTACCCCATGTGCTGTAGTAGTGGTCACTAAATCTGCCAGAGATTGTTGCTATGGTTCATTCCACTTTTTATGATCGGATTCCAACCTTCATTTTAGGTTATCTCATCGTTTCTATTCAGGTGGACTTCAAATATAATCTTTGCAATTCTCATGAAGATGTTCTCAATTGATGTTGCAAGAAGTTTGCCATGCTCCTGGTTCATGAAATTTTTTGATGTCTTCTTTCCATGGGCATCTTTCTGTTCTTTGCAGTTTCCTGCTGAGCACTTCACCATAATCTTGTTCCATTATGACAATTCTGTTAATGAGTGGAGTCAATTTGACTGGAATGATCGTGTTATCCACATCCAACATACTGGCCAATCCAAGTGGTATGATTATGTGCCCCTCCATACATGCAAACATCTCATGATTGCAAGGTTGGCATCATGTAAAGACCCTTTGTATTGCTCCTAAATAGTTTCCTCCTCTTTTCTGCAGGTGGTTCGCAAAACGGTTTTTGCATCCAGATGTGGTACATCCATACAAGTACATCTTTGTGTGGGATGAAGACTTGGGCGTGCAAAATTTTGACCCTCTTCTGTAAGTTCATATCTGATTGCAGTTGCCAATGCATTCTTCAATTGTACTGGGGTGAAAAAGAATCAGACAATGTGGGAGAGGTGAAAATATGGATCAAGGACAGAATGTGTGTTTTTTTTGGGGGGTGGGGGGCGAGGGGCAGATATATAGACATCATAAAGAAACATGATCTGCAAATCTCTCAGCCAGCTGTTGATGGAGCACAAAGCTGGCCAATTACGGGGCGTCAGTTTTGGACAGGCAACGAGGTGCACAAGCAAGCTCTGTGGGCAGGTCCAAATGACAACTGCACCAAGACCACTGTTGTACCTCCCTGTGCAGGGTATGCTTTCTGTTTCACAGTATTTCTCTCTGTTAAGACTGTTTTAAATTATCCTTGTGTGTCAAGTGCAATGAGTATCTCAACAGAGTTGAGAAGTGCTGTGGCAAGCTGTTGGGAATTGGAAAAATTGGAATGTATCCCAGCATGTTGCCAATTTCCACCATGTTCCCAGTTACAGTCATATGCAGCAGTATTGTTGACAATGTGGTGTAATGATATGGTCACTGATGTCATCATCTGGCTAGTAGACTGGATGAGAAGATAAAAATTGTGCGTTTGTGTTGTTCTGCTTCAGATTTGTGGAAATACAAGTGCCAGTATTTGTCAATACAGCATGGCGTTGTGTCTGGCATCTTATACAGGTGCCTCTGGAGGAAACATTTTCTAAATTCTTTCTGATGGCCTACTTTTGGTTTGTTTCTTTAGAGGATGTGTCTGTACACTGGGTGGTAAACTAACAGTAGCTCAAATTTGTGCAGAATGATTTGGTGATTGCTTGGGGTCTCGATTTCCAGCTACAAGCATGCATCAATGGCCCTCCTCATGAGCACATAGGTGTAGTAGACACACAGTGGGTGGTACATGAAAAAGTGCTATCACTAGGCTCAGAGGTTGGCATCTCTAATCTATGCCAACAAGCTTCTGTTCTGGCATACAGGACCATATCATGTTGACCCATGTTTATTGTATGGCTCTTAGAAGTTGTCTAGAGTTACTCTTATTCTAAGAGATGTTGGGTGCATGGCAGGGTGTGGAAACAAGTGACCCAGAAAAGACAAGAGGAGAGGTACACCTTGGGTGAACTCATTAACTGATCTTGGTGTATTGGTGAGAATGCAGAAGTTTCATATGTATGAAACCATTTCTCACATGATGTGGATTTGGTTTGCAGGTCATATTACGAAGCTTCACTGAGTGGACTGAAAACAAAGAGAGGTGGCAAGCAGCGGCAGATATTCAAAACTCAAAAACACTGGTATAGTTTAATAACCAGATATCCTATTCTTTCTGCTATTGGGACCAAATCACTACCATCATAAATGTGGTTCAGGTCACAAAGATGTGCCTACCTGAACATAAAACATTGGCATCTGCAAGAAGTGTGAAATGCAAACAGCCAGTACCACTAAATTAGAATAGTTCTAATTTATAGTTGCATGTTCATAATCCACTTTGAAACTATTCACTGCAGTTTAAATGACCTGTGTGCTCTATGATTTCATCTGCGAAATGTACTGTATGTTCTGTAATCAACTGCCATTATGCACAGTTCTCAAACAAAGGAAAGCAATAATGCAATTGTTTGAGACAGTTCATCAAGGAAAATGTCAATTTCTACACTAGCAATTAATCGCTGATATGAAGTTGAGAAGAGATATGAAGGTCAGCTCTGAATTGATTTGTCCATTGTCCCAGCTTTGCTTACCATTGTCTGGCATTTATAGTTTTCCAGAATTCAAGTAGTGTTGGCTTTATTGATGGGCTTGATCAATCATGAAAAGTGCCATCAGGATGGGCCCATGGAATTAGAGCCTCTTGCACTGAGGACCTAACAATAGAATAACTTTCCCATGCAAAAATTCTGGTTAGATTTGGTGATCATATGGTTGTGATGTGTTGGAGCGAATATGGCTATCAATGTAAAAGTTTCAATTTGAAACGGCAAAAGTGAAATAGGGTTGGTAGCCATCAAAATATTATCATGTTTGATTTCCAAAAACATGTGCAAATGATATCATAATTCATGTCCATGTACATGGATGACACACAAATCACATGTTATTTGTGAGCATTAAAACTAACATAATCCTCACAACATAAAAAGGAATGTCTTTTTAGTCAGCATTTTGAAATCAACATCACATCAATGAGATTGTATCAATCTCACAACAAAACTGCAATTCAACTATACTTTATAGCAAGATAACTAAGAATGGAGGAAGCTCATGCTTAAGTTTTCCTTTCTTTAAAACAAAGACAAAATAAAAGTCAGAAATTTAGATTGGTCAACTTAAACATAAACTCGATTTAGTCATCTACAAGAACATCTACAAGAACAAGAACAAAATGGTATTAACACATCCACATTGTTTTTTGTTAGGAAGTTAATGGTGTATACTACTATAGCTACTACAAAGGGATGATGACGTACCTAAACATAACTCAAAATGTTCTACTGTGCACAATGGTCATGACAAGCTAGAACTAAATCTAACCTTCACACAAAAAATAATTTTGGATACTAACATGAAATATAGAAGAAATATCCAAATAAAATTTTATTCATAACATGGAAGAATTTGGAACATAAGATGAACAAAAGTAGGATGCAAAATTGTACCTGTTTGGGGATTAGATCTGGTTCAAAGCACAGCACCTGCCTATATAAGATGCCATAGGCACTCTAGTTGTAGGACTGGGAGAATTATTTCTCTTTATTGGCTCCTTGAGACCCATAAGCATATATGCTATGTTTAACACCAAATATCTTATGATACATCCTCAGCATTCTTCAACTCAGCAGACAACTAATAATCTTTGATTGAATTCCAGGTTTTAAATATGCTACAGGACAAACAATTCATGATAGTCAAACTATTTGGCAAAAGAAGGAATGAATATAACTGCCAGGAGACAATTCATTTCTTACCTTTATTGTCAGTCATGTTGAAGGTTTTCACCTTTGCTGGTTAGCACTCCCTTTGGCAATGCAGGATCGAGAACCAGATTCTCCATCTTGAGATGCAAATAACAATTCACCTCAAAAGCATTCCAGTAACTTGGGTATCATTGTCTCTAGGTTCATCAGCCTCCAAGCTGTAGAGTTTCTTCAAGCCTTCCTCAGGAGCATATTTGTTCTTGTTGTTGTACACTTCAAAGGAAATGTTGGGGTTGCTGTGGCCCTCTATGCATGCCACAACAACTGAAGCAACATCAACCCAGGAGACACTTCCATTGCCTAGGTCCCCTGAATACAATGAGAGAGAGCAAGCCACACAAAGAAAAGTTCACCTTCAATTCAATTCCATAGTCTAGAGCCAGGGCTAGCATCCAAACTCAAAGCTTATGTGCAGCAATGACATTACAACAATCCTAGACACCACAAATTTGAGAGTGTTCAATAGTTGGCAGGGGGAGTGGGGGGGTGGGAAAGAAGAGCCATTGATAGAGCCATGCATTGTTCCCTTTAGAAAAATCAGAGAAGGAAGAAAAGAGGAATTTATGGTGGAAAGAACTATTGGAGTTTTTAGAAACAAGTAGTAGTTGAAGGAAAAGAGGAGGAAAATAAGATCTAGTGCTTAAGCAACCACCACTTATCTCAGTACTAATTGGCTACTAAGGAAAGAAGAAATCTAGAAATTGCATGGATGGAAGGTGTAAATGTGTGTGTTGTAGGGAGTAAGGAGTGTGTAAGAATGACAATTGGACTTGCAATAGCAAAGTGATGTGGTTATGTGTTAGAATGATCCTAGTAAGAAAAGCAACTTGTATTTAATCATGGTTTAAAGTTATGGAGTTGTAATGTGTAACCTACCACTAATTGGAGGAATTTTGTTGTTTGCCTATGATTTCACTATTACAATAACATAGCCTCATTGCATATGACAAACCTAAGTTGTGAATCTTTGTTTTTTACTTTTGCTTTTATGTGTTCCAATATAGTTTTAAATGGAATCCTAGCTAATATTATAGGTATGGAGTTGTACTAGTAGCTTTGTCTTATGCAATAAAAAAATGTTAGCATGTTTCACTTCCCCAAAAAAACTAATATTGCAAAGCTTTTTTAGACGATTTCAACTTTATGAAGTCTTGAAAAATAACTCTCACCTAACATTTTTCCAACCTTTAGCATTTTAAGTTAGAAGACTATAATGACATCACTTGGTGAAATTGCATACCAACTTGAATAGTTTTTCTGTTCAACAAATTAGTATATTACTAGATTTAATTTTAGCCCTTTTAAATGTATCAAGAGGCTAGCAAATAAAATAAAATTAGTCAACCAATGATTTAGTAAGAAGCAAGTAAACCTTTATATTTGAATCATGCATGCTCTCAACTTTTGACTATTCAACAATTTCATTCATGAAAGAAAAGAAAGCTTATAGAAGGAATATTAATATAGTAGTTCATGTGGTGGAATGCAATTCACTAAAGTTGATGATTTACTAGATTGCTCCAACACTTGAAACCATTTTGTGCACCATTATCATTCAACATGGTTGCACTCAAACACACTGTAAACTCATTATCACATTGTATGTAGAATTTTGAAGCACAATAAAACATGTACCATTATCACTATTTGAGGTATGATGATTACGTGGTCCAATTGGTGATGCAATAACACATTTTCTTTTAATCAAATAGAATGTAAGAAATTGATTGGATTGGATTATATCCATCGTTGATTTGGTGGGCACCTTAAATGCAATGTGGAAAGTGGGCCAATGTTAGACATGGGAATTGAAGGCATGCTCTTAAATTCAATTGATTATTGTGGAGTTTGAAGATTATAACATGTCAATACAAACAAATTTCATTTGTACACAAGCTTACCAATGACATAAATTGTATTTTTCAAGTTTAAAAAGCAATCAAACCATTTATGAGATACAAGATACCATAGAATTTTTACAACTTAGAAAACAAAATTACTCACCTTCCAAAAAATACAAATAGTTTGGCATCTATTTAAGAATTGCTTGAAATCATACAACAAACACTTATATAAATCCATACTAACTCACATATTAATGGCACACGACCTAACTATAAATTTTTTATAATAATATCAAGAAGGTAAGCAAACATTTGTTCCTTTTAATCTTAATATAATACATTAATGAACAAAGGATGGATTGATTTATGAATTAGAATAAAGCTAATGGAGGCCTAATAATTTCCATATATTATTAGGCATAAAGATGAAATGAATTCAATATGCAAATTCATTCTCATAGTTCATTTGTGGTTTCCAAGCTTTGGGTTCATCTAGTGTATTCAATTTATGTGTGAGGCAACCCAATATACAAACATACCTTGAGAGTCAATAGGCATGTTGAATCATGCATGAGCCCTTCCAAAACTTCATACAAATTAGTGTAACCACTTTGTCAAGATCATGAATAAAAAGGCATTTGTCATCACCCTTGTTGCATTTGCCAAACCTTGTGTGAAATTGACAAAATGTTTAGTTTTAGGCACAAACAAACTTGTGTGCATTGTGGAGATTCCACCAAACCTCTTCATTGGAAATTGTATGAGTTGTTTGTTTTAGGAACCCTCACAAGTTTTATTTCCACTTCCAACACAAACATACTTGCAAGTGGGAGGTTTTTATCATGTGTTTTCACATTCATACAATGACTCATTGTTGATTATTTGTTAAAGATAAAGAGTTATCTAAACAAAGAACTTATTACACAAGGTAGATAGCAAAGAACAATAATAGGAATCCTTGAAAATATGCCACCTTCCCAATCATAAGTATCAAAGAAAAACATGAAGGAGATACAAGCAAATGTAAAAAGAGGAAATATGTACACAACTCCTTTAATTCAAGACCTTTTCAATGTCAAAAGTGTAGACATATCAATCCACTAAGCAAAACAAAGATGTCATCATTTCCACCATTTCCAACATGCCCTTGAAGATCTGAAAAAAAGTTGTGATAACTAGACAGTGGCAAAACCCCAACATAAAATACTATCCCCAGTATTGATAAAGACTTGTTTGGATGATGGTTGGTTATTGAAGGTGATTGTTCAAGAAGTTCACTAGGAAGTTGGTGTAATGGGTGAAAGGAAACAACACCACACCAATCAATTGATCCCATATACATGTATTTAACAACTTAGATCAATCAAAGTTTAAGAAAGGCTAATATGTATTCCTATATTAGAAAGACATTGCAATGTGTGTTGTGAAAAATCCATTTTGTATCTAACCAAACCAACCCACATAATCCATTCTTTTGGTAAATCACAATTTGCAAGAAATGAAATGTCCTTGGAGTGGACACAACTAATTACATTACATTTAGAAAATTACATGCATGTAATGAAAGAATAAGTCATTGGACTTTAGGTAGACTACTGTTAACGTAATGAATTAAATACACAATAAATAAGCATGGAGGAAATAAAAAACAAGAATATTAACATTCCAAGTCAAAAAATTAGAAACACTTCTAGGAAACAAGAAATTCCAACTTGATTTTAAATACATGAGGATGCCACCCCAATCCCAACATACATGACAATAACTTTATAATTTGTACAACTTTTTTCAAGGAATTTATTATTAGTTTAAACTTGTATAACAACAATGGTTATAATAGTCATGGCTTCCTTCTTTTACCTTTTTTTTTTTGGCATCAACAATTACATTTAACCTAGGGTACACATTAAATATAAACACATACAAATATTTTTTCAATATACATATCAAGATTGTTGAACACATGACATTTTACATCATTTGCCATGACTCCATATATAAGCTTCAATTAACAAGTTTAAGACAAAGGGCAACCACATGATAACACTACAAGAAATCTTGATTTTTTTAACTAGGAACTTCAGTCAAAAAAACCCCCTATATGGTTTTTTGCCCCCATGTCCAACTTGACCAAAGTGCCATTTCGAACAAGTCAATTTGGACCCAATTGTTTTGACTAGGTCTTTTTGGTTAATTATTTTTTACTGAACCATTGTGACACTAATATAATATATTTTATCAAAATTAATATGAAAAATAAATAATTAATTACCTTACCTACCCTACCTACCTACCTACTTAATTAATAAACCTAATAATTATTGTCAAAATATTACTTATTTATTTAACTACCAACCCTATGTCCTAAGTTAGGCCAAGCCCCCTAGGCTAGGCCAAATAGCCTAAATTAGGTGGTTTAGTAGCTTTTGCAACCTAGGCTACCTAATTAGGTCACCTAAGTAGCCAAAGTAACTTAGGTTGCAAGTGTGGGAACTTGAATTCCTCACCTCCACATTGAGGAGTCAAGTCCTTAATCATTGCACTACCACCCCATAAGGTGATTTTCTTGGACAACATATTTCTAATGAACATGATTTTAAACCAATATATTGTAATCAATTTTCATGAATTGTTTTTTAACATGGATATTGTATCAAATGAAATTGAATTTTTTTACACTACTTACATAAATAGGTAAGTTATAGGTAGGGTAGCCTAGGTAGGTAGGAAATACCTATTAATAAATGCATGTACCTAAATAACGTGTAGGTTTATAATCTACTAAGCCTTATAAGTACCTACTAGGTTTATGTTTATACCTACCTAATAAGTTATTTGTGCCTATGTTATTTAGTAAGTTATGTAGGTATTTACTAACCTATTAATAGACCTAGCTTAGGGTTTAGGGTTAATAGGGTAATAATCTAGCTTATTAGATAGGTCTAGGCTTAGGCTACTTAGCCTAATAACTAGGCTTAAATGGCTTAAGCTAGTAATTTAGTTAATAAGATAGGCTACCTATAGGTAATTAATAAAAATAATTTAAAATGATTGATGAATTACTATAAATTATAAATAAATATTATCAATGATTAATAATTGATTATTTCCTAGGATTAAAATAATAATAAATACTAAATAATGAGTATTTATTATTAATTAATAATTATCAATTAATATTTAAAATTTTATTATTAACTAAAAATTAATTTAAAATAATCACTTATCAATAATTATTTATAATTATATATTGATTAATGATTATAAATTACTACCAAGTGTTAGCCCAAAAATTAGATAAAATTGATAATTTGATAATAATAATTTAAAAATTAACAAGTTGATGGATAAATTAATTATTGGTTATTAATTGACATTTATTTGGTGACTAATTAAATATATAAAATATTAATCATAAATTAATGAATATTATCTATCAATTATTAAATATTAACTAATCAATGTACTAAACTTAAGTACCTACATGTGCCTAAAGGTAGCATGTAAGTAGCTTATTAAATTTTATAAATAACTACTAAGTGTAATATGCCTAACCTAAGGCCTACTATCTATGAACTTAAGTTTAGTTTGTACCCTATGTAAAATAAATTTGTAGGTTAAATAATCAAATTAATATGGTTGATTTGACTAAGTGTCAAATCAAAATGACCAATTTGACTAATTGTAAATCACAATGGCCATTAAATATGGTCAATATGACTAAGCCTTGATCATCTTGATGGACCTTTAGCCTTTTTTATTAGATGTTTGGTTTGTCACATGGTCAAAAAGGTCACTTTATTCAAATGTCTTAGTCAAAAGTAACTCATGTCTTTCATGCCTGAGACCTTTAGTCAAAATGACCATCCTCCTTGGTCAATGTGAACATTTCAATCAAGTTGGACCTTCTAAAAAATCACATTTTCTTGTAGTGTAATTAAGAATTAGAAAGGGGAAAATGAAGCAAATTAACCCCATTTACTAGTTTGGATTGACTTTCAAAGGATTTTGTCCACTTTAAGTTTACACCATGTTAATTTTTGGCACATGGTTAGTTGAAGTGAAAAATCATTGATTGAATGAACATATATACAAATTATCTAGATAATAATCCATATAATTATTTTAGCCATTTAGACCAAAACAAAGGATGACAATGAAACACAATCTTTTATGCATTATGTTTTAGGTGATTCACTTCCAAACTTGGTGTAAATGACAACAAAATTGAATTTGGTTCAAAACATAGTCTAACACACACAAAACAAATCCCCATAGACTTCAAAAAAACATGATTCAAGGTATGTTAGTTTTTCATGCTTAAAAAAAATAATGATCATAAATATTAGATGGAAAAAACTATTCATCATCTTGTGAAAAATACTTTGATATCTATCAATGAACATTAACATCAAATTCTATACCGATGGAAAGTTTGAAATGCAATTGGAATTGCTACTATGCGAAAATCTGAAATCAAAGAAACCAGCATCAGCCCAATTACACAATAAATAATTGTAGTACTTATTCACATAACAAATATATAAATTTTAGAGGTTTACCTACAAACTCACACTTTATATATGAAAGTGTGTTGTTGCTTTGTAGTACCATAACTATCACTCACAACACAACAAGCCACCATGTGATTTCCTTATGACAAACCAAAGATGAAATCATATCACAACAACCCAAATAAAGGGTTTTTTTGGGTGTGTTTAATGCCTCAAATTTATAGTAGCAAAACATTTATTACAAAAGCCTAGAGAGGTTCAAACTATCCTAATATGAATACAAATAATAGGTAGGAATTTCTTGCATATACAAAGCTTTACTTATGATCAATATTCAAGTTTCAACCTTGAAAAGAACATATAGGGTCAAAATGATAATAACATTGCTATGATTATTTGATGACACATTTTGACCCTACATTTTGATTATTTCCTATGATTTTGATAAAAATTATCGGTAGACCACCTTCTAAATATTATTAGACATATGTTTGGTCTAAAAATTGATGTGAAAGTTTTAATATTTCAATGTGAAATGAATTATGAATGATAAAAAATGACAAAAAATGACATTTAATTGTTTCTTGTAAATTGGGAAAGTTTCAATGCATTTTATTCTTAATTTCTTCATTTGATGGTGGTGTATTTTACAATTTCTATTTCCAATGTCATTATTATGGCATGCTTTTTAAGTTCATTTTTTTCATTCAATTTGTGCTACAAACTTAATGTCATCATTTCATTATAAGTTTTTTTTTTAATAGTATACATTCCATATTTTAAAATATGATTCTTACTAGAATTTATTATAACATAGGTAATTAAAAATTTGATAATGTTATATGTTGAATATAGATTTACATTTTAAGTTCATTTACAATCTAAAAAATTATGATTGTGATATTCCAAATAGTCCTTCTAACTATGTTTTCACCCTACTTGCATCGTTCCTCAATCACAAATGAGGTACAACTTAATAATTTGTTTGGTTTCAAACTTCAAATACAATCCTCAATATTTGTTCAATAAACAAGCTTCATTTTAGTTTGCAAGTGTCATAATTTGTATTGGGAACACAAAAGTTGCTAAACAAGATGATTAAACAAGTATGCAAATTTAAGATTTTGTGTCCACGATCCCATCCAATGTTTTGTATTGAAATGGTTTATTGGAATGTTGAAATTTGTTGAGGTTTGTAATTTTCAAAGGTTGGTTATTTGGGGTGCAAGATGGCAAGATTCGAAAAGGTGTGGTGAGTTTACGGTGCAAAGCAATAAGTTGGAGTGTAGAGCAATGCCCCAAAACTAGCATAGTTGGGATTGCCTCATTGGGGTGAATGCATGAATGGGTGGATGAATATTGATGTCATAGTGTAATTTTTTGCACAATCATTTTGTTCAAACCTTTTTTTTTAATGTACATGAAGGTTGGTTTTAAATCTACTAGATTAATGGATTTTTGTTGTTTAACTACTTAGTCATTTGGGGTTTGAAAAAGCAAATGAACTTATGGGGGATATATTCATTTGTTAGTATTGGCAACCCATCCATGCATTCACCCATTAGACATAAATAATTCATCTATAGAAACTTGAAGGCCTATTGAATTTGTAGCAAAATATATTTTTTCTTTTCTAGGGAATGATTAAAAAAGAATAACATTATGGGGATTCCACTTGAGAGGGAAAAAAAACTTACACATCCTTGTTATTTTCTATAATGAATTGAAGATCTATTCTCCTGAAAGGTCCAAGAATGGAAAGTTGTAGTGTAGAATGATTATACTTGTGAAGTAATTTCTTAACATATTGCAAGCAAAATAGGATTTTTACATGCACATGATCATTCACCTTAGCTGACTTTTTTGGAATACTTTTTTGCATTATGTTACTTTGTCTGGATGTGATTGTGGAGACAAAATCCCATTCTAAACATAACACTACTATTTGTGCATCGTCTCTCATTAGCCACCACATTCATATGTGCTAAAGGAAAGATGGGTTTACAAAAGACCTTCTCTAGGAATTGCAAGTAGAGATTTTCTAGGACAATGTTGAATTTGGCAAGCAAAGGCAAGAACGCTCATGCAAGGTGAGAAGCCATTGAAGTTGTGGACCTTGATGTGATTGTAATGATTTAAAGATGCAACTCACACATTTTTAAAGTAGGATTGCACATATGGATAGACTAGAATGGGGAGATATTACTTCAAGAAGATGGCTCGATCACCATCACCATCTTTTTCCTCTCTACTTTTTCCATCCACATATATTAGCTACAATTGTGAGGTTAATGCAAAAAAACCAAATGTTGGTGTGATCCATTCTAGAAACAAAATTCTTTAACATGATGACGAACAAGCCTCCAAATTCTTTATATTGTTATTCATGCTACATTGCTTATCTCATTGTGGAGCTTCAAAATTTCCACACCCTTTTCAACTAGTTCTATTTTGGTTTCAGATTCCAAAGGACCCTAAAACAAGCTCTTCAAATCTTGAACTTCAATATGGATCGCCTAAAAGATTATAGTCAATCAACAACAATTTGTTCAAATGGAGGGTTGTAATATGAATTGCCGGAAAATGACATTTATGTATTGAAATGTATGTTCATTCTATTGGACAATGGTCAATAGTGTTGCCCAAATACATGTAAGAAATAGATTCTCTAAATCTTGAGGTTGATTGTGAAGATAAATAAGGAGGTGAGAAAGGAAAAGGACATGAACCACAATGGTGGAGTTGTCATGCCTTCTTGAGAGGCCCTTAGGAGAGAACCACAAACTCAAATATGCACTTTTGATACGCAATTTCGAAATGCACTTTTGATACACACTTTCCTCCTATTGTTGAAAATGAGCACTCACTAGTTCACAATTCCATTAGTTCGAGATCTAGTAATCTCTTTTGTATCTCTTGAGGCAAAGGAATGAGGAACACACTCATTGAGAAAACTTGGAATTCTTTAGGTGTGGTTGTTTTTTCAATAGTTCATGGTGGAATCACAACTGTAATATTGAAGGGAGACAATGGGGACAAACCCCTATTGCTTGTGATACTAGTGGGTTACCAATTAGGGCCATTTGTGAAAGGTGGAATTTCCCCTAGAAGCTCTGCCCTTCTCCTTGCCCTTGCTGCTAATATTCTCTCCTTCCATATCCTTCCATCCTGTACAAACACTATTTGAATGAGACTTTCCATTGACTACTTCACACTGAGCTAATGGCCTATAGAAAATGAATATATTGAAACATATTCTTTTACTTGATTGGCATTCCAAGACCCACAAATCATAGTGTATTGTGTGTGATAGAGATCAAGTATATGAGATGTCTTCCTTCTTGAAGGATTTACAGGGACAAAAGAGGTCACGAAAAGCATTGAAGATCTCCTTGCTTTGAGATACACAAGGTGGGGTTGGATCAACCTCTAGGAGGGAGGTGCATACAGTTCAATGGGTGCATGAACTCTAGTAAGAACAATCTCTGTTTCCTTTGGTGAACATGCAATCTCAGATCATATGGACAGCGGCATAAGACTGCAAGTGCATGAGATTTGCTAGAAAATGATGGTTTCTTTGCTGTCTCTCTCCTACACAATGTTGAGAACAGAACAAACACAAAACATGAGCTGGAATTGAATGAGTAACAAACACCAAACAAAGGGGAGGGTTTAATATTTACTAACATGCATGATTCCAGGCTCGGGTCGCGGGCACTGCATAGGTTGGTCAACATCCAATGGCTCTGAAGGGTGCTCCACTGGAACAAATATATCCAAAGGCACCACACCATGTGGGCTTTTGCTTGCATTGGTCTGATTTCCATTTGTAATACCCTGTGTTCTTGAAGCCTTCACTTCCTGCACCAAGCAAATCGGTCATTATGGGTGCCATCAGGTCTGACATTAGATCTTCCCACACACTGTACTGTGATGCACAACCATAGATTATGTTGATAAGAAGCCTTCAGACCTAAAATGTTTTTGAATGCAGAATGTAGACATTTGTATAAGCAAAATTCAGGGGATCTCCAGATTGAGAACATACCAAAACCCTAGACAGCACAATCAATTCAGAAGGCTATAGAATGCACATCCCTCATGACCACACTTATTTTCTAGGGCCTAAACTGAAGATAGTTTTCCTGCCTTGCCATTTGACTTCCAATGCACAGTCCATAGAATAACAATACCCATAGAAGGGAAGCCGATAAAAATGAAATACGATTGGAAAACAAAAAGAGGGAGAGCAGCAATAGAGGTTGACATGCACCATGAACTGTGCTGAACGACGTGATGATCTGTTTCCAAACATATCCACCATCACTCTCCCACACATCCACTTCTTACACCTGCAATGCAATGCAAACAACACCCAAAAAAATGGAAGAATCTTCCCTCACTTCCCCTGATCTCAATGCCCTACTGTCTGTCTGTCTAACAACCCATCTGTCTTTGTCTTTTCCGCTTCAACTCATGTGCTTGACCAAAAACTGCAACAACAAATCAGACCCAATGCCACATTCTCACCACAGAGTGTGTTTATCTTTCTAGAAGATCATACTATACAGCAGCAGCAGCAGCAGCAGCAGGAGATGTGCAAGCAAGCATCAAAGCTGCTAACAAATGGATTTCTGGAAGGAACCCAATACATCAAAAAAATTAGGTAGGTACCCAATGTAATTTCTCCTCAGTGAACACTACAGCTTACATCAGGACTTGATCCCAAAGCCAAACATCTGTAGTTCTGAATGTGCAGCAAGTCTCATAGTTTGAGTCTCTCCATCTTTGTGAAAACAACGGGGTTCAGAGCTCTCTGGAAAGCTGGAAAACAAATTCAGAGCAGCTGGAAGGCAACAACAAACATGGCATTGATCAGGCCTTGTCCCTGATTCTTGCTTCTTCTTCTTCTTCTTATGTTTTTTTCCTGCATTTTACTCTTCCCATTTCAGCCAAGGCAGTTAGTTGCAAGGAGAGAGGAGAAAAAAAAGAAAAGAAAAGAAAAAGGAACATAGTTGTTCTTTCAAGTCTACTAGAGATCCACCAGTTGCAAGCCATGCATGCAAAGTTCCTCTGAGGAGGAGGAGGAGCTGTTGCTGCTTCTGCCCCTTCTGCAAAAGGGAACTGGATTCCCTTCTGCCATCCTTCCATCCATCCATCCATCTACCAGTGGACCATGAAGGATGGATGGTAAGTAGCCAAGAAACAGTTTTCTGTTGGGTTTCAAGTTCCATACTCAACCATGGTGGTTACCTCAGTTGCTTTTGGGTTGTAGTTTAGCAGGTAGGTACTAATAAGAACATTCCTTACCTTCATGTATAAACCAAACCACTATCTGCTTACTTACTAGTCACCTATTTTCCTACCTATCTGCCTAGATATAGGATCTAAACTCTTACAAAATGGGTTAGTGAGGTTGAAACCCCAATATTTCATCCACAACCCAGTCATCCATCCCCTTCCTTTTTGCCTTTTTCATTACTACTCTTTTATTATACTACCTACCTAACCCAACCAACCCAACCCAACCCAACCCACCATCACTGCATGAGAGCTGTTGTGATGAGTGAGTTAGTGGGAAAGATGAGATCTTGAGACTTGAAGCTTCTATGTATTTGAGGACTCAAACAAGAGCTTGAGACTTGAAATTTCAATATATTTGAGATCTCAAACGAGATTTAGAGACCTGAATTTGTTACATATATTTGAGATCTGAAACGAGATTTTGAGACCTGAAGTTGTTACACATTTGAGATCTTAAACGAGATCTTGAGATCTGAAGCTTCTTTGGTTGAAGAAGGTTGGTATGTTGGTAATGATCAACTTATCATGTATCTTGGCATCTAGTGGAAATACTAATGATTTATTGGAGTAACAATTACTCAACTTTGTTGGAAATTGATCTTTGATGAAAGGACCTCTACTTAAAAGCATGAGTGTATGGATTTTGGTCATCTTTTTCATATGATCACAACATGTTCTACTGCATTTGTTTGTCCTACTTAACAAGCCTATTTGGTGTTATTTTTGCTGGTGGGTTGCTTGCAGGTCAGCCCTGGTTTGAAGACACAGCGCACTTTGTCATGTTGAGTGGGAAGGAAGCAAAACTACAAGGCTATGATGACATCATTAGGAATGAGGACTACTATGACAATCTCATGTGTGACACAAGTGCAAAATCCACATTTCCTGGCATCCAATTACCAAAATTTCCCCCCCAAGAAAAATAAAATAAAAAATAGTCATATTCACTCTATGAAAATTTAAAAATTTCCCAATTTTTGGTTTTAAAAAAGAAAAAAGAAAAAAAAAACAACTATTACAGACCCCCTTCTACTACTGCTCTTTGTTATATGACATTTACCTTCCATGTAATCGCCCCCACTAAAAAAGGCTGAATACCATGAAGAGTCTGTGGCATCATAAGAGTCCACTTGTGGATGGAACTAAGTTAACTACGTAATTAATAACTGTTCTTCTTCTCTTCATAAGTGCAAAAGAAAAAAGAAATTTGTACATAGAGTGCATTACATACTCAGGACCGATTGATTGTTCCTTTTCCTTCCAAGAAAGCCTTGACTATGAGAAGAAGGCTTAGCCCTTAACATTGGGAAGATGAAATAGCACAGAAAACACAGCCATTTCTGTAAGCTTCAATTCTAATCAAAGGTAGGTTAGAGACATTTGCTCTGTGTAGTTTTGAGTTGAGAGAAATGGGTACTTCCAGGCTGCCAACTGCTGGAGCTATACAGGGAGGAATGTCAGTTGTCAGTTGAGTAGAGTGCAGAGTAAGTTCAAAATTTTGGCCTCCTCATCACAATGATGATGATGATAGGACAGCTTTCTGGTCTAACAACAAAAATAATAATCATAATAAATAATAATAATAACATATCTATATATATATATATAATTTTTTAAATTTATATGTATTTTTTAATTTTTTAATTTTTAAAAGCCTTTCTACAAGGTTCCATCAGATAGTGTAAAGACCAATGCTTGGTGGGTACTCAGTTTGGTGGGTTAGAATTGTCGGTTCTGGTTCCAGTTAGTTAGTAAAAATTGAATCGAAACCTGGTCTGATTTTTTTGAATCAGGTTCTCAAGTTATTAAAGAACAAAACTGGAACTGGGAACTCGAGGTTTTAAGAACCAGACCAAAACTGGGTCTGATTTATAGAACCTGAATTGGGATTTAAATTTTTTTTTAAAAATTTAAATAAAAAAAAGAAAAAAAAGAAAAAAAAGGAAAAAAAAAAAACCAGACCTGAAACTGGATTCCAAGTTCCATTTTATTTTTAATTTTTTTGCAAACCACAAATTGGTACTAGAATTGCTCTAATAATATACTTAAGTTATTCATAAAAGTAAGGAAAACACAGCACCATAACCCCCTCTTTGGACATAAAGGACATGAATGAAACAAAAAAGTACACTGGGGGGCTTAAACGGAGCTCAACAGGGACTCAAACTCAAATTAGCAGCAAAATTTGGTGCTGAGTTTCATACTGTCTTTTTTTCCTTGGTGTTCCCAATGTGTTTCATATTATTCTCAGCATGTTCCCAAAACCGGTTATCAACTTGGGTATTGATAACCTACCAGCCGGTTGTTGATTTGTTGATAACCAATAATAACCTAACTTCTTGGTATTCTAATTTCTAATTTTAATAACTTATGACATGGTTTATCATCCAGGTAGTTTAGGGTAGGTAGCCAAGAATGTAGAAGGATTTTTTTTTTTCCCTTTCACTTTTATTCCTTGTATTTAGCCAATTATGGCTAATGTTTTTTGTTGGGTGATTGTCAATTTGACCACATCACAAAATTGCAAACAAAAAACTGCTGCTTCTATGCCTCCAATCAAATGCCCTAGGGTGTGTGAGTCCCCTTATTTTCCGCTTTGTCCATGTGGGTACATGGTTGTTTTATCCCCTCTCAAACTAGGTCCTCTAGACGCCTGATTGCCAAATGTAGGGTTTGGCATACTCAAGTTCAATAGCCTTTCAAAATTTTGGAAATATTGTTATGTTATGATTATGTCAGGTTGAAATGGTTAAGAAGGATATCATTTATAGGTGTTGGTAGATATGGCATAGAATAAGTATTGGGTAAATTTGAGAAGCACCATATTACCTTGTGAGAACTATGCATCGGAATTTTTTTGATATAGGGACTTATTTTGGACTCATCCATGTATTAGGTGGATCATAAGTTTCAACCTAGCTATTTTGTGTTAAGAAAACACTATATGCATGAAGGGGAATCAAATAGCTTCACTTCATATGTGCCAAAAATATTAGGTTGTAAATGGGAAGATGTGAAACAATATAGTAGCTTATTTATGATAGAGGTGGGTATTTTGGAAAATTGAGAGAATCATCTAATAGGCCTCAAGTTAACAAATGGTAAATGTTTATCAAGCATATGTGAAAAGGAAGAATTAATCATCCACTCTTTTCAAGTACTTCAAAAGGTTTGTGAAAAGGGCATTAGGCTCTGTCTTTCATGTTTATATTCTCTCAAAAAGATGTGTGTGAATTTGTGCATGATGGAAGAAATACTAGCAACCCAAAGATGTGTGAGTGTCAAAATGCTTGAAAGGACAACTTATATGGATTTGGCATCATCTTCATAAGGAGAAGTCTCTAGGTGTGTGATGAGATGCCCCTTGGGGGTAGCCTGAATAAAGATCATGCCTTATGTGTTGTGGGTGATCCTAGCTATGAATGAGAGGTGTGTGTGGGGTTATGACTTGTGACCTTTGTGTAAAAGGACTTTATTTCAAAAATGAAACCTCATAGACCCATACCAATCTTAGGCTATAATATTCTCCTGAACTTCAATTTGGTAATGGGTAAAAGTATGAACTATTTTTTCTACCATCAAACATGTCCACGGAAATCCCATTATTTTTCAAGTTGCTAATTTCTTTTTGGGACATAAGTTGATATTATTGTGCCCAGACCAAATAATAGGCGTTTGAAATATTTATCTTTGACCAAAGAAAATATTAGTTATGTTACTTGCAGTTTGTTATAATTAAATTTTGAGACCATTTGTAGCATTTTGTTTATACATGGGCACAAAATAGCATGTTATAATTTGTTGGGCCAATAAAGACAATTTGAGACCCAATCGTTTTTTTTTACCAAACCCAACTTTTGTATAGTTCTTCTCTGTTTTTACTAAATACTTTGGATTAATAGAACTTATAAGTAAACATGCCATTGTGATCAAGTCCATGACAACTTGTACAAAAACCAATTACAAATCTGAACCCTTTTCATTTTTATTCCACCTTTCCCACAATACTTTCACATTTGTCTTACACTAAGCATTTCAATCAAGAGACAGACATATCATAAAACTCAAGTCACACACCAAAGGATCTCATTGTAGTGATGGCTAATTTCAATGGCATAAAAAATAATTTATCAACTTCCAGGAAAATTAATCTTGCCAACTGCAAGTTGGCTGATGAATTTATCAGCTTTATGGAAAATAATGAGCTACACACTTCGATTCCATATCTTAAATTACACTTTGATTGATCCAAAATTGAAGCCAAGATAAATTGCACACATACCAAACCTTAAATTCCAACTAAAACCCATAATAAAAATAATAATAAAATCTTAACATTTCTATGGTATTCTAACTAAGTTTGGTCAATAAAACAGATTATTTATGATCTTATCTATGCAATCAATCCTTCTACATAATTGTGAGCTGATATTCAAATTTTGGACAACCCAAGTGGTAATCAAACATCATTCTTTAATGTAACACAAATAATATCCAATGAACCAAAAGTCCAAAAGGAATTCGATGCATTTGGAAAGCTTAATGTGATATGAAGCAACCAGATTGAACCAAAACCAACACCCACGAACACACCACCATGGATTGATAGTACATGAAAAGGACAACTTTTTTTCCATTGGGTTCTTGTTTCATAACTAACATCCCCCATAGACGAGGGTTCTAAAAATGTGTTATAAGGGTCTAAATTTTGAGTTCGTACAACTGCATGGCCTCAAAACATGAAACCAAGGGTGGTGCATTTTGGCGTGCTGGGTCACACTAGCCGTTGTTGTGAACTGGCCAATTGACAACATAACATAGTTCATACATAGTTCCCCATGGCCGCATAGATCTAAGTTTTTGCCTACACCATAATAGTCTTAAGGCTATTTCACTATTTGAACTTTCGAAATTAACACTTTCTTTATTTCTTTTGTGAATAGATATGAATCTAGAGTCCAAGAAGTTCACCAATTTGGGCCTCATAACACTCATGCAATGGTTGTTTTATTACTTGACTCTTTAACCCACAAGCTTGAGACCAATTCACTAAATTAAGCTAAATTCTAATACACATTATTATCACTAGCCTTTCATTTTTTTGTCTTGGCTTTTCATTTGTAAAGTTGGGTTTTTGCCGAAGTTGTCTTCTACAACACTGCACATTTGAAAACTTTTTGTTTTTGCCTTCATTTTGCAAGACTCAAATATTTTAACACAGATCACAACTCCATTAGCAACTACAAATTGTCAGCAGCAGCAACAGAGATCAGCAATTGAACACATGTGGAAAAAGATCATGCCAAGTCCAATTCTAATGTAATTTAGCCCACTAAGTTCATGCACTTTGTGGTCTGCTTCTTCTTCTTTTTCCAACGAATTTCCTGTTTAATTGCATTCTAGTTTGTACAAAGATGAAGAACAGTGAAGAAGTTTCAACTGCCTGGAAGAGGAGAATTGTACAGATATTGGGTATTGGGTTTATACAGCATGAATGCAACTCTCTCTCTCTCTCTCTCTTACACAGAGAAAACAATTGTACGTAACTAACTAACAAGGGGGAGACAAAAAACATTCTTGAATGTAGAGGATCACACTAGTGTGAGAAAACACAGATCTGTACAGAATGAAGAACAACAAGTTCCCAATGCATGCTCTGTGCACATGATCTGCTTGAAAGAGATGAAGTATAAGGTGTACACAAAAGCTGCTGTACAGCATGCAATTGCAGATCCGATCTCTTCACCCATACGGTTCTGTCCATGAGTCAATGCCTTAGACATGATAAGCATTGTTTGCAAGAGACTCAGGATCGTGTGCCTTAACAGCATGCCCTTTCCCGAGGCCAAGTATATACACTTTGGGCCAAGACTTTGCAAGGCAATAGGTAAAATATTTATTCACTTCAATTTTCTGCTCCCAAGGTGTAATGCTTGCTTGGGGAGGTTGTCACTTCTATTTTGTTATTAATGGGATGCAAATATATATATAAGGTGCAACTTATTGAAAAATAAATAATATAATATTATTTATTTAAATGCAAATCAAGTGTCAATAAATTTTTTTGAAAATATATTTAAAATAGGCTAAAAATATGTTACAGACACAAAAGAATTGGGTGTTTCTTTTACACATGTGAAGAAGGGTCTAGGTTTAAACCCTTCTGAATTTTTCGACCCCTCCATTTGATCTACCCAGCCTCATTACGAAAGCCTCAAATCAGAAAGCACAATCTGATCAGGCTAGTTTCATCCCTAGGCCTGCACGAGCCTATTCCACGGACCCTGTTAATATATTTGTGTATATTTCCTACACTAATTCTATAACCCTTGTTTGTATGCAAACAAACAAGGGTTAACAAGGCATCACAAACATGCTGGCCCTGCCAAAAGATAAGATGTTGTACATCTACCAACTACTGTGTCCACACTCTGAACACCCAAAAAGCCATTCCAATTTAAACAGTTTAAACACTTTCATCGAAGAAACTAGTTCTAATAAGGTAAAATTTCCAAAAGTTGGATCCAATGCGATAGTCCCTGTGTCCCTGTGGAGGCTCGGCCCAACAAACTCACTTCTCTTCTCCCCATTCCTCAAGGTAAGTTGGAGATTCAGCTTTCATTAATATGGAAAATTTTCCTTGTGCAAATTTATTAGTTCTGGGATGAAATGGGAACCTGATGGGAACAAGGATAATATAATATAACTAGTGGTACCCATGACCTTTGGACACCCGTGGCTACGCCACTCCAACCACCCGTGACACCTCGCCCAGCCCCCCGCAGCGGCTGCCCTGGTCGCAATCCGCGAATGTCTGATGATCGGAAGTTCTCACAGCGGTTCTCAATTAAATGTGTGTACTTTGAAGTTTGTGCCC
>Ga0116229_10000531_pt1 | contig 51197 bp, 56 predicted proteins | sample S1TSphgellanicum_3_FD_87313 | JGI IMG/M metagenome (GOLD analysis project Ga0116229, IMG submission 87313) | Host-associated microbial communities from peat moss isolated from Minnesota, USA - S1T2_Fc - Sphagnum magellanicum MG | ecosystem: Host-associated > Plants > Peat moss > Unclassified... | reverse complement strand
GCGTTCGGCGCGGCGCCGACGTCGTGCGCGGTGACGTTCGTCTCGCAGCGCTCGCTCGACGCGGGCCTCGCCGCGCGCATCGACACGCGCCGCGCGTTCGTGCCGGTGGGCAACACGCGCACGATCGGCAAGAAAGACATGCTGCACAACGACGCGACGCCGCGCATCGAGGTCGATCCGCGGACGTACGAAGTGCGCGCCGACGGCGAACTGATGACGTGCGCCCCCGCCACCTCGCTGCCGCTCGCGCAGCGCTATGCGCTCTTCTGATGAGCGTGCAACGCGTCGAGCGCGTGCTCGGCAACCTCGCTGACTTTCCGGTCGGCGCGCGGGTCGTCGAACGCGTCGCGATCGAGAGCGGCGCGATGGCGCGCCGGCTGTTGCGCCTGCCCTCGAGCATCGGCGATCTCGGCGTGCTCTTCGGCGACGACACGCGCTTGCGCGACGGCGACGTGCTCGTCGCCGACGAGTCGCGCGTGATCGCCGTCGCGGTGGTGCCCGACGACGTGCTGGTGATGCGTCCCGCCTCGATCGGCGAGGCGGCGGAACTCGGTCACGCGCTCGGCAACCGTCACCTCCCGATCATCCGCGACGGCGACGCACTGGTGGTCGCCTACAACGACGTGCTCGAAGCGCTCGTGGTGAAGATGGGCATCCGCTACGAGCGCAGCGCGCGCGTACTCGAGCGGCCGTTCGTGCACGCGCACGCGCCGCACACGCATGGTTGATCCGCGCTTCCTGCAGCTGTGCGATAGCGCGTTCCCGAGCGGCGCGTTCTCGCAGTCGTTCGGTCTCGAGACCGCAATTCAGGAAGGCCGCGTGACCGATGCGGCGAGCACGCGCGCGTGGATCCTCGCGTATTGCGGCGACGTGCTCGCCACGCTCGACGGTCGCGCGATCGTGCTCGCGCTCGGCGATACGCCGGTCGACGAGCTCGACGCGCTGCTCGCGGCGAGCATCTTCGCGACCGAGACGCGCGCCGCGAACCGGCGGCTCGCGCGCGCGACGCTCGATGCGTACGCGTCGATGGGCATCGACGACGATGCGTGCCGCGCCTATCGTGACGCGATCGAGCGCGGCGCGGCGAGCGGGATCCACGCGCTCGCGGTCGCGCTCGGATATCGCGCGATCGCGACGGCGCCGGCCGATGCGGTGTGCGGATACCTGAGTGCGGCGTCGGCCGCGCTCGCGGCGGTCGCGGCGCGTGCCGTGCCGCTCGGACAGCGCGACGTCGGCGCGCTCTTGTGGTCGCTGCGCGAGCCGATCGGCGCCTTTGCCGCCCGCGCACTGGAGGTACGAACGATGGACGATATGACGATGGCTGCGATCCCGTGCGAGATCGACGCGATGCGCCACGCCGATCTCGATGGAAGGCTCTTCGCGTCGTGAGTGCGATCAGAATCGGCGTCGGCGGACCGGTCGGCGCGGGGAAGACCGCGCTCGTCGAGCGGCTCGCGCGCGCGTTTCATCCGAACTACGACATCGCGGTCGTGACGAACGACATCTTCACGCGCGAGGACGCGAAGATCCTCACGCGCAGCGGGTGTCTGCCGCCCGAACGGATCGTCGGCGTCGAGACCGGCGGCTGTCCGCACACCGCGATCCGCGAGGACGCGTCGATGAACCTCGAGGCGATCGCCGAACTCGAGGCGACGTTTCCGGCGCTGCAGATGGTGATCGTCGAGAGCGGCGGCGACAACCTCGCGGCGACGTTCAGCCCCGATCTCGCCGACGTGACGATCTACGTGATCGACGTCGCCGGCGGCGACAAGATTCCGGCCAAGGGCGGCCCGGGCATCACCAACGCCGACTTGCTCGTGATCAACAAGATCGATCTCGCCCCGTACGTCGGCGCGGATCTCGAGCGGATGCGCCGCGACGCGACCGCGGCGCGCGGAACGCGGCCGTGGCTGTTCACCGACATGCGGCACGGCACGGGGCTCGAGCCGCTGGTCGCGTTCGTCGCCAACGCCGCGTTGCTCGACGCGCCGGTCGCGTGAGCGGGAGCATCGCCCTCGACTGCGCGCAGCGCAATGGCCGCTCGTATCTCGCGCGCGTGCGTTACGACGGCCTCTCGCGCGTGAGCCGGCCGCAGCGCGACGGCGATGCGGTGGCCGTCGTCATCGCGCACCTCGGGCCCGGCATCATCGGCGGCGATCGCTACGCGACCGGCGTGCGCGTCGAGGCGGGTGCCTCGCTGCTCGTGACCGGCCAGATGGCGACGCCGGTCTTCGCCCGCGCCGGCGCATCGTCGACCGACGCGCGGTGGCAGGTCGCGCCGGGCGGTACGCTGATCGTGCGCGCCGAGCCGCTGATGCTCGCCGCCGGTGCGCGTCACGACGCGAACGCCGCCATCGCCGTGGCGGGCGACGGGTGTGCGATCGTCGGCGACATCGTCACGGTCGCGCCGGGCGCGCTCGTGCGGTTGCGCACGAACGCTCGCATCGACGGACGTCTCGTGGCGCGCGACGCGTGCGATCTGCGCGCGAACGGCGACGCGATCGCAACGCTCTTCGCCGTGTGCGCCGACGGCGCGCAGCGCGCGGCGATGGCGGCCGTGCTCGCCCCGATCGTCGCCGCGGCGCCGGGCGTGCGCGGCGGCCTCGGCGCAACCTCCGGTGCGATCGTCGTGCGCGCGACGGCCGCGCAGGTCTGGGCCGCGCAACGGCTCCTCGCGCAGTGCGTCGCGGCGTTGCGCGCGCGCGTGACGCGCGCGGAACACGCGGCGGCGTAGCATTTCGCGACGCTCGCCGGGGAGGCGTCACCCGTCGGCGCGCTCAATTTCGCCCGGATGACGGACAACGCGCCATTCATCGCCGTCGTGCGAGACGTCGTTCGCGAGCGCGCCGGCGCCCCCGCGCTCGACGAACTCTCGTACGCCGAGCTCTGGCAACAGACGGGCCGGGTCGCGCAGCAACTCGCGCAGCGTGGCGTGGAGAAGGGCGAACGAGTCGCGATCTTCAGCGAGAACCGCCGCGGCTTCGTGCTGGCGTACCTCGCGTGCCTGCGGTTGGGCGCGATCGCGGTGCCGACCAACGTGCTCTACCGCGCCGCGGATTTCGGCAATATCCTCAGCGATGCCGAGCCGCTGCTGGTCGTCGGCTCGGCGCAGACGCGGCCCCACGTACCGGCCGGCGTGACGTTCGTCGACGCTGCCGACGTGGAATCGTGGGCGCTCGATCCGGCCTTCGATGCGGATCCGCCGGTCGTCGTCACCGGCGACGACGTCGCGATCATCATCTATACGAGCGGCACCACCGGGCGCGCCAAGGGCGCGATGATCACCCACGGCAACCTCGCCGCGATCGCGCGCCAGATCGGCGCCGCGTGGCGCTGGACCGCCGCCGACACGCTGCTGATCACGCTGCCGCTCTTTCACGTGCACGGTCTGGGCGCGGGGCTCAACGGCACGCTCGCGCACGGCGCGCACGCGATCCTGCGCGAACGCTTCGACGTCAACGACGTCGCCGCGTTGCTGCAGTCGGGCGAGGTGACGATGTTCTTCGGCGTGCCGACGATGTACGTGCGCTTCATCGAGAAGCTGCCGGCGCAGACGTTCGGGCGCGTGCGTCTGTTCGTCTCCGGTTCCGCCGCGCTCCCGGCCGACGTGCACGTCGCGTTCGAGAAGCAGTTTGGTGCTTCGATCCTCGAACGGTACGGATCGACGGAATTCGGTTTCCCGCTCGGTAACCGCTACGACGGACCGCGCGTCGTCGGCAGCGTCGGCGTTCCGATGTCGGCGGAGAATCACGTGACGATCGTCGCGCCGGGCACGATCGATCGCGTTCCCGTCGGCGAGGTCGGCGAACTGCTCGTCTCCGGGCCGAACGTGAGCGCGGGGTATTGGCGTCGTCCCGAAGCCACGGCGGATTCCTACATCGTGCTCGACGGCCGCCGCTGGTTCCGGTCGGGCGATCTCTTCCGCTTCGATCCCGAGCGCGACGTCTACGTCGTGATGGGCCGGCTCAAGGAGCTGATCATCAGCGGGGGCTTCAACATCTACCCGCTCGAGGTCGAGGCCGAGATGCGCGTGCAGCCCGGGGTGCGCGACGTCGCGCTGGTCGCGATGCCCGATCCGGCGCGCGGCGAACTGCCGGTGGCGTTCGTAGAAGCCGATTCGGACTTCGATAGCGAAGTGTTCTTGGGCGCATTACGGGAACGGCTCGCGAGCTTCAAGGTTCCAAAAGCGGTGCACGTCGTCGAGGCGCTCCCGCGCAATGCGATGGGAAAGGTCGAAAAACAGCGGCTGATCGCAAGCTTTACGGAGCCCGCGGGCGTCCGCACATCGTAGACACGGAGGGGTGTTCGTGAACAAGCCCGGTGTTGATGCCGCCGGCAAAGCGGCGATGGAAGCGGAAGCGGCGATCCGCGAATACGAGCTCTCGCGCGACCGCTACTTCCGCGTTCTCCGCATGGATGCGGAGGAGCGGGTCGCAAAATCCGTTGCCGGCCGGCGTGAGAAACTCATCGAAGAAATCGATAACTTGCGTTCGCTGGCGAGGATTCGCAACGACGCGCGCGCCCAAGCCCTGCGCGTGTACGGGCAGCGCTGTCCGGGGCGCGTGACGTCGACGTCGCTGCTGCCACCCGCCGCGACCGATCGCCTCGGCGGCGCCGACAAGCTCTTCAAAGCGGCGGTGAAAGCCGCTGAGGAATTCGCCGAGGTCAACGACATCTTGATCAAAAAGCGCGAAGCACTCGAAGCGATCGAAGCCGAGATGCGCGCGGTGCTGCAGAAGCACAACGAGGATCTGATCCGTTTCCTCGAGACGCCGAGCGGTCTCGAGAACGCGTTCAAGCGCGATCCGTTACTCGGACGCGCGCACGCGCGCATGATGGCCGCGATCGCGCAACGCGATGCGCTCAGCGGCGCGAACGCGTCGCCGGAAATCGCGGCTTCATGAGTAGTGCTGATGACGAGCTGATCCCGGGAACCCCGGGTTTCGAGCGCGCCCTCGCTCAAGGACAATTCGACTTCGCCAAGGCCCGCTATGCACGCACGATCACCAGCGATAGCGTGAAGGGCGTGATCGAAGCGGCCGCGCGCGAGCGCAGCAAACTCACCGAAGAGATCAAGAACCTCCAGATTCTTTCGCGCGCGCGCTACGAGGCGGCGGCGAAGGCCGCGCAAGAGTACGGCATGTTGCTGCCGCACCGTGTCGGCAAGACCTGGCTCCAGCCGCCCACCGCGCTCGAACGCGTCGGTGAATTCTACGGATCGATGCGACTCTACAAAGCCGCGGCGAAAGCGGCCAAGGAGTTCACCGAAGTGCAAGAGCTCTTGGCGAAGCGTCATTCCGCGCTCGCCAATCTCGAGCGGCAACTGCGCGAGCGTCTCGATAGCCAAGAGGCGATCGTCCAGGAAAATCTCTCGACGCCGAGCGGGCTCAAGTACGCGCTGCGGCGCGACCCGCTGCTCAATCAGGCCTACGAACATCTGCGCAAGGTCGCGAACGGACCCGACGGCATCGCCGATGCCTTCGTGCCGCACGCGCCCGACGATCTGCCGACCTTCATGCCGCTGCGAGCGGTCGACGGTCCGCCGCTGCGCCGATCGCTCTCGGATTCGCAATTTCCCGACGAGCCCGTCTAGTGCTCGAGCTCGCCGCCTGGTCGGCCGGTGGGCGCAGCGTACGCGGGTTCCGGCACGAGCGCGCCGGGGAACCGAATCAGGATGCGATCGCGACGGCGGGCGGACCGGTGGCGCTCGCGGCCGTCGCCGACGGGCACGGGAGCGCGCGCTGCACGCGCAGTGACGTCGGTGCGCGCATCGCGGTCCAGGTGGCGCGCGCGCTGCTGCCGGCGTTCGCCGGCGATGCGCGGAGCGTCGCCGACGTGCGGACCGCGATCGCCGGCGAACTCGTCGCGGCCTGGCGCAGCGGCGTCGCGGCTCACCTCGCCGCGCATCCGCTCGCCGCGGCGGAAGCACGGCACGTCGATGGTCCCGACGTGCGCGCCTACGGCGCGACGCTGGTGGCAGCCGTGGCGCTCGGCGACACGGTGCTCGTGGTACAGATCGGCGACGGCGATGCTTGGCTCGCCGGAGCAGGCATCACGCGCCGGCTCGTGCCGCGCGATCTGCGCTTCGCGCTCAACGGCACCGCGTCGCTCTGCATGGGGGATGCGGCCGATGAAGTGCGCGTCGCGCGCGTGACGGTCGACGGGCCCGCGCTCGTCCTGATCGCGACCGACGGCTACGGGCGCACCCTTGCGACGGACGCGGATTTCGAAGCCTCGCTGCGCTCGCTCTACGATCGCGTGCGCGCGCTCGGGCTCGAGGCCGTGCTCGACGTGTTACCGGTCGACCTGGCGGGAGCGAGCGCGCGGGGCGGCGATGATGTCACCGTGGGAATGGTGTATCGTGCATGATCGGCCGGTAAAGGGCTTCGCCTGGGGCGATGCCGTCCGCTACGTCAGCGCGTTCGGCGGCCTCGCCATCATCGTGTTCTTCGCCTGGCAGATCTACATGACGAAGCACATGGATCTGCGCTTCAAGTACGGCTCGATCGCGGTGATCGTCATCATCGGCATCGTCGGCGCGCTCGCCATCCTGCAACGCGAGCCCGACGAATTCACCGGCGACCGGCTCTACACGGCCGAGGAAGTTGCCGAACTGCTCAACGCGGTGCGCGCCGGCGGCGGCCGCTTCGTCGAAGCGGCGAGCACTGCGCCCGCAACGTGTCTCTTCTGCGGCAAGACCGGCGCCGAGGTGCGCGGTCTCGACGGCACGCGCTACCATCGCTCGTGTTTCCAGCGCGCCTATCGCGAACGCGAAGACGCGTCGCGCCGGCGCCGCGACCCCGTCATCTAGCGAGCGCGTCGACGAGCGGCGCGAGGTAGGCCGCGTAGCGCTGCGCGCGGCCGATGCTCGAGCGATAGAGCGGACGCCGCACTTCGGTGCGGCTCGCGGTCGCGACCATGCGCTGCGTGTCGTAGAACGTCCGCACCGCTTCGTCCCACGGCAGCCCGCAGAACGCCAAGAGCCGCGCAACGGTGGCGTCGAAGTCGGTCACCACGTCTTCATAGCGGATCTCGATGAACGCATCCGGCGGAAGCACGCGCTTCCAATGCGCGACGGTGCGCTGATGCGCGCGATAATAGCGGCCGATCTCCGCGAGATCGTACGCGAAGTCTTGGCGCCCCGAGAAGAGCGCGGTGTAGAGCGAGAGCCCGTTGTCGAGCGGATCGCGCGTGCAGAAGACGAGTCGCGCGTTCGGCAGCATCGCGTGGATCATGCCGGCGTACAAAAAGTTCGAAGGCATCTTGTCGACGACGCGCGCACCGGCCGGCGCGATCGCAGCGAGCGCTGCCGCGTACGTTTCGCCGAACCGTGCGACGGCCGCCGCATCGAGCGCCGGAACCGTTGCGGGATACGGGCCCGGCGCTTCGATCGTCTCACGCACGAAGGCGAGCTCGCCTGCGCCATAGACGTTCGGCAGCGTTGCGAGGATTTGTTCCACGAGCGAGGTTCCCGAACGGGGCATCCCCATCACGACGATCGGGTCGGCGCTCGAACGGCGGGGCCCGCGCAGCCGTTCGAGCGCGGCCGCGTCGACCGTCGCCGCGATCGCGTCGGCGCGGCGTTCGTCGGTGCCGACGTGGTACACGATCGTCTCGCGGCGTAAGCGATTGCCCTCCGCGTAGTGCGCGAACGCGGCATCGGCATCGCCCGCGCCGAGGTACGCCTTGCCCAGCGCGAAGAGCAGCATCGTGCGCTCCTCGCGCATCGCGAACGGCGGCGTGTCGAGCAGCGCTTCCATCGCCGCGAGCTCGGGATCGCCCGCAGCGAACTTCTTCACTTGCGTGAGGCCGAGCCAGCCGCCGAGGCACTGCGGGTCGGCCGCCAGCGCGCGCTCGTAGCGCTCCGCGGCGCCGGCGAAATCACCCAGATCGAGGAGCGCCTCGCCCGCGCTCGCGAGCGCCGTGGCGGGATTCGGCGCGATCGCGATGGCCGTCTCGAACGATGCGAGCGCCTCGTCGTGGCGCCCAAGATCGCGCTGCACCAACCCGAGCGTCTCGTACGCTTTGGCATCGGGTGAGAGCTCGATCAGCCGCAGCGCCGTCGAGCGCGCCTCGGCGGGCCGCTCGAGCCGGCGCAGCACGAAGATGCGCGCGTTGAGCAGCGTCACGTCCTTCGGATTGCGCGCGAGGGCGGCGTCGAGCCGCGCGAGCCCGCGGTCGAGGCCGAAGAGCGTGCCTTCGATCAGCGAGAGCGTCGTCGTGACGGCGGTCGAGTCGGGCGCGCGGCTCGCCGCCGTCTCGGCGTGCGTCAGCGCTTCGTGCGTGCGGCCGACGAGGAAGAGCGCGGCCGCGAGGTTGGCGTGCGCCTCGGTGAAGTCGTCGCGCTTCGTCACCGCCGAGCGGTAGGCCACGATCGCGCGCTCGATCTCACCGCGCCGCTGCAGCGCGACGCCGAGGTCGTTCCAGATCTCGGCTCGCGGGGTGACGTTCAGCGCCGCCTCGAGCGCGGTCGACGCGAGTTCGAACGAGCCGAGCCCCAAGAGCGCGTTGCCGGCGGCGTGCAACGGCATCTGCTCGCCGGGATGCTCGGTCAGGAGAATCCGCGCGATCCGTTCGGTGGCGAGAACGTCACGCGAATCCCGGGCATGACGAAGCGCGCGAACGGCATCAGGGAGCGTCACCTTCCTAGCACACCAGGCACGGCTCAGAACGCCCTGGGGTCAAACCTTTGTTAAGATGACGGAGCTCACGGCCACGCCTTGCCGTGCCGAGGTATGATGCTTCCATGAGCGGTCTCTCCTCGGTCGGCTCGGCGCTTGCTTCCTCGACGTCCGGAACGTCGAGTCCGTCGTCCGCGACGTCGCTGCTCTCGCAAGTCGGACAGTCGTTGCTGAGCACCGGCCAGGCGCCCAACGCCACGCCGTCGGGTTTGAAGACGGCGACCACCTCGCCGACCTCGACCACGAGTTCGTATCAGGCCGAATTCCTCACGCTTCAGCAACAGGATACGGCCGAACTGCTCTATGCCTCGTTCCTCTCGCCGACCGCGGGTCTCGAGAATGCCGACGAGGTCTTGGGTCAGGCCGCGCAGCTCCTGGGCACGCCGGGCTCGCTCGCGACCGCGCAGAGCACGTCGACCAGCACCCCCTCGACCTCCACCGCGAGTTCGTCGTCGACCGGATCGTCGTCCACCACCTCGGCCGCGTCGTCGCCGTCGTCGACCGCGTCGAGCGTCCTCGGCCTCCCGTCGGTCTCCTCGATCCTGGCCGCCAGCGACGCCGAAGCGCAGCAGACGCTTGCCGCCTACGGGAATGCACCCTCCGGGTCGTCAATTATCGACTACCAGGCTTAAGGCATAGAGGAGCAGATCATGTCGGTCGGTATCCCTTCCGCCAACCCCGCCTACTCGCTCGCCTCCGTTCTGCAGGCGCAGCTGGCGCTGTTCACCGCGATCGATCAGGAATCGAGCGGGAGCAAGTTGACGCCGGCCGGTTCGGGGAGCTCCGCGGCGCTCGCGATCTACAACAACCTCTCGAGCCAAGCCCAAGCCGCCGACACCGCCAACGAGAACATCACCGACGTCACCAACGCGATCAACGTCGCGCAGGGTGCCACGAGCACGATTCAGTCGTCGCTGAGCCAGATCAACAGCCTGGCGATCGAGGCCAACAACGGCTTCAACTCGTCCTCCGACGCGCAAGCGCTCCAAGACGCGGCGACGCAGCTGGCGCAGGGCATCAACCAGACGGCCGAAGAGACGAACTTCAACGGCACGCCGCTGCTCGACGGCACGACCTCGGGCAATACGCCCGCGACCGCCGCGAGCGCCGACATCACGAACAACAACGCGACGACGGCGGGCACCGTGCTCTCGAGCGCGTCGGCATCGGCCGCGACGACGAGCGGCACGTTCTCCGTGCAGATCGACGGCAGCGGCAACGCCGACGTGAGCTTCACCGATTCGAGCACGCAGACGACGACGTCCGTTGGATCGTTCGCCGCGGGTTCGTCGACCACGTACAACGGCACGACGCTCAACTTCGGCAACTTCACCGGCGCCGATGCCGGCACGTCGGCCACGGTGCAGACGACCGCCGCCAGCGCCGGTTCGACCTCGCCGACCGTGCAAGTGCAGACGGGCACGAACGAAGGCGACGTCACCAACGTGAGCTTCGCGAACGGCACGACGACCGGGCTCGGCATCACGAACATCGACCTCACGAATCCGGCCAGCGCGACCAACACCGAGGGCCAGATCAACGGCGCGATTACCGCGATCGACAGCAGCGAAGCCTCGCTCGGCGCGCAGTCGAACGGGCTGAACTACGCTTACGAGAACAACAACACGCTCTCCAACAATTTGACGTCGTCCGCGTCGGCGGTCGGCGACACGAGCGTTGCGTCGTCGGTCGTCGCGGGCAACTTGGCCTCGATCCAGCAGCAGATCTCGATCGCGGTGCTCGCGCGCGCGAACACCGACGCCGGTCACCTCAGCAGCTTCCTCAGCCAGTACGCGTAGCACGCGGAAACGCCGGTAAGGCGTCGTCGAGCAGCTTCTGATTGTAGGCCGCGAACAGGTCGCATACGTCGCGGAAGAACGGCGACCAGCGCGTGCTCTGACGGTACGTGAGGTTCTCGAAGCCGTCGGTGAAGTGGGCCTTGTTCTTCTCGAGGTGATAGACCGGGCGGAACGCGGGATCGCGGAAGACGTTCATCGGGTCGCGGCCCGCTTCGACGTTCTGGAGTTCGCGTTCGAGCATCTTGCGGAAGTGGATCACGCCGCGATCGGTGGTGCCGAGCGCTTCGATCGAACGATCGGCGATGCGTCCTTGCGCGATCCACGCGAGTACGTCTTGCGCTTCGATGTTGTCGTGAATCGGTTCGCCCGCATCGTCGACGAGGTGCACCTGATAGAGCGGAATGCGCGCGAGCAGGTTGTCGGGGACGATCATGCCCGCCGGCGGTTCGTACGCCATGTACCAGTAGTGCAGCGTGTTCTCGTCGTCGATCGGCACGCGCATCTGATAGCTCTGCATCTTCCAGATCTTGCCGCCGCCGCTGCCGACCGCGAGGATGTTCGGGAAGAGCACCGGGTGGCCGACTTTCCAATCGTCGGATTCTTCCGACGCGCCGGCGAGCAGACGCCGCTTGTAGAGGCCGTGCTCGAATTCCGCGAAGTCGATCTTCAGGTGCTTGCGCGAGATGGCGTATTTGGCGCCGCCGCGTTGCTCTTCCCAAAATTCCTGATAGTGACCGTGCTGCCATTCGGTGTGCACCGGGTCGACCGAGTTCTCCATGATCTGCAGCCAGTTGCACGGGATGTGCGCCCAGCCGACCATGCGGATCGCGCGCTCGTTGTCGAGTCCGTCCCAGCGCGGTAACGCCGGCGCGGGCAACGGACCGAGATAGGCCCAGATCATTCCGCCGAGCGTCTCGACGGGGTAGCCAGCAACCGCGACTTTGTCTTTGAACGTGCTGCCCGCGGGTTCGTTCGGCTGTTCGAGACACGCGCCCGTGCCGTCGAATTTCCACCCGTGATACGAGCAGCGGATGCCCTCAGCCGTCGGGATGCCGTGGTAGAACGACGCGTGACGATGCGGGCAGAACTCCGCGATCAAACCGAACGTCTTCTCGCGCGTGCGATAGAGCACGAGATCTTCACCGAGTAACCGCACGCGTTTGGTGAACGCGCTCTCGAATTCTTCGAGCGCGGCGATCGGATGCCAGTACCGGCGCTGCAGCTCGCCCATCGGCGTGCCCTTGCCGACGCGCGTCAGCCGTTCGTTTTCTTGCGGTGTCAGCATCTTCGATGTATTCGCCTCGAGAGTGAGAATTCCACGCGACGTATGGAGATTCGACTGGGCATCGTCGGTATGGGTGCGGCGGCGCGGCAACTGCTGCCGGCCGTTGCGAAGCATCCCGGCGTGCGCGTTTCCGCCGTGTGCGACCCGATCGAAGCGGTTCGCACGGCGGCAGCGACGCGATGGAACGCGCGCCCGACGGCGACGATCGATGAGTTGCTTGCACTCGCTGATGTCGATGCGGTATATATCGCGACGCCGACGGATCTCCACGCTGCGCACGTCGTCGCCGCAGCAGCGGCGGGCAAGCACGTGCTGGTCGAGAAGCCGATGGCAACCACGCTCGACGAAGCGACGCGCATGATCGATGCGGCGGAACGCGCGGGCGTCGTGCTCACCGTCGGTCACTCGCACAGTTTCGACGAGCCGTATCGCGCGATGCGCGAGGTGATCGCGAGCGGCACGCTCGGCCGCGCGCATCTGCTGCACAACATCTACTATTCGGATTGGGTGTATCGCCCGCGGCGGCCGGAGGAGCTCGACGAGAAGCTCGGCGGCGGTATCACGTTTCGTCAAGGCGCGCATCAGTTCGACATCTTGCGGCTGCTCGGCGGCGGTCTCGTGCGCAGCGTGCGCGCGCACACGTTCGATTGGGATCCGCAGCGGCGGGTAATCGGTGCGCACACCGCGATGTTGACGTTTGCCGATGGCGCGGTTGCGACCGCGATCTACAACGGCTACGGCGCGTTTCCGACGGCGGAGATCACGTTCGGTGCGGGCGAGACCGGCTATCCGAACGACGCGGTGCCGGGCGCGGCGCGCGCCGCGATGCAGACCGCGACGGCGGCCGATGAAGCCGCGCACAAGCGCGCGCGCGCGAGTGCGCCGGCAGCCGAATCACTCGCGCCGTATCAGCCGTTCTTCGGCTGGACGCTGGTCAGTTGCGAGCGCGGCGACATCCGCCAATCCGCGACGGGGCTCTACGTCTACACGGCCGCCGGTCGCGAGGAGATTCCGTTGCGGCTCGATCGCACGACGCGCGAGCCGGTGGTCGAGGAATTCGCCGACGCGATCGCCGGCGTGCGCCCATCACGGCACGACGGACGCTGGGGCCGCGCGAATCTCGAAGTCTGCGTCGCGACGATCGAATCGTCGCGCACGGGCGCCGAGATCGCGTTGCGCTATCAGGTCCCGGTGCGCTAGAGTCCCGCGAGCGCGCCGTTCTTGCGCGCCGTCTCTTCGTGATACGTCCAGAATTTCTTGATGCCGTGCGGGCCGCCGTGCTCGCTCTTCATCAGGCGCAGCTCTTCGCCGTGGAAATACGTCGGCGTGCCGATCTGCAGCGCCTGATATTGAATCTTCGCGTTGTCTTCCGCGCAGATCATGCGCACGACGGCTTCTTCCGCGTATGCGCCGACGGTGACGGTGCCGTGCTGACGCAGCACGACGATCGGTGCGTCGCCCATCGCCGTCGCCATGCCGGCGCCGCGCGCGGGCGTGTTGATCAGCACCGGCGAGTCGAACACCGGCGCGCCTCCTTCGGGGATGAACGTGCCGGTCGACGCGAGCGGCCGCAGCAACTGCCCGGCCGATGAGAGCGTGAGAATGTATTGCGGGTGCGAGTGCACGATGCCGCCGACGTCGGGCCGGCGCCGATAGATTTCCGCGTGGATATGCCACTCACTCGGCGGTTCGATGCCGGGCCCGATGCGGTGTCCGCCCGCGATGTCGAACGGCACGATGTCCTCGGCGGTCAGCGTCGAGCGGCTCGCGTGGCGGTTGTTGATCCACATGACGTTCGGATCGTCGGCGTCGCGCGCGCTGACGTGGCCGTTGAAATCCATCACGTCGGCGGCGTTGCAGATGCGGACGGCGCGGGCGATCAAATCGCCGTAGCGGGACGTGGACGGATCGAGCAGCTGGGTGGTCATGACGGGGTCATGGTGACCCCTCACCGGTCCTTCCTTCTTGTCGTTTCACTGGGGGCCGCATGGGAAGATGCACGGGCGAGCTCCCAGCCAAATCACAACGCCGTCGAGCACAATCGTCGCATGATTCGAACGATCGCATTGTCGAGCGCGCTGCTGGTCGCCCTCACCGGCATCGCCCTCGCTCAAGACGCCCCGACCGTCGCCGCTTCGCCGGCCGGCACGAGCGCGACGGGCGCTCCGTCGGCCCGGGCCGAGCGCGGCGCGGTGTTCGCGCTCCGCGGCGCCTACCGGGCGATCGCCGAAGCGCAGGTGACGGGCGCCTCGCCGTACCTCGATGCCGCCAAGACGCATTACCGCAGCGCGATCGCGCGCTACGCCCGTCACGATGCCGGCGCCGCCGCCGAAGCGATGGCGGCCACGGCGCTCGCCCGCGCCGCGGCGGCCGAACACCCGGCGCCGATGCCGCGCGATATCCCCGCACCGCCCCAGATGACGGCGATGGCCCCGCCCGCGGGCGGCGTCGCGATGGCTCCCGGCGGGATGCGCCGCGCTCCGATGGGTCACGGCGGCTGGCAGGGTCGCGGCGGCATGGGCGGACGCTTCGACGCGACCGCGCTCGCGCACGATGCGAGCCTCGCCAACACGCCCGAAGCGAAGGATCTCGCGCAAAAGGCGCTCGACGCCGATCTCGCCCGCACGCGCGCGGCGTTCAGCGGCAATGCGGATGAGTCGATGCGCGAAGGGCGGTTGGCGAGCGAGCTCGCGCTCGCGGTGCGATCGCTCGCTCGGGCCGACCATCCGCCGACACGGCAGCGGCGCACGCCGAACGGCCGCAGCTGGTCGCATCAGCCGAGGAGCTCCGACGGTATCGTCGGCGGCGCCACCGAGAGCTAGCCTGGCGCAAGTCCGGATCCGCTGATGCGCACCGGCTTCCGCGCTTCGGCTGAACGGTTTCGTCCCTCGGTGTGCTATGATGCGCAGGCTGATGCCACGGAGCGCCGTTTCGTCAGCATCACAGCGTGGTCCATTTGGTCTTGTTGATTCGTCTTCAGCCAAGAACTCCGAGATGATTTTTCCCGCGCTCGCTTATTCTTGAGATAGAAGACCCCAACAACCATGTATACCGATGAGACCCTCAATTGCGTTGATTGCAACGCTCCCTTCACGTTTAGCTCGGGCGAGCAAGAGTTCTTCGCCGCCAAGGGCTTCACGAACAAGCCCAATCGCTGCGTCGATTGCCGCGCCGCGCGCAAAGCGCAGCGTGGTGCCGGCGGCGGCTCGAGCTACAGCTCGGGCGGCGGCGGCGGCTACGGCGGCGGCGATCGTGCCCCGCGCGAGATGTTCGAAGTGAAGTGCAGCCAGTGCGGCGGCAAGGCATCCGTGCCGTTCCAACCGCGCGGCGACAAACCCGTCTACTGCCGCGACTGCTTCCAGTCGCGCGGCGGCGGCGGCGGCGGCTCCTACCGCTAACCGCTAACCGCTCCACTCCCAGGCGCTGCGCTTTCGATACGGAAAGCGCAGGCCGGTGAAGAGGATCGGTCTGATCATCCCGTCTTCGAACCGGATGGTCGAGCAAGAGATGGTCCGCGTGCTCCCTGCGAGCGCGACGGGCCATATTGCGCGTCTGCGCATGACGGGTCCGCATCACCGGCCACTCGCCCAACTGCTGCCCGACGTCGTCACCGCAGCGTCGACGCTGGCCGATGCGCGCTGCGATTCGATCGCCTTCCACTGCACCGCGAACTCGACGGCCGAGGGCGACGACGGCGAGGCGCGTCTCTTGGCCGCGCTCGCATCGGCGACGCCTGCACCCGTGACGACCACCGGCAGCGCGATCCGCGCGGCGCTCGATGCGCTCGGCGTGCGCCGCCTCGTTCTGATCACGCCGTACACCGCCGACGTCACCGCGCACGAGGCAGCCTTCTTCACCGGCGCCGGATACGACGTCGTCGCCACGTTCGCGCACGATCTCGGCGGCAGCGATGCATTTTGCGGCACGCCCGCGGCTGCATGGGAAGACGCTCTCCTCGCGGCGCGGAACGATGCCGCCGACGCCTACGTGCTCAGCTGCGCGAACATCGCCTGCTTCGAGATCATCGAGCGCGCCGAAGCGGTGCTGGGAAAACCGGTCATCACGAGCAATCAATCCGTGCTGTGGGCGACGTTGCGCGCCGCCGGGGCTGAACGCCCGGCGCACCTCGGCCGACTCATGCAGCATCCCTAGAAACGAGACCGATGCTCAGTCGCCGCTCCGCTCTTGCCGCCGTGTCGGCGGCCGCTCTGGGTCCGACGATCCTCGTGCCGCGCCGCGTGCAGGCTGCGGCGCCGGTGACGATCCGCGTCGCGACGACACCCGACGATGCCTCGATGGCGGTCGTGTTCGCCGATCGTACGGGGCGCTTTCGCGCCGCCGGTATCACGGTGGAGATCGACCAGCAGTCGAGCGGCGCCGCGATCGCGGCCGGCATCATCGGCGGTGCGTACGACGTCGGCAAGTCGAGCCTCACCTCGGTGCTGAGCGCGCACCTGCGCAACATCCCGTTCACGTTCATCGCGCCGGGCGGCCTCTCGGATCAGCGCGCACCGTACGGCCACCTCATCGTGGCCAACGACAGCGGAATCGCGTCGGCGAAGGACCTCAACGGCAAGATCCTCTCGGTCGCGGCGCTCGGCAGCCTCGATCCGGTGACGATCTCGTCGTGGATCGATGCCAACGGCGGCGATTCCAAGACGGTGAAGTTCGTCGAGATCCCGCAGACCGAAGCTGGTGCGGCCGTCGTTGCGCACCGCATCGCCGCCGCACTCATCATCCACCCGCAAGTCGACGAAGCGCTCGCGGCCGGCAACGTTCACGTGCTCGGCGATCCCTACGGCGCGCTCGCACCGCTCTACTTGATCTCGGGGTGGTTCGCGACGGCCGATTGGGTGAAGGCGCATCCGGACGCGGCGCAGCGATTCGCGCGCGTCGTCGAAGAGACGGCCCTCTATGCGAACGCGCATCACAGTGAGACGGCGCCGGTGCTGGCCGACTTCTCGAAGATCCCGTTGCCGGTGATCGCGAAGATGACGCGTGCCGTCCTCGGCACGTCGCTCACGCCCGCGCTGATCCAGCCCGTGATCGACGCATCGGTGAAATACGGCGCGCTCGCGCACACGTTCAACGCCGCCGAGATCATCACGTCCTAAGCAATCGTGCAAGAGCAGATGAAGAACTTCTACTCGGCTGCGGCATCGGCGTTGAACTTCGCGAAGCCGCCGGCCTCGGCGTTGAGCGACGACGACCTGCGCCGCATCGAGGAGACGATGCGGCAGTGCGCGCAGCGCCGCGGCGGTGACGTCGCGACCGGTGCACGCGTCGCGGCGCTCATCGAGCGATACGCGGCGCTCGATGCGGCCGATCGCATCCGGGTGATCGACGTCGCCGCCTCGTTCGGCAACGACGAGCGCGTTGTCGATGCGGCGATCGCCGCCGTCGGCGCGGCGACCGATGCGAGTGCGCGCGCGGCTGCCGAACGCGCGCTGCGCGCCGCACTCGTGCCGCAACGCTCGGCATTGCTGCGTTCGTTCAACCTCGCGCCGGGCGGCGTGAAGTTCTTGGTGGAGTTGCGCTCGGAGCTGCTCAAGAGCGTGCCGCCGACGCCGGCGCGCAAAGAGCTCGAAGCCGACTGCAAGGAGCTCTTGGCCTCGTGGTTCGACATCGGCTTTCTCGAGATGCGCCGCATCACGTGGGATGCGCCCGCGTCGTTGCTCGAGCGGCTCGCGCGCTACGAAGCCGTGCACGAGATTCGCAGCTGGTCCGATCTGAAGAACCGCCTCGACGTCGATCGCCGTTGCTTCGCGTTCTTTCACGCGGTGATGCCCGACGAACCGCTGATCTTCGTCGAGGTCGCGTTGACCGACCGGCTCTCGGGCGACATGCCGACGCTGCTCGACTCCGTCGCGCCGGCCGGCGATCCCGCGCTCGCCACGCACGCGATCTTCTACTCGATCTCGAATTGCCAACGCGGCCTCGAGGGCATCAGCTTCGGCAACGCGCTACTCAAGCGGGTCGTCGAAGCGCTCTCCGACGAGTTCCGCGGTTTGCGCACGTTCGCGACGCTCTCACCGCTGCCGAACTTCCGCCGCTGGCTCGAGAGCCGCAACCCCGCCGAGCGCCCCGACGAATCAGCGTTGCGCGAGATCTTCTACGGCCGGCGCTGGGTGCGCGACGATCAACTCGCGACCTCACTCCGCGGACCGGTCATCGAACTCGGCGCGCACTACTTGCTCGAAGCGAAGCGGCCCAACGGCAAGGCCTACGATCCGGTCGCGCACTTCCATCTGAGCAACGGCGCGCGGCTCGAGCGCATCAACTGGCTCGCCGATCGCAGTCCGACGCGCATGCGCGAGTCGGCCGGCATGATGGTGAACTACGTCTACCGGCTCGACCGCATCGACGAGAACGCGCAGGCATACGCAGAACAGGGCCGCATCAGTGCCGCGCCGGCCGTGACCGCATTGCTCGCCGCACCCGCGGTTCGCGCTCAGGCCGAATAGCCGGCTTGAACCAAGCGTGTCAAACTGCTGCGTGAAGGCGACTATGCGGTATACGATCGGTTGCTTCGTATCTCAGCGCTTATCCAATTTGGCGAAGAAGTCGACGGCAGAATCAAATTCACGCACACGATCTGCAGCGATATCGGCACTCGCTTCACGTTCCATTTTCTGCCAACGCTCGGTCCAAAACCAGGCCTGAGCAGCGTCGATCGCGTGCTGAGGGATCAACTCGATTCCGCCACCCTCTCGCTCGCGCACCTCGTAGAGCCTCGCCGTCCGAAACGCTTTGGGAAGCGTGATCGTCCCGCGATCGGTCACCTCAACGAGCACCTTCCCCGACTTCCTCGCCACGGGTCCAACGGTAGCATTTCAACTGCCTTACGAAAAGACGGTCGTACCGAAAAACCAGAGAGCGGTTATTTTGGCGTTGTCGCTAGACGAAACCAAATCCCGCGTGGCTCGTACCATTATTCCAGGCGGACGTTCTTTGTAAAATCGTAGTCGGCGCTCTTGCTCGCGGTGAACTTCCAGTCGATCGTTTCCCCGGACCGCCCGACCACGAGCGTATCGTTGAGGAAGGCCATTACTTCGTTCCATGTCGCCTTCGCGATCTCGGGGCGATAGCGGCCCGGCATCGTATCGTTGAGCCAGCCGTGCGGCGCGTCTGCGTAAATGGTGAGTTGGTAGCTGCGGTTGGCGCTCTCGAGTGCGGCACGAAGACGCACGACGTCGTCGAATGAGATGATGTGATCTTTCTCGCCGAAGATGCCAAGCACGGCGGAATCGATCGCGTCGATCAATCCGCTCATGCCCCACGGTTGCTGCGGCGTCACTTCCCAATCGCGTTTCTGCGCGGCGCCGTAGAGCGCGATGCACGCCTGTAGCGGATGGTGCTTCGCCCATACGAACGGATAGCGGCCGGTCTGGCAGACGCCCATCATGCCGAGACGCGACGAATCGGCCGCCGGCACGTCGGCGAAGAGCGCGAACGTATCTTCGAGTAACGCCAACACCTCGGTATCGGCCGGCTTCACGGTGATCGTGCCGGCATGGAGCGCTGCTTGATCGGGATGCGTGTAGAACAGATCGGGCGCGATCACCACATAACCGTCGGCGCTCGCCTTGCGCGCGAGATCCTCGGTGTGCTGCACGAGGCCGTAGCGCTCGTGCAAGAGGATGAAGCACGGGAACGTTCCCGGCGCGTCGGGACGGCAGACGAGGGCCGGCGTTCCGCCGGGCGCGACGGGACGCGTTTCGATGACCTGATACACGCGGGCTCCTTAGACGGGGAGGGTGGTTTCTTCCATCACGCTCTCGCGCACCGCCGATTCGATCAGGCCCCAGATGTGGCCGACGTACGCGGTGAACTCGGGCGTGCGCTTCACCGATGCGGCGCGCGGGCGCGGCAGATCGATGCGAATATCTTCTTGGATGCGGCCCGGCCGGCGGCCGAACACGAGCACGCGATCGGAGAGGTAGACGGCCTCATCGATCTGGTGCGTGATGAACAGCACGGTCGACTTCGCGGCCGACCAGATGCGCAGCAACTCGGTCTGCATGATCTCGCGCGTCTGCGCGTCGAGCGCGGCGAACGGCTCGTCCATCAGCAGTACTTCGGGATGCACGGCGAGCGCGCGCGCGAGGTTCACGCGCTGGCGCATGCCGCCCGAGAGCTGGCGCGGATAGTATTTCTCGAAGCCCTTGAGGCCGACGAGCGCGAGCAGGTCGCCGAGTTTGGTACGCTCGTCGGCGCTCATCCGGTGCTGGATCTCGAGACCGATCGCGGCGTTGCTCCACACCGTGCGCCACGGCTGTAACGAATCGGCCTGGAACACGAACGCGCGATCCGGTCCGGGCTTCGTCACCGTTCGCCCGTCGATCGATACGCTGCCGGTATCGTAGGGTTCGAGTCCGTCGACGATGCGCAAGAACGTCGTCTTGCCGCAGCCGCTCGGGCCGACGATGCTCACGAACTCGCCCTCGGCGATGTCGACGTCGATGCCCGAGAGCACCTCGAGATCGTCGTAGTACTTCGTCAGCCCGCGGACGGCGAGCTTGGCGTGCGCGCCGTTCACGCTTTCCACGGCACGAGCAGCCGCTCGAGATACTGGAAGAGCGCGGTCAGCATGATGCCCGCCGCGGCGAGCACGATGACGCTCGCGAAGAGTTGCGGCATGTTGAACACCTGGCTCGCATTGTTGATGAGGTAGCCGAGGCCGCCGCGCGCGCCGGCGAGTTCGCCGACGACGACGCCGATCAACCCGCGCCCGACGCCCAGGCGCAACCCCGCGATGATGTAGGGCGAGGCGCTCGGCAGCGAAACCATCGCGAAGATCTGCATGCGCGACGCGCCGAACGACCGCGCCGCCTCGATCAGTTGCGGATCCGTCTGCTTGATGCCCGTCTCGGTGTTGATGATCATCGGAAAGATCACGAGGCTGATCACGACCGCGATCTTCGACCAGATGCCGACGCCGAACCAGAGGATCAACAGCGGTGCGAGCGCGATGATCGGCGATGCGTAGAAGCCGTTGATCCACGGGGTGAGGATCAGCGAGAGCGTCTCGAAGCCCGCGATGAGCAAGCCGATCGCGGTGCCCGCGACGACCGCGATCAGGAACCCGATCGCAAACTCTTCGCCGCTGATCGCGATCGCTTTCTGCAGGTCGCCTTTGGACCAGAGATCGCCGAGCGCTATCAGCGAGGCGCTCGGGGTGGCGAGGAAGAGCGAGTTGTTCACGACGACGCGCCCGATGAATTCCCAGATCAGCAGGCCGCCGAGCACGGATGCGATCGTGATCGACGCGCGCACGATCGTGCGCCGCGTCGCCGCGCGCCGGCGCTTCGAGGCCGAGGGCGCCGGCTTCGCCGCGGTCGCGGTGCCGGCCAGCGTCGTCGTCGCCGACGGGCTCGCGCTAGGCATGGACGGTCGTTTTTCCGGCGATCTTCTCGAGGTGCGCGACGACCTCGTCGATGCCGAGCACGTCGGCGTACTTCTGGTGCATGTCGAAGAGGTTCATCGCGTGCGCCGTGCGGTGGCGATCGAAGCAGCACTCTTCCACCACCGTCATCTTGAAGCGATAGCTGCGCCCTTCGACGCAGGTGGCGCGGACGCAGCCGCTCGTGCTCTCGCCGACGAGGATGATGCCGTCGACGTCGTGCGCGTGCAGATGCGACATCAGCAGCGTGCCGAAGAAGCCGCTCGGCGCGGCCTTGCGGATGATCGCCTCACCCGGCAGCGGCGCGACCTCATCGATGATGTCGAACCGCCGGCGCAGGCGGTCGACCTTGGTGGGGTCGGCGACGTAGCCGTCGGTCTCGCGCTTGCCGCGATTCGACCAGCCCGCGATGCCGGAATCGAGCGGGTTGAGCCCGGTCACGTGCGCGATCGGGATCTCGGCGGCGCGCGCGGCCGCGAGCAGACGCTGCAGGTGCGGGATCGCGTCCCAGGCCTGCGGCCCGCAGGTGCCGGGCCACTCGTCCATCGCGTCCTTCACCGAGATCGGGCGGCTGTCGCCGAACACCCAGCGATAGAGATCGATCAGCACGAGCGCCGGTCGCTGACCGTAGCCCCAGACTTGATGCGGCCGTTCCTTGAGCGTGATCTTGTCGTCGTCGGCGAGGAATTCGTCCCAAACGCGGGTGGTCGGCATCGGATGCTCCTCTCAGTGGTGTAGCGACGCGGTGGCTCGCTCGACGTACGAGTTGTCGAAGAAGCGCGCCGCGGCGGGTGCGGGTGGCTTGATTTGCGCGGTCTTGATCAGCACGTCGATCACGACGCCGAGCTCGGCGGCGGTCATGATCCCGGTGCGGTTGTAGAACTTCACGCCGGTCACGAAAAAATCGTAGGTCTTGGTCGCGTCGGCGGCCGACACGTTGGTGGCATCGGAGAGCACGGCGACGGCCTTCGCCTTGTTGCCCGGATCGTAGAGCCAGGCCAGCGACTGCAGGATCGCGCGGGTGAACGACACGATGACGGGGCCGTTCTGCTTCGCCCATTCGGTGCGCACCGAGAACGTGTCGAAGGGAAAGCTCTTGTAGTATTTCTCTACGTTGTCGAGCACCGGAAACCCGGCGTCGACGGCGCGAAACGAGAACGGCGGCAACAGGATCGCCGCGTCGACCGTGCCCGAGATGAGCGCCGCGAACCGCTCGCCCGTGCCGCCGGCGAACGTGTACGTCACGTCGTCGGGCTTGAGTCCGTATGCGGCGAGCACGGTGTTCATGAACACCAGTGTGATGTCGTTCGGGCCGCCGACGATGATCGTCTTACCGCGCAATTGCGCGATCGACGTGAGGCCCTTCTTGCCGATGATCGCGTACGGCGCGTTGTTCGTGCGATTGAGGACGCTCACGATCGGAGCGCCGCCGATCACGGCCTCGATCAGTTGCGACGTCGAGACCTCACCGAAGTCGATCGAACCCGCGGTGAGTTGCTGCGCGTTCGCCGCCGACGAGCCGGTGACGATCAGATCGGGCTTGAGACCGTTCGCGCTGAAGAAGCCCTGCGTGTCGGCGATGTAGATGCCCCAGTCGCTTGCCGTCTTCGCGGTCAAGCCGACCGCCACGCTGCGCGGCGCGGGTTGCGCCGACGCAGGCCGAGCGACGACGCCCGCGGCGCACGCGGCACCGGCCATGCGTAACATCGTCGAGCGGGGGATGGTGCGGCTCATGCGTCGTGCTTCACGACCGGGGTGCGGGCTCTTTGGGCCTTTTGATCAAGACACCCGGCCGCCCGCGAACGACCTACGTCGCTGCGAACACGCGATCGGGAACCAGCACGACTTTCCCCGTGACCAACCGTTCGTCGACGAGCCGGTGCGCCTCGGCGATCGCGGAGAGCGGCAAGACGCGATCGATCGCCGCGCTGAACCGCCCGCTCGCCGCACCGGCGATCGTGGCGTCGACGTCGTGCGGATCGGAGCCGGCGCCGCCGATCAGCGTGAGCTTGCGCCGGTAGAGGCGCTTCACGTCGATCTGCACCTCACCGCCCGCGTGTGCGCCCGCGGTGACGAGCCGGCCGCCGCCGCCGAGCGACCGGAACGCGGCGCCGAAGAGTTCCGGCGCGCCGACGTTCTCGAACACGACGTTCACGCCGTTGCCGCCGGTGAGCGCATCGACGCGCGCTTCGAGATCCTCGCGGCGGTAGTCGATCGTCTCGTGCGCACCGAGCCGGCGCGCGAGCGCGAGCCCGGCTTCGGTGCCGGCGGCGGCGATCACGCGGGCGCCGCGATAGGTCGCGACCTGGATGCCGGCGTTGCCGAGTCCGCCCGCCGCGCCCATGATGAGCACGGTCTCGCCGGCACGCAGGTGCGCTTTACAGTCGAGCAGATGGAATGCGGTGGGGAAGTGGCGGAAGATCACCGCGGCGTCGGTGAACGCGAGGTTCGGCGGGATCTCGAGCACGCTCGTCTCGGGGAACGCGACGTAGTCGGCGTAGCCGCCCCAGGCGTGGATGCCGAGGTGGATCGGCGCGATGCAGTCGGCGGGGTGGCCCGCAACGCACGGCCCGCAGCGTCCGCAGCGCAGCGGCGAGCGGAACGCGACGCGCTGACCGATGCGCGAGCGGTCGACGTTCGCGCCGGCCTCGACGATGATGCCGACCGGATCGACGCCGAGCACGAGCGGCAAGATCGGATTGCGCTCATCGCCATCCCGCCGCACGTGGATGTCGAGCGTGCGGTTCACGGTGACCGCATGGACCTCGACGATGACCTCGTCGGGGGCGGGTTCCGGCCGCGGCACCGCGCGATACGCCATCACCTCGGGGCCGCCGAAGCGGTCGATGATCACCGCGTGCATCGTCCGGCCGGGGAATGCATCGACCGATGTCATGACGGCGCTGCCGAGGCGTCCGATGGGCAAGGGTTGCTCGCGACTCGATGAAAGAACATTCCGCCAGCGTTTTCACGTCCGCAGGGAGTTCGCATGCCGTCTCGTCGAGATTTTTTGGGCGCATCCGCCGCCGTCGCGGCCGCCGCCGGAGCGCCGGCGATCGTGCGCGCGCAGCAGTCCCTCACCGAGATCGTCTGGGGCGTGCTCGGCATGAGCGCGACCGAGTGGCCGGAGTACATCGGCACCGCGAAAGGCTTCTTCGCCGAGCAAGGCATCAAGCTGACCACGATTGCGGCGGGCTCACCGCCGGCCGTGATCCAGTCGCTCGCGACCGGCGCGATGAACCTCGCCTCCGACGGCTCCGACTCGGTGATGGCCGCGATCGGTCGCGGTCTCGGCATCAAGATCGTCGGCCCCGGCTTCATCCCCAATCCGTATCAGTTGCTGGTGACGCCGCAGATCAAGACGTGGGCCGATCTCAAGGGCAAGGCGATCATGCTCGGCACCAAGCAAGACGTGACGGCGCTCGCGCTTGCGCGGCTCGCCGCGCAGCAGAAGATGACGATCGACGACTTCTCGATCATCGTCGGCGGCAACAGCGGCGCGCGCTTCAGCGCGCTGATGAGCGGCAACGTCGGCGGCGCGATGCTCGCGCAGCCGTTCGACTTCGAGGCGGTCGACAAGGGCATGCGCGTCCTCGGCAGCGCCTGGGACGTGCTGCACGATTGGCAGTTCACCACGATCACGGCCAACACGGCGTGGGCCGAGAAAAATCGCGACCTCGTCGTGCGCTTCTTGCGCGCCTATCGTAAGTCGGTGCAGTTCGGGTACGCCAATCGCAGCGAGTCGATCGCGGCGCTCGCCAGCGCGACGAAGTTCGATCCGTCGATCACGACGCGGTCCTACGATCTCGTGTGGAGCAAGCTACGGGCCTTCGATCCGAATCTCAAGGTCAGCCCGAGCGCGCTCGATGCCGTCGCCAAGTCGCAGCTCGATTTCGGCGCGATCACCGCGCTGCCGAAGATCGCCGACGTGTACGATGCGTCGTTCGCGAGCGAGGCGGTGAAGGCGTGAGCAGCACGACGAGCGCGAAACTCTTCGACGTCGGCGGCGTGCGGCTCGAGCGCCCGTTCAAGGTCCGCCGCCTCGGGCACTTCGGACTCAACTGCATCAAGATGGAAGAGTGCGTCGCGTTCTATCGCGATGCGCTTGGTTTCCGCGTCTCCGACCGGCTCGACTTGAGCAAACGCGCGAAGGACGCCGCCGAACTCGCCGAGATCGCGGCGTTCGGCGATCCGGGCGGCTATTTCATGCGTCATGGCACCGATCATCATAGCTTCGTGCTCTTCAACAAACGCGTGCGCGAACGGCTCAACACGATCGCACGCCGCTTTCCGCCGGGCGTGACGGTGAACCAGATCTCGTGGCAAGTCGGCGCGCTCGAGGAAGTGGTGAACGGCAACGACTGGCTGCGCGGCGAGGGCATGGAGATCCAGCGCAACGGGCGCGACATGCCGGGCTCGAACTGGCACACCTACTTCTACGATCCCGACGGGCACACCAACGAGCTCTACTTCGGTATGGAACAGATCGGCTGGGACGGTCGCAGCAAACCGCTCGCGATGCACGATCGCGGCTTTCACGCGCGTCCCGATCTGCCGCAAGCGAGTGAAGAAGATGAAGTGCGCGACGCGATCGCGCGCGGCGTCGATCTGGCGTCGGGTTCGCAGCTACGCGATGAGGCGCCGCGCACGCACGACGTCGGCGGCATGTTGCTCGGACGGCCGTTCAAGGTGATCAAGGTCGGTCCGATCGGTCTGTTCGTCGCCGACGTCGACGCATCGACGGCGTTCTATCGGGAGCGGCTCGGGTTCACGCTCACCGAAGCGGTGACGTGGCAGGGCGAGCGTTGCACGTTCCTGCGCGCGAACACCGAGCACCATTCGGTCGCGCTCTACCCGCTCGCGCTGCGCGAGCGGCTCGGCGTGCGCGCGGATTCGACGACGTTCACCGCCGGCTTTCAACTCGGCAGCTATCGCCAATTGCGCGATGCGCGTGCGTTTCTCGAGGCCCGCGGCACGCGCTTCATCGAACTGCCGGCCGAGCTGCATCCGGGGATCGACTACGCGTTGCATGGGCTCGATCCCGACGGTCAGGTGGTGCAGTTGTACTTCACGATGGAGCAGGTCGGGTGGGACGGCACGCCGCGCCCAGCAGCGTCGCGGCGCGCGCTTCCCTACGCGTCGTGGCCGGAGACGATCGAGGCGAGCGATGCGTACGCGGGCGAAACGCTGCTGGGGCCGCTCGGCTGATGCGTCTCGTCACGTTTGCCGATGCCGCCGGTGTGCGGCCCGGGATGCTCGACGGCGTGGAGGTCGTCGCGCTGCCGAGCGGTGCGCCCGGCGGTTCCGGCGGTGTGCTGCAGCTGATCGAAGCATGGGACCGGTGGGAGGCGCCGCTGCGCGCGGCGCTCGCCGATGCCGCGTCGCCGCGCGTCGACGTCGCGTCGGGCAAGCTGCTCGCGCCGTTGCAGTATCCGGGCAAGTTGCTGATGGCCGGCGCGAACTACGGCGACCACGCGCGCGAGATGGCGGCGCGAACGGGTCAGCCTGCGGGCGCCGGCGGCGGCGAACCGTTCTTGTTTCTGCTGCCGACGCGGCACACGATCGTCGGGCCGGCTGACGTGGTGCGCGCACCGGCGTGGACGGAGAAGCTCGATTGGGAAGTGGAACTCGCGGTGGTGATCGGCCGCACCGTGCACGACGTCTCCGTTGCCGACGCGATGGACGCCGTGTTCGGATACACGATCCTCAACGACGTCACCTCACGCGCCGCCAACAACCGCAGCATCGGTCCGTTCAAACACGACTGGCTCGCGGGCAAGGGCCACGACACGTTCTGTCCGATGGGGCCGTGCATCGTGACGAAGGACGAGCTGCCGTTGCCGGTCGCGTTGCAACTGCACGTGAACGCCGACCTCATGCAAGACGGATCGAGCAGCGACTTGATCTTCGGCGTGCCCGAACTCGTTGCGTACGCCTCCTCCCGCGTCACGCTCGATCCCGGCGACGTGATCTCCACCGGCACGCCGAGCGGCGTCGGCGCGGGCCGCGGCATCTTCTTGAACAACGGCGACGTGATGACCGCCACCATCCCCGGCATCGGCACCCTCGTCAACGCCGTGCAACGCGTCTAGTACGCCCCGCACCGAGGAGATTACGACGTCGTGAATGCGTCGTCGGGTTCGTAGATCAGCCGGATGATGCCGTCCTCGCCGTGCGGCCCCGCGCTCACGAACCGCAGCGTTTGCGGGCGCTGCAGCCCCGCGAAGAGCGGTGTGCCGCGACCGAGCACGACGGGAACGACGAAGATCGCCATCCGGTCGACGGCTCCCGCATCGAGGAACGACGCCATCAGCCGGCCGCCGCCGATCACCCACACGTCGCGCTCGGTCGCGCGCAGGTCCGCGATGAGCGTGTCGAGCCGCCCGCCGAACGCGCTCACCTGCGGCGCGGGCTCCAAGGGTCGCGAGGTGACGACGATCGTCGGGATGCCTTGCGGCCATCCGAGCCGGCGCCCTTGATCGTAGGTCGTGCGGCCGCTCACGATCGTTCCGATGTCGCGCGTGAAGCGCTCGAAGAGCACGGGATCGTTCGGGTACGGCGCGAGCCAGTCGACGCTGCCGTGCTCGTCGGCGATGAAGCCGTCGATGCTCGTCGCAACGTAGAGTCGTATCTCGGCGGTCGTCGTCATCGATTCACGGAACGGTGAGGTTCGTCGACCGGATTCGATGTTCCCGAGGAGCGGCGTGCGCCCGGTTGTTTAGATGGCCAATCGCTCGTCGAGAAAACGCCGCAACCGCGGCGCGAGAAACGCGGAATAGCTGCCCGGTTCGTCGAGCGGATCGCCGACCCAATAGTGCGGCGCGGCCTGCACGATCGTGCGCACGAAGAAGCCCGCGTGTTTGAGCGCGAGCAAGAAGTCTTCCGATTGCTGCGGCAAGACGACGTCGTCTTCGGTGCCCCACGCGAGCAGCATCGCGGGCGTGTTGTTCGCCGCGATCGCGTAACTGATCGGCGATGCATCGAAGTAGAGCCGGCGATCCGCGCTCAGCGGCACGCCGAGAAACTCTTCGGTGAAGTTGGCTCCCGGCAACGTGCCGAGGTCCGCGCGCCATTGTGCGGCGCAGTCGTACACGCCGAAGACGCCCACGATCGCCTTGATGCGCGCCGCATCGGTCAAGCCGGTCAGCGCTGCCAGATGGCCGCCGGCGGAGTCTCCCATCAGCCCGATGCGATCCACGTCGGCGTTCAACTCCGCGGCATGGTCGCGCACGTAGCGAATCGCCGCGCGCACGTCGTCGAGCGCCGCCGGATAGCGATTCGCCGTGCCGGTGACGAGCCGGTAGTCGATCGAAGCGACGAGATAGCCGGCCGCGGCGAGATACGGTCCGAGCGACCCGTACGAGAGACGCGTGCCGCGCTTCCACGCGCCGCCGTGAATGCAGATGAGCACGGGTGCCGGTGCGCTCGCTTCGGGGATGTAGAGGTCGGCCGCGAGCGGTTCGCCGCCCGGTGCGTCGTAGGTGATCGTGCGCTTCGTGGTGCCCATTCCTCGCTCGCGTTCGCGGTGCGAGCCGGGCCGTCATTGCGCGCATGGAAGCGGGGTCGGCGCGTGAAATGCGACCGCTATGAAGCGTTCAACGTTTGCATTGCTCGGCGCCGCGGTTCTCGCGGCACCCCTCGCCGTCGCGGCCGCGCCGGCCGACGTGCACTTGCCCGACGGTCTCGCCTACCGCGACGAAGTCGTCGGCAAGGGAGCGTTGCCGAAGCCCGGCGACGACGTGACGGTGCATTACGTGGGCACCCTCACCAACGGCAAGAAGTTCGACAGTTCGCTCGATCGTGGCCAACCGTTCACGTTCACCATCGGTGAAGGTCAGGTGATCAAGGGCTGGGACGAGGGCGTCGCGACGATGCGCGTCGGCGGGCGCCGCAAGCTGATCATTCCGCCGTCGCTCGGCTACGGCGCCGCGGGCGCCGGCGGCGTGATCCCGCCCAACGCGACGTTGATCTTCGACGTCCGACTCCTCGCGGTGAAAGCGCCCTAATCACCGATCGTTGCAAGCGCCGCGTCGAGTCCGGCGCTTTTTGCCGGGTCGTACGCGCCGCGCGCGCTCCAGAGCACGCTGCCGTCGGGTTTGACGAGCAGCACGGCGATGTCGGCTTCGCTTGCGAGGCCGAGCGACGCGTCGAACGCGCCCTTGTCGATGTAGAGCGTGATCGTGGTCGCACGTGCCTCGGGGTCGGAGATGCCCCGGCGCATGCCGCCCTCGATGAAGCCGCGGAAGAAGGCGGTGCCGCGCGAGAGGGTCGGCAGTTCGAACGCGCCGACGCTCGCGTGCCGGCGAATGCCGGTGACGAACGGCTTCCAGGTGTCGATCTGCGCTTGCTGCTCGCGTGTGAAGGCGACGTATACGAAGCTCGCCGGCGCGTCGAAGTCGGCGGGGAGGTGGAACGTCGCGCCGTTGAGGTTCTGCCCGGTGACGTGCGGGAAGACCGGACTCGCCGCGTCGAGCGGCAGCACGAGGCACGTGAACGCGGTGGCCACGATGGCGAGCCGGAAGGCGATTCGTCGCATACCTTCGTGTTGGCGGCTTTACGGAAACTTTCCCGACCGCTCCGCCACGGTCGCCCCCGGCGCGACGGGCGACGCACGGACGCTTGCCGAATGCGCGCAGGGCCGTGAAGAACATCGACCGCACCCGGCGCACCGGCAGTGGATCGCCCACCGTCGCCCCGGCCGGAACGCCCACCGCGCCGCGCGCGCGCGTCACGCTGCCCGATCCCGCGGAGCGCGCGACCAGCGCCGACATGCCCTCGGCCGCCGGCACCGCGGTGCTCAATCTCACGGTCGATCAAGTGGTGAAGATCCGCGTGCTGCTCGTCGCGATGCGGCTCGGCCGCGCGCTCGCCGACGACGTGCGCAGCCAGATTTACAACATGCTCAGCGGCGGCCAGCGCAAAGTGATCGGCGCGGCCTACTTCATCCTCTCCGTCCGCGCCTAAACGGCTAACGCGTCCGGCCCGTTAGGGTGCGGCCCATGTCGAGAGCGGTGTAGTCGCGCACGGGTGCCGGCATCAAGAAACGGTAGCCCTCGTCGACGATGCGCGCGACGTTCTTCGTGTCGACGTGCGGGTGGCCGACCGGAACGCCGTGCGCCTTGCACGTCGTCACGACGCGTTGCATCCATTCCACGACCAGCGGGTGCTCGTACTGCCGCGGCACGCCGAGCTCTTGCGAGAGGTCGCCCTCACCGATGAGGATCGCACCGATGCCCGGCACCGTGGTGAGAATCTCGGGCAGGTTCTCGATGCCGCGCGTGTCCTCCATCATCAGGATCACGAGGATCTCGCCGTTTGGATCGAGCGGCCAGACATCGGCGCGTTCATAGTACTCCGCTTGCGTGACGCCCCAATAGCGGATCGCCGCGGTCGGACCGTCGCCGCGCACGCCGGCCGGCTCATCGCGCGGCGTGCCGCGTAATCGCGGGTAGCGACACGCCGCGACCGCGTTGTACGCTTCCTCGACACTCGAGATGTGCGGCCACACCACGCCGTACGCGCCGAGATCCAAGACTTGCTTCGCGTGGACGTGCGCCTTCTCGGCGCCGTTCGGCGGAATGCGGACGAGCGGCGTCACCGCCGGCACGACCGATCCGGCGCGCGCGATCTGCCCGCGATTGAGCAGATACTGCAGTCCGTCGCGCAGCGCCGCAATGTCGTAGGGGTTGTGCTCCATCTCGAAGATGATGCCGTCGTAGGCGCTCGTGCTCATCGCGATCGCCGACTCGCGATCGGCTTGCGCGAACGATGCGAACGCCGTCTGGCCCGATTCGAGCGCTGCGATCACGCGGTTCAAGCGCGGCAGCGCGCTCACTGCGGCGCACCGCAGTTGTAATCGAGCGTGGTGCTGCAGACGATGAGGTCGGCACGCGTCGTCGCGGTGCCGATCTTGACCGGGAAACGTTGCGGCGGAACGTCGTCGGAGCTGACCGTCAACGTGGCCGGACCGGGCTTCACGCCGCTCAACCGATACGTGCCGTCGGCGCGCGATGTCGCGTGCGCGGCGCCGACGCTGACGACGACATCGGCCAGGGGTTGACCGGTCGTCTTGTCGGTGATGGTGCCGGCCAGCACGGCGACGAGCAACGTGGCGACGATCGAGAGCGGAGGCTGCATGGACAACCCTTCACCACCGAGTAGGGTGCTCCCATGCGCGTCACCGCGGTTCCGTTTTCGGATGTCTCGCAGCTGCGCGCGATCGAGCGCATGATCGAGGCACGCCCCGACGAGCTGACGTTGCATTTCGCGCGCGCCTGCGCGCTCGACGATCTGGGCCGCCCCGACGCGGCCGCGCAGGCGTATCTCGCGCTCTTGGAGCGCGACGCGCAGCACTTCGGCGCGCTCTGCAATCTGGGATCGCTCGCGTTCGAACGCGGGCAGCTGATCCGCGCGTGGTCGTGCTTCCAGCGCGCGTATGCGATCGACGCGAACGACGTGGTGGCGAACCTCAACCTCGGCTTGCTCTACACCGAGCAGGGCGCCTTCGATCTCGCGCGGATGCACTTCGACTTCATCCTTTCGCACCGGCCGGGCGATCTGCACGCGACGTTGCACGCCAACAACGGCCTCGCCACGATCGCCGACCGCGAGGGCGACGCGGCGCGCGCGACCGAGCATCGGCGGCGAGCCTTCGCGGCGCCGCTGGCCTGGGCGTTCCCGTATCGCGGAACGGGCGAACCGGTGCGCGTGTTGATCCTCACCTCGGCGCAGGGCGGCGACGTGATCAGCAATCAGTTCTTCGACGATCGCGTCGTGCAGCGCACGGTGATGATGCCCGAATCCTACGGTCCGAACGTCGCGCTGCCGCCGCACGACGTCATCTTCAACGGCATCGGCGAACCCGACCTCACCGGCCCGACGCTCGAGCGCGCCGCGGAACTCGTCGCGGCATCGGACGCACCGGTGATCAACCACCCGCGCGCCGTGATGCGCACGTCGCGCGATCGCATGATGCGGATCGTGGCCGGCGTCGACGGCGCGATCGCGCCCGCGACCGTGCGCTACGATCGCGCCGAACTCACGCCCGAACGTCTCGCCGCAGACGGATTCGCGTTTCCCGTGTTGCTGCGCTCGCCGGGCTTTCACGCGGGCGCGCACTTCGAGCGCGCCGACACCGCCGCCGACGTTGCGCGCGTTGCGGCCGCGCTGCCGGGTGACGAGCGCTACGCGATCGCCTTCGTCGACGCGCGCGGCACCGACGGCTGGGTGCGCAAGTATCGCGTGGTGTTCGTCACCGGCGTGCTCTACCCGATCCATCTCGCGCTCGCGCGGCAGTGGAAGATCCACTACTTCTCGGCCGCGATGGCCGATCATCCGGAGCACCGCGCCGAGGAGCAGCGCTTCTTGGAGTCGATGCCCGACGTGCTCGGCGCACGCGCGATGGCGACGCTCGGCGCACTGGCGTCACGGCTCGATCTCGATTACGGCGGCATCGACTTCGGCGTTGCGAGCGACGGACGCCTCATCGTGTTCGAGATCAACGCGACGATGGCGATCTATCCGCCCGACGACGATCCGCGCTGGACGTACCGGCGGCCCGCGATCGATCGCGCATTGCACGCGGTGCGCGACATGATCGTGCAACGCGGAACGCGCGCCGTTTCTTAACACGTCGAGCCGAGGAACCACAACGGACGGGTGGAAAATCCTGCAGCCCACGAAAGGAGCCGTTCTCGTGCCTCACGCTACCGTTGCTCCGACCGGAGACCTCGCGGCAACGCGGATCACGCTCGCGCCGGTCGGATCGTTCGCCGATACCTCCGCCAAGCTGACCATCGACTCCATCGGCATCACGCCGTTGCCGCAGAACACGCTGGCCGCCTTCGGTACCGGCCTCAACATCGAAGCGTCCACCTAACCCGTGCGCAGGCAGGCATAAGGCTCGCCGATCTGGGGTACGAGCCGTGCATGAGCCCGCGCTACTTATTGATCCTCCTGATTGTCCTCTACATCGCGTTCGCGCTGTTCGTGCCGGCGATGCAGAACATTTTCGGTTACGGCTTCGGAACGTTGCTCGCGATCGTCGTCCTCTGGTACGTCTTCATCGCGAATCGCGGCGGCCGGACGCTCTAACGCACGCGTCGTGACCGGGCACACACGGCCCGGTGCGACGTTCGAAGCCGAGATCCGGCAGCAGCCCGACCGGTGGCGGCGGATCGCCGATGCGGATGCCGCCGCGACCCTGGCCGCGCGCGTTCACGGCCCTCCGGTCCTATTCGTCGGCAGCGGCAGCTCGTTGTTCGTCGCGCAGTTAGCCGCACTCGCGTTCCGCCGGCACGGTGCCCGCGCCACCGCGCTCGCCGCGACCGAGGCGCGCTTCGATCGTTTGGCCGAGTCCGGCGCGACGGTCGTCGCGTTCTCGCAGAGCGGAGCGTCGGCCGATCTGCTCGCCGCACTCGACATCCTCCGCCCCGGCACGCTCGTCGCCGTCACGAACGATTCCGCGTCGCCGCTGGCGGCGCGAGCCGACGACGTGATCGACATCCTGGCGGGTCCCGAACGGGCGGTGCCGGCCAGCAAGAGCGTGACGTCGATGGCGGCAATCGGGCTGTGGGCCGCGTCGCTCGCCGGCGGTCGTGATGAACGATCGGCGCGCAGTCTGCGGGCCGTCGCCGACGACGTCGACGCCTGGCTCGCCGGCCCGCTCGACGCCATCACCGATGCCGCGGCGCAGATGGCGGCCTGCCGCGGCATCATCGTCGTCGGCGCCGGCTACGCCGTTGCGGTCGCGAGCGAGATCGCGCTGAAGATCAAAGAGGCGAGCTACGTGCACGCCGAGGGGCTCCCCGCCGGCGAATTCCGCCACGGTTCGAGCGCCGTGCTCGACGATTCGATGGCGCTCGTCGGCATCGTCGACGAGGCGACGCGCGCGGCCGTGCACCGGCCGCTCGCGGAGGCTGCCGAACGCGGCGCGGGGCGGTATGCGATCGGCGCGCGATTCGACGGCATCGCACCGATCGGCCCGCTCGTCGCCGAGCCGTTCAACGCGCTCGCGTGGCTCGTCGCCGGACAGATGCTCGCGCTCCACCTCGGGCGTGCGCGCGGCGTCGACAGCGATGCGCCGCGCGGTCTCGCGAAGGCGCTCACGTGAGGCCGCGCATCGGCATCACCCTCGGTGCCGACGTGATCGCGGAATACGAACGCGCGGTGCGCGAGGCGGGCGGCGAACCGGTGCGCTTACCGCCGGCTCCGGATCGCGTCGACGACGATCTGCGCGACCTCGCCGGGCTCGTGCTCTCGGGCGGCGCCGACGTCGATCCCGCGTACTTCGGCGAGCCGCCGCATCCGGCGGCGGAACTCGCCACGCCCGAACGCGATGCGTATGAACTGCGGATCGCTCGCGCCGCCTTCGAGCGGCGCCTGCCCACGCTCGCCATCTGTCGCGGCATCCAAGTCGCGAACGTCGCCCTCGGTGGATCGCTCGTGCAGCACGTGCCCGACGTCGCCGGTGTATCGATTCCGCACGCCGTCGACGAGGGCGGCCGCACGTATCGCGGGCTGATCGACGGTCACGTGGTCGCCACGGTCGCCGGTTCGCGTTTCGCGGCGCTGGTCGGGCCATCGATCGTCACCGGCTCGCGACATCATCAAGCGCTGCAGCGCGTGGCCGACCCGCTGCGCGTCGTCGGTCGCACGGCCGATGGCGTGATCGAGGCGGTCGAGGCACGCGACGACGATCGCTTCTGGCTCGGCGTGCAGTGGCATCCGGAATCGACCGTCGACCTCGACGGCGGGACCAGCCGCGCGATCTTTCGCGCGCTGATCGCGGCCGCGACGGCCTGAGCCGCGAGCGAGCGGTCCATCGGGCTGGCCCTTCGGTCAAAGGGAGGCGCCGGACATGCACGGATTGCCCTACGATGACGACGAGCATGACACGGGCGGCGATGCTGGGCACGGTGGGCGCGGTGCTGGCCGCGACGCGACTTCCGGCGAGCGCCGACGCTCTCGCTGATGTGATGAAGGCCGGCGTCGTGCGCGTCGCGGTGCCGCAAGACTTCCCGCCGTTCGGCTCGGTCGGCCCCGACATGCAGCCGCAGGGCTACGACATCGATATGGCCGGCCTCGTCGCAAAGGGGCTCGGCGTCAAACTGCAACTGGTTCCGGTGGTGAGCGCGAACCGGCTCCCGTATCTGCAGACCAACAAAGTCGACATCATCATCTCGACGCTCGGCAAGACCGCCGAGCGCGCCGCGGTGATCGATTTCAGTTCGGCCTACGCGCCCTACTATTCGGCCGTGTTCGGACCGCCGTCGATCGCGGTGCGCGGCCCGGCCGATCTCGCCGGACGGACGATCGGCGTGGCGCGTGGGACACTCGAAGATACCGAGGTCACCAAGATCGCGCCGCCGACGCTCACGATCAGCCGCTACGAAGACAACGCGACGTTGATCACGGCCTTTCTCTCGGGTCAGGTGCCGCTGATCGCGACCGGCACGCCGATCGCGGCGGCGATCCTCGCGCGCAATCCGCCGATCAAACCGGCCAAGAAATTTCTGCTCAAGGATTCGCCGTGCTTCATCGGCCTGAGCAAAAACGAACCGAAGTTGCTGGCGAAGCTCAACGCGATCATCGCGGCCGCGAAGAAGGACGGCGTGCTCGCCGGCATGTCGCGCAAGTGGCTGGGCTATCCGTTGCCGCCCGACTTGCCCGTCTGATCCGCGGCGGCGCGGATGACGTATCAGTTTCACTTCGAGAGCCTCGCCGGGTACGTCGACGTGCTCGCGCGCGGCGCATTGCTCACCGTGGTGCTCACCGCGATCGCGACGGTCGTGGGGCTCGCGATCGGCGTCGCCGGCGCCGCGGCGCGCCGCTCGGAGATCGCGCCGTTGCGCGTGCTCGCCGCGACGTACGTCGAACTGATCCGCAACACGCCGTTCCTCGTGCAGTTGTTCTTCATCTATTTCGGCCTGCCGTCGATCGGCGTGCGGCTGACGGCGAACGAAGCGGCACTCTTGGCGATGATCGTGAACCTCGGCGCGTACGCGACCGAGATCGTGCGCGCCGGGATCGCATCGATCGCGAAGGGGCAGATCGAAGCGGGGTTGAGCCTCGGCCTCACGCGCCGTCAGGTCTTCGTGCACGTCGTGCTCGTGCCGGCGCTCGCGAAGATCTACCCCGCGCTCACGAGTCAATTCATCATCGTGATGCTCGGTTCGTCGGTGATCTCCCAGATCTCGGCCGAAGATCTCACCTACGCCGCGAATTACATCCAGGCGCGGAACTTCCGCAGCTTCGAGGTCTACCTCGTCGTCACCGCGATGTATCTCGCGCTCGCCGCCGGGTTTCGCGCGATCTTTCGCAGCGTCGGGAACCGCGTGTTCGCGCATCGATGATCAGCTTCACGCTCTGGGACATCGTTCGCAATCTGCTGCTCGCCGCGCGCTGGACGGTCGCGCTCTCGGCGATCGCGTTCGCCGGCGGTTCGATCGTCGGTGCGCTCGTGATGCTCGCGCGCGTCTCGCCGAACGCCGTGCTGCGCGGCGTCAGCATCGCTTATATCGAGGTCGTGCAGGGCACGCCGCTCTTGATGCAGCTTTTTCTGTGCTTCTTCGGCCTCGCGCTCTTCGGCATCGATGTCAGCCCGCTGGTCGCCGCATCGATCGCGCTCACGATCTACGCGAGCGGTTTTCTCGGTGAGATCTGGCGCGGTTGCGTGCAGGCGATCGGCCGCGGGCAATGGGAGGCGTCGACGAGCCTCGGGCTCTCGTACGTCGATCAGATGCGCTACGTGATCGTGCCGCAGGCCGCCCGTATCGCCGTCGCGCCGACCACCGGCTTTCTCGTGCAGATCATCAAGGGCACGGCGCTCGCATCGATCATCGGGTTCGTCGAACTCACGAAAGCCGGCACGATCATCAACAACGCGACCTTCGAGCCGTTTCTCGTGTACGGCTTTGTCGCGTTGTTCTACTTCGCGCTGTGTTATCCGATCTCGTTGCTGAGCGCGTCGCTCGAACGGCGGCTCGATGCCGCTCGTTGACATCGCCGGCGTCGAGAAACGCTTCGGCAAGAACGTCGTGCTGTGCGGCATCGATCTCGCGATCGAGGCCGGTGAGGTCGTGGCGATCATCGGACGCAGCGGATCGGGGAAGTCGACGCTCTTGCGTTGCATCAACGGGCTCGAACGCTACGACGGCGGATCGATCACGGTTGCGGGTGCTCTGGTCGACGCGCGCTCGGCGCACATCGGCGACCTGCGTCAAACGGTCGGCATGGTCTTCCAGAGCTTCAATCTCTTTCCGCACCTCACCGTCGGCCGGAACGTGACGCTCGCGCCGCGCGTCGTGAAGCGCATCGATGCGGCCACCGCGGAGACGACCGCTCGCGAACGTCTCGCACAAGTCGGCCTCGCGGAAAAATACGACAGCTATCCGGAGACGCTCTCGGGCGGACAACAGCAGCGCGTTGCGATCGCGCGCGCGCTCGCGATGTCGCCGCAAGTGTTGCTCTGCGATGAGATCACGTCGGCGCTCGATCCCGAACTCGTCGGCGAAGTGCTGGTCGTGCTCGCCGGCCTCGCGGCCGGCGGCATGACGATGATCCTGGTGACGCACGAAATGCGTTTCGCGCGCGAGGTGTGCAACCGGCTCGTGTTCATGCACCAGGGCAAGATCCACGAGTCCGGTCCACCCGAGCGGCTCTTCACCGCCCCCGAGACGCCGGAGCTGCAGAGTTTTCTGCGCTCCGTGTCCTGAGTCGCGCTAGGAAGGCCGCTTCGTTTCGTCGGGCTTCGGCCGTTCGTGCTCCACCGGCGCCGCATGCGGCGGAGCCGGTGCATGATACGCCGGTGCGGGACGTTCCACGGGAGCCGGTGCGTGATACGCGGGAGCCGGGCGCTCTGCCGGAGCCGGCGCGTGATAGGCGGGAGCCGGACGCTCCGCCGGAGCCGGTGCGTGATATGCCGGTGCGGGACGTTCCACCGGAGCCGGTGCGTGATATGCCGGTGCGGGATGTTCTACTGGGGCCGGTGCGTGATACGCCGGTGCAGGGCGTTCCGCCGGAGCCGGTGCGTGATACGCCGGCGCTGCATGTTCCACGGGGCGTTCCACCGCTGCCGGACGATCGACCGGCGCCGCGTGATAGGCTGCCGGTGCGGCGTGATCGGCCGGTGCCGCGCGTTCCGCGGGTGCGAGATGAACTTCCGGTGCGGTTGCGGTGTAGCCGGCAGGACGATTCGCCTCGCTATACGGACGCGCGACGGCGAGGACGGGCGGCTGCTCGTGGTTGGCGCTGGCGAAGAGGCGCGGATCGTGCGCCGCCGTTTGCACGTGCTGCCGTTGCACGGCGGTCATCCCGAGGTGATGGCCGTGCGCGACCGTGAGTTCTTCGGCCGTCGCGCGGGCCTGCACGCCGTTCGGGCCGCCGTTGTAGCTCACGCGCGTGGTGGTGTTGATGACCACCGAGCGATCGACGTACACGTTGTGGATCACCGTGGTGTTCACGTGCGTGACGTAGGTGTTGTAGCGGAACTGATCGTTCGACCAGCGGCCGCCGCTGTACCCGTTGCCGTAGTAGCCGGCGCCGTAATTCACGCCGCCGTAGAAGCCGACGGCGAGCGCCCAGTAGCCCGCATTCCACACGAAGTTGCCGCCGTTCGCCTGCCAGTAGCCGGGCGTCCAGAGATAGCCGGGCTGGGGCGCATCGACCCAGGTGCCCGGCACCCAGAAGTAGCCGTTGGAACTCCAGGCCCAGTAGCCGGGCTGCCAGATCTCGTTGGGTTCGGGCACGGGCGGCTGCTCGTAGTCGGGGATCGGCGGGGGCGGTGCGTCGGCGACGTCACCCTCGCCGGCCATGACGTCGTCTTGCGCCGGCTCCGGCTGCGCTTGCGGCGCCCCGTTCATCGTGATCTGCACGAGGCTCTGCGCATCGTCCCAATTCACGCTCGCACCGAGCGATTCCGAGACGAAGCGCAGCGGCACGTACGTGCTCGCGCCGATGATGAACGGTGCGACGTCGAGCGCCTGCGGTTGGCCGTCGACGGTCGCCTGCGTCGAGCCGATGTGCAGCGAGATGGTGCGGCCGTTACCGGTGGCGTTGATCTGGCCCGCATCGTAGACGACGCTCGCGCCGAGTTGTTCGAACACGCCGCGGAGCGGCACGAACACGCGCCCAGCTTGCGTGATCGGTGCGGGCGCGATGTCGACCGCGTTACCGTTGATGGTGACGCCGACACTCGCGTCGGCCGGTTGGAGGATGGTGAAGACGAGTGCAAGTGCTGCGGCGCTGCTTGCCAGCGGCAGCAAAAATCGTCGGAATGATAGCATGGCTCTCCTCAAGGCATGAAGATCCTTCATGCACTTCGCAGTGGATTCCCAGAAACGAGCGGATGCTATCAAAATGGGCGCGCCATTCGGTTAGGGGACAATGAGAGGTGCCACTCCGCGCTCGTCCTAACGACGAAACGGATGTTTTCATTTGAAGTCGGCGTGCGCGCCGTTGCCGTGTCGACGATGATCGCGTTCGCATCGACGGTCGTGCCCGCGCGCGCGGTGCCCGCCGTTGCGACGCCCGCGAGCACGGCCCCCGCGTCGCCGTTCGCGTGGCCGGCGTCGATCTCGGCGCACGGCGGCACGATCGCGCTCTCGGAGCCGCAGGTGCGCGCGTGGCCGGACTACGGGCAGCTCTCCGGCGTCGCCGCCATCGCGGTGACGTTGCCCGGTGCGACCGCGCCGGTGTACGGTACGATCGCCTTCACGTCGCTCGCGAGTGCCGACGTCCCCGCCGGCATCGTTTCGCTCGTTCATCCCGCGATCGGTGCGACGATGTGGCCCGCGATCGCGCCCGCCGACGTCGCGACGCTCGATGCGTTCGTGAAGGCCAACCTGCACCTCGAGGGCACGCCGGCGGTTCCGCTCGCGATGGTGCTGGCGAGCCTGCCGCGCGACCAGCGTCCGCGCGGCGTGCCCGTCAGCGCGAATCCGCCGGTCATCTACGTGAGCCGGCGCCCCGCGGTGCTGATCGTGTTCGACGGCAAGCCGCGGTTCGAACCGATCGCCGGCACGTCGCTCACGTACGCCGTCAACACGAATTGGGAAATCATTCACGATCCGTCGTCGTCGTATTACGTTCACGCGCGATCGGGTTGGTATGCGTCGCCCGGCCCGAGCGGTCCGTTCACCCCGGCCGTTGCGCCCGCGAGCTTCGCGGCGATTCCGGCAACGGGGCGGCTGCAGTACATCAAGGCAGCATTGACCGCGCCGAAGCCGAGCAGCGCCGTGCCGCGCGTGTTCGTGAGCATGGTCCCGGCCGCGTTGATCCACATCGCGGGTGAGCCGCAATTCGCTTCGATCGCCGGAACGCAATTGCGCTACGTGAGCAACACGTCGAGCGATCTCTTCTTTTCGCGCGACACGACGACGTGGTACGTGCTGCTCTCGGGCCGCTGGTTCTCGGCCGCCAACCTGAATGGTCCGTGGACGTTTGCATCGCGGCGTCTTCCGGCCGATTTCAAGAAAATTCCCGAGAGCAGCCCGCGCGGTCGCGTGCTGGTGTCCGTTCCCGGTACGACGCAGGCGTTCTATGCGGCGAATGCCGCGCAAGTGCCGCGCGTGACGGTGGTCGATCCCGCTTCCGCGACGCTCGCGGTCGCCTACGATTCGAGCACGCCGATCTTCGCGCCGATCGCGGGAACGACGCTACAGTACGCGGTGAACACGCGGACCGACGTGATCAAGGTCGACGACGCGCACTACTTCGCGTGCGCGAGCGGCGTATGGTTCGCATCCGCCTCACCGCGCGGACCGTGGGCCGCCGCATCGTACGTGCCCGCGGTCATCTCGACGATCCCGGCGAGCTCGCCGCTCTATCCCGTCACGTTCGTGCACGTGTACGATGCGCGCGGGGTGGCGTTGACCTCAGCGCCGTCGACGCCCGCACCGAATCCGACCGCCACGTATCAGGCGTTCGCGCCCTCGCAGTTCTCGAACGGCGATCGCGCCGCGTACTACAACTCCGCGAGCTACGGCTACTTCAGCGGCTTCGCGCCGGGCTGGGGCGGCGTCGCCTACGGCACCGGATACTACGCGCCCGGCTTCTACGGCGATCAGGTGTGGGTGTCGAATTTCCCGACGTACGGCAACTACAACGACACGACGTACGCGCGTGAGCAGGCCATGCAAAACATGCCGCGCGGTGCGGCTGCGTTCGAGCCGCCGCCCGTGCCCGGACATGGCCCGCGCGGCGTTCCGGCACCCGATGCGAACGTCTTCGCCGCGGATGACGGCGTGTACCGGTACGAGCGCGGCGCGTGGGAGAAATACGCCGCGGGCGGCGCGTGGACGCCGGCGGTGACCCCGCCCGGTTCGCTCGCGATCGATCTGCGCGCACGCCGCGACGGTTACGCCGGCACGATCGTCCCGGGCGCGTAGCGCCGGCGCAGCCGTCGGGTGACGATCATCGTGCTGATCCCGACGCGCGGCTCGGTCACGGCGGAGCTCGTCGCGGCGCTCATCAACAACGCCGGCGACCATCGCATCGTGCTGCGCATGGTGAATCGGCGACCCGTCGACGTCGCGCGCAACGAACTCGCCGCACTCGCGATCGCCGCCGCCGACGATCCGGCGTTCTTCGCGCCCGGCACCGATCCGTACGTCTTTTGGATCGATAGCGATGCGTTTTTTCTCAAGGGAACGTTCGCGCTGATGATCCACGCGCTCGAGCGCGAGCCGTCCATCGATCTGCTCGCGGCGCTGTTCGGTCCGCGCGCGCCCGAGTGCGGCGCGGCGGCGTTTCGCGATCGCGACGACCGGCAATCGTTTCTCATGCCCGACGTCAACGTCACCCGCGGCGAACTCGTCGACGTCGACCACGTCGGCTTGCACTTCGTGCTGCATCGCGTGTCGCTGCTGCGCGCGCTCGGTCCGGAGCCCTTCGGCGACGCGCGCTCAACGGAGCCCGACGATGCGGCGTTCTGCGGCCGTATCCGCTTCGGCAACGGGCGCATCGCGGTGGCAACCGGTATCCCGGTCTTCCACGTCGACGAACGCAACGGCGCCGCCTACTCGCCCGGCATCGCCGCCTGCGTCATCGACGGCGACGCGATCGATCCCGATGCGCTCGCGAAGGCGTTGCCGCCCGAACAACGGTCGTACGGTGCGCGTGTCGACCGCGCTATCCGCCCGCCATCGCGGCGACGATGAGCACCGGTTGGGCGCCGCTCGCCTACGTGCTTCGCCGAGCGTTCTCTTCCCCTCGCCGGTGGAATTCCGTCGTCGGTGGGGTAGGGCAATGGACGTGCCGCTCCACGAACGATCACACGCCTTGGCGGCGGAGTGCGACCGTCTGATTACGATCGCCGAGGGAATGCCGGCCGTCGCCGAACGGCGCCGCGCGATCGCCGCGACGTGGTACGGCGAATTGCTCGACCTCACCCAGGCGGCGTCGCTAGAGACGCCCGACGGCGAACGCCATCTCGATGTGCTCGTCGGGCAACTGCGCCGGGCATGGATGGCGACGGCGCACGAACACGCGGACGTCACGTATCGTTCGCCGGCGGCCGACGAACGCAAGGTGCTGCCGTCGCGCACGACGATCGCCTACGGGTACGAGCGCAGCCTCGAAAACAACCCGCTCGAAGAGCGCTTACCGGCGTATCGCCCGGTTCCCGCCGGCTGGTCCGCACGGCACCTCTTGTTTTCCAGCGGCATGGCGGCACTCTCGGGAATCATGCAAGCACTGCCGGCGATGCTCGGTCCGCGCGGCCGTCAATCATCGTTGTTGGTCGCGGCGTCGTATTACGAGACGCTCGATCTGGTTGCGCTGGGCACGCACGGATCGGCTGCGCGCGTCGTGCACGACGACGCTGCGTTCGCCGCGGCCTGCGACGCGTCGCCGCCCGATGCGGCGTTCGTCGAACCGATCATCTACGATCCGTGGCTGCGTCCGTTCGACGTCGCGACGGCGGCGCGCGTGCTGGCCGCAGCGTCGAACGAACCAGTGCTCGTCATCGACAGCACGCTCGTCGGTCCGTCGCTGCCCATCTCGCGCATCCTCGACACGGCGGCATCGCTGCCGCTCGTCGTGCAGGCGAGCTCCGGTCTCAAACTCGATCAAGCCGGGCTCGAACTCGCCAACGTCGGCATCGTTTCGCTCTACGCGCCGACGCTGCGGCGCGCGCAGCTCGACGCGGCCGCCGAGCAGTTGCGCATGGTGCGCCGGCTCAACGGCACGTCGCTGACGATCGACACCGTCGCGCTGCTCGACATCCCGTTCTTTCTCGACGCCGCGACCTTCTACGAGTACTGCTCCGCGGTCTTCGCGCACAACGCCGATCTCGCGCGCGCGGTGCCGGCCGGCGGACTCTTCGAAACGGTCGCACATCCCGCGCTCGACCCGCGCGGTCTTCCGTGGTCGCAAGCGCCGTTCGTGTTCTTTCATCTGCGCGACGATCGTGCGGCGAACTACGCCGCGCTCGAACGGCTCGTGATCGACGAGGCGGCCGAACGCGGTCTCGCGCTCGAGCGCGGCGGGAGTTTCGGCTTCCGCGGTCATCGCTGCGAGGCCGTCGTGCTCCAGGGCGCCGCGCGCAACGGCGTCTTCAAGGTGGCGCTGGGCGCACGGTCCGGGCCGTCGATCGACGGAATCGTCCGCTTACTCCGCGAGATCGCGGCGTTTCCGAGCGTCGCTGCCGCGAGCGACGCGTTCGGCACGGCGCACGTCACCCGCTGAGCGAGACGGCGGGCGGCTTGCTGGAGCCGCGTGACGGTCCGGCGCATGGGAGACGAGCGATGCTTGCAGCCGCGTTGGAAATTCCCATTATCGACCTCGCCGGAACGTTTTCGTCCGACGCGGGCGACCGCATGTCCGTGGCCCGCGCCGTGCGCTCGGCGAGCGAACGGCTCGGTCTCTTCGCCGTTACCAATCACGGCGTTCCAGCGTCGCTCATCGCATCGCAGCTCGATCTCGCGCGCGCGTTCTTCGCGCTCGATGAGATCGAGAAGCGCGCGATCGACGTGCGCACCTCGAATTGCTTTCGCGGCTACGAACCGTTTGCGACGCAGACGATCGACGCGGCGGCGCCCGGCGATTTGAAAGAGGGCTTCATCATGGGGCCCGATTTGCCGCCCGATCATCCGCATGTGATCGCGGGCTATCCGAATACGGGGACGAACCGGTGGCCGCGCCGTCCGGCCGATTTTCGCGATCGCATGGAAGCCTACGTCGCGGCGATGAACGGTCTTGGCCGTGGCCTCGCCCGCGCGCTCGCGCTCTCGCTCGAACTTCCCGAAACGTTCTTCGCGCCGGGCTTGGCGCAGCCGCTGACGTACTCGCAGCTGCTGCATTACCCGGCCGTCGATGCCTCGGCGTTTCAGCGGCACCTCGGCGCCGGCGCGCACGTCGACTGGGGCATGCTCACGATCTTACTGCAGGATGACGTCGGCGGGCTCGAGGTGCGCGCCGACGACGGCACGTGGCATCCGGTACTGCCGATCCCGGGAGCGTTGCTGATCATTCTCGGCGAGCTGATGGTGCGTTGGACCGGCGGCCGGTATCGTTCCGCCGTCCATCGCGTGGCGAAGAACGTCAGCGGTCGCAGTCGCTACTCGATGCCGACGTTCATCGATCCGTCGTACGACGAATGGGTCGCGTGCGTGCCGACGTGTCTTCCCATGCACGGCGAGGCGCCGTACGCGGCGTGCACCGTCGCCGACCACATGCGCGCGATGGCGCGGGAGCGGCTCAGCCTCTAAGCGTTCGGCCGGGACGTTCCGCCATAGCGGTGGGTCGTCGCGCAGCGGTGCAACGACCGCGCACGGCCAATAGCCACCGCATCCGCGCCTTCTGGAGGAACCGACCGTGTCATCTGTTGCCATGCGTGAGCAAGTCGCCGGGAAGCCGGGCTTCCTCGCTGCCCTCGATCAGAGCGGCGGCTCGACGCCCGGCGCCCTACGGGCGTACGGCATCCCCGAGACCGCCTACAGCGGCGACGTGGAGATGTTCCGTCTCATGCACGAGATGCGCGTGCGCATCATGACGGCGCCGGCGTTCACCGGTGACAAGGTGATCGGCGCCATCTTGTTCGAGCGCACGATGGACGGTGACGTCGACGGCAAGCCGGTGCCGTCGTACCTGTGGGAAGATCGCGGCATCGTGCCGTTCCTGAAAGTCGATCAAGGTCTGCAATCCGAAGCCGACGGCGTCAGCCTGATGAAGCCGATCTCCGGTCTCGATCCGCTGCTGGCGCGTGCGGTGAAGCTCGGCGTCTACGGCACGAAGATGCGCTCCACGATCAACCTCGCGAGCCCGACGGGCGTCGCGGCGATCGCGAAGCAGCAGTTCGACGTGGCCGCACAAATCGCGGCGCACGGCTTGGTGCCGATCCTCGAACCCGAAGTCCTCATCAAGAGCGCGGAGAAGGCCGAGGCCGAGTCGCTCTTGCTCGCGGAACTCACCAAAGGGCTCGACGCGTGGCCCGCGGGCAGCCGCGTGATGCTCAAGGTGACGATCCCGGAGGTGCCCGATCTCTACGCACCGCTGATCGCGCACGAGAAGGTCGAGCGCGTCGTCGCGCTCTCGGGCGGCTATCCGCGCGACGAAGCCTGCGAGCGCCTCGCGCACAACCCCGGGATGATCGCGAGCTTCTCGCGCGCGCTCGTCGACGACCTCAAGGCCTCGATGACCGACGAGGAATTCGACGCCGCCCTCGGTGCCGCGATCGATCAGATCTTCAAAGCGTCGACGGTGAAAACGGTCAAGGCGTAGCGGCGGCCGCGCGCGCGATGGCGCGTGCCGCTTCGCGCGCGGCCCGCGTTCCGCTCTCGAACGCACCGCTCACCGTGCCGCCCTGCCCATCCGTCGACGTCGCCTCACCGGCGAAGAACAGCGTGTCGTCCACGGGTGCGCCCAGATCGGCGCGTGCCGTCGCCGCACCCGTCACGACATAGCTGTAGGCGCCGCACGCGAACGGATCGGCCGCCCAATCGTGGGTGACACCCGCTTCGAATTCCGCGCGCGCACGTTCGGGTTCGCCGATCATCGTGGCGAACGCATCGAGCGCGGCGTCGATGCATTCCTGTTCGGACCGGCCGCGCATCGCCATCGCGCGCGGGCCGCCCGCCCAGGCGACGATGGCGCGTTGGCGTAGCGGTGCTTGCGTCCAAAACGCACCGAACGGCAGCGCGTCGCAGCGAAAGAACGCCGCATCGCGGTAGCGTCCGTTTGCGATCGTCTCCCAGAACGCGGTGCGAAACGCCAACGTCACGCGCACGACGTGTCCCATCTCGAGGCCGCGAATCGCGCGCTGCTTCTCATCGGGAAGCGGCGGAACGAACGCGAGCGGCGTCGCGTCGTTGCGTTGCTGCAGGACGCCGACGGGCACCGTGACGATGGCGCAGCGGGCGTGAACGACGCTCGCCGCGCCGCCGGCGGTGCGCGCTTCGATCGTGACCGCACCCGGCTGCCGGCGGATGCGTTCGACCGGTGTGCGGAGCCGCAGGTCGATGCCGGCGTTCGCGCATCGTTGCGCGAGGTGCTCGAAGAGGGGCGCGTAGCTGCCGACGGGACGCGATGAGGTCTCGTCGACGCCCGAGCGGAGTTCGTCGGCGATGGCACGTGCACTCGCGATCGCCGGGTCGGCGGCCTCGAAGCCTTCGACGAAACGCCGCGCGCGTTCCGCCGTCTCGCGCAACGCCGAATCGTCGTCGAAACGTCGCAGGAAGGCATCGACGCTCTCGTCGCTCGTCAGCGATCGCACGCGCTCGAAGATGTCGCCGACCGCGAAGTCGTCATCGGCCGGACGCAGCACGCCGTCGGGGCCGCAGGTCCACGACCTCTCGCCGGTTTCCACCGCGGTGAGCCCGGCTTCGCGCATGAACGCCGTGGTCTCGGGTGCGTCGCCGTGGATGAATTCCGCGCCCAATTCCGCCGGAACGTCGTTCGATCCGACGCGCTTCCACCTCACGCGCCCGCCGATCCGATCGCGCCCCTCGACAACGATCACGCGCAGCGATTGCGACGCGAGTTCCAGCGCGGCCGCGATCCCCGCGGCTCCGGCGCCGACGATGACGACATCGGTGTCCATGGCCCTCACTCTACCCGACGGGCCATCGCCGCCCATCTTCGAACGTCGCTCCGGTGCGACGTCGCATCCGACCGCGCGCCTGGCTGACGGCGTACGTGTTCCAAATCTTCTCGCCGCTGACGTGGCGACCGCGGCCCGAGCTCTTCTTCGCGCGTCGTCACGTCGCTGAACCGGCGGAGATCCGCGTGCCGACGCGCCACGGTGCGGTGCGATGTCTCATCTATCGGCCACCGAGCGAGTCGATCGCAAGCGAACGAGCGAGCCATCTGCCGCCGGTGCACGTGCAGATCCACGGCGGCGGCTTCTACGGCCGGTATCCCGAGCAAGACGCACACATCGCGACCTACATCGCCTCCGAGGTCGGTGCCGTCGTCGTGAGCATCGATTACGACGTGACGCCGCAAGTCCGTTTTCCGGTGGCCGAAGAAGAGTGCTACGACGTCGCCCGCTGGGTTGCGGAGAACGGTCCCGCGAACGGGTGGGATGCGACCCGCATCTCGGTCGGCGGCGAGAGCGCCGGCGGCAAGCTCGCGATCAACGTCTGCCAGCTCGGCCACGTCGAGCGCACCATTCGCCCGTGCGCGCTCTTCGCCGCGTTCGCCGTGGCGGACATGACGCGTGCGGACCGCGTCTCGAGCAAACGCGACGCGAAGATCGCTCCGTGGATCCAGCGCGTGATCAGCGAGACGTACGTCGCCGACGCATCGCGGCGCATGGAGCCGATCTGCTCGCCGCTGTTCGACGACGGCTTGGCGGCGGCGCTGCCGGCGACGCTGATCATGACCGGCGAGTACGACACGCTGGCTCCGGAGATGGATCGCTTGGCCGCACGGCTGCACGCGGCCGGCGTTCCCGTCGTGCATCGCCGTTTTGCCGCGACCGACCACGGCTTCACGCACGTTCCTCCGGTGGAGACGGCGCGCGAGGCGATCGAGGCGATCGGCGCGTTTCTCCGGACGGCCCTTGCTCCGAGTTGAAGCTCGGTAAAGGTGGACGGTCCCGAACCGAGCAAGCACGGCGGGCGCCGTGTCCATGCTCGTGACGCGAAGCGCTCCCTCCCGGCTCGTCTACAAAGCCGAGTATCTTGCTCTCTGCTCCAATCGAATCCACCGCCGCATCGGGCGTGCCGGCTCGCATCCCGACCGACGGGAAGGGCACCGGCATCGGATTGCTCGTGTTACATCTCGGCTCGCTGTTGGCGTTCGTTCCGGCGACGTTCTCGTGGTCGGGTGTCGCGATCGCCTTCGTGCTCTGTAACCTGACCGGCGGCCTCGGCCTCTCGCTCGGTTTCCATCGCATGCTCACGCATCAGAGCCTCCGCGTTCCGCGCTGGCTTTATTGCACGATCGCCGCGCTCGGCGTGCTGGGCATGGAGGGCGGTCCGATCACGTGGGTCGCGACGCATCGGCGCCATCACGCGGACTCCGATCGCCCGGGCGATCCGCACAACGGTCGCCGTGGTTTGCGCTGGAGTCACCTCGAGTGGCTCTATCGCCCGAACGACGATCGTCCGACGCCCGACGAAATGGCGCGTCTCACGCCCGATCTTTCGAGCGATCCGTTCATGCGCTTCTTGGAACGCACGAATCTCCAGTGGCAGATTGGTCTGGGTCTCGCGCTCTTGCTCTGCGGCGGCGTGTCGTGGGTGATCTGGGGCATGTTCGTGCGCGTGATCGTGACGATTCACGTCACCGCGCTCGTGAACAGCGCGGCTCACCACTTCGGCTACCAGACGTATCGCACGAACGACGAGTCGCGCAACAATCCGTGGCTCGCGTTCCTCACCTGGGGCGACGGCTGGCACAACAACCACCACGCGTTTCCGGCGTCGGCCCGGCACGGTCTCCGATGGTTCGAGGTCGATACGACCTGGTTGACGATCTGTGCGCTGCGGCGGCTCGGCCTCGCGCACGACGTGCGCTTGCCCTCACCGGCGGCACTGGCGCGCACGCTCAGGCGATGACCGACTGGATGCTGACGAATCGCGCGGGAAATCGCGTGCACCTCCGGACGCTCGGGGCGTCGATGACGGCCATCGAGATCCCCGACCGCGCCGGCCTGCGCGCGAACGTCTGCGCCGACGCGGGCGGAAGCGCCGGCAAGATCATCGGCCGCTACGCGAACCGCATCGCCGGCGGCTCGTTCACCCTCGACGGCACGACGTACGACTTGCTCACGAACGAGGGCACGACGACGCTTCATGGTGGTCCGGACGGCTTCTCCAAGCGGACCTGGGATCTCACCGGCCGGTCCGATGCGCAGGCGACGTTCGCGTTGCACAGCCCCGACGGCGATCAGGGTTTTCCCGGCGCGTTGGATTGCCGCGTGCAGTATACGTGGTCCGACGATGATGCGCTCCGCATCGACTACACGGCGACGACCGAAAAGCCGACCGTCGTCAACTTCACCAACCACGTCTACTTCAATTTGAGCGGCGACCCGAGCCGCTCGATCGCGGCGTACGAACTGCAGATCGACGCGTCGGCGTACACGCCGCTCGATGCCGCATCGATCCCCACCGGTGTGCTCCTGCCGGTCGATGCGTTGCGCGACTTCCGGTCGGCGCGCACCGTCGGCACGGTGCCCTTCGATTGCAACTTCGCGATCGACGGGTGGGACGGCACGCTACGGCATGCGGCGACGCTCTGGGATCCGGAATCGGGTCGCCGCATCGTCGTCGAGACGACGCAGCCGGGACTTCAGCTCTTCACCGGCAAGCCCGGAGCGATCGCGCTCGAAACGCAACACTTCGCGGACGCACCGCATCACCCGAATTTCCCGAGCACGGTGCTCCGGCCCGGCGAGACGTTCAGCGCGACGACGATCTATCGCTTCGACGTGCGCTGACCTCACACGGCGATCGATGCGAGATCGCTCGCGATCGTCCGCGCGGTGATCTTGGCCGACATCATCACGGCGGGCGTTCCGCCGCCGGGCTGCGTGTTGGCGCCGACGAGGTAGAGTCCGGCGACGTCTTCGCTGCGGTTGTGCGGACGGAAGAACGCGCTTTGCGAGAACAACGGTTCCAAGCCGAACGCGTTGCCGAGCCGGCTGTTGAGCGTCGTTGCGAAGTAGTCGGGCGTGACGAAGTCCTGCACGGTGAGGCGCTCGCGCAAGCCCGGAATGTGGCCACGATCGTCGAGAAACGCGATGACGCGCTCGACCAAACGCGGTCCCTCGACGTTCCAGTCGATTCGGCTCGCGTTGTGCGGCACGGGCACGAGCGTATACGCCGCGTGATGGCCGGGCGGCGCGAGCGAGGGATCCGTCAACGTCGGAACGTGCAGATACTGCGAGAAGTCCGCACCGAGCACGTGCTTGTCGAAGATCTCGCGCAGTAATCCGCCATAGCGTGGCCCGAGGATCACGTTGTGGTGGCGGAGGTTCACGTCGCGCTCCGGATCCGCTTTGAAGCCGAAGTAGAGCACGAGCACCGACATCGACTGTTTCGCGATGTCGAGCTTGAGGTCGCGATTGATCGGCCGGAACACGTCCTCGATCAGGCGATACGTTCCGGCGTAATCGCCGTTCGAGATCACGCGTTCGGCGGTGAGCGTCTCGCCGGAGCGAAGCGTCACGCCGCGCACGCGCGACTTGCCGCCGCTGCGCGCGACGTCGATCTTCACGACCTCGCTGCCGTAGCGAATCGTTCCGCCGAGTTCCTCGAACTTGCGCACGAGGCCGGCGACGAGCGCGCCCGTGCCGCCGAGCGCGTAGTGCACGCCCCAGGTCTTCTCGACGAAGTGGATCATCGCGTAGATCGCCGGCACGCGCAGCGGATTGCCGCCGACCAGCAGCGATTCGAAGCTGAAGACCGCGCGCAGCTTCTCGCTCTTCATGAACGAGGAGACGAAGCGATACAACGGCTGGATCGCGCCGAGTTTCAGCAGGTCGGGCACGATGCCGAGCATCGTCGTCAGCCGGCCGAAATAGGTGTACCCGAGTTCGAGAAAGCCGCGCTTGAAAATCGCTTCGGCCGCGGCGTGGAATC
>Ga0116229_10000526_pt1 | contig 51431 bp, 44 predicted proteins | sample S1TSphgellanicum_3_FD_87313 | JGI IMG/M metagenome (GOLD analysis project Ga0116229, IMG submission 87313) | Host-associated microbial communities from peat moss isolated from Minnesota, USA - S1T2_Fc - Sphagnum magellanicum MG | ecosystem: Host-associated > Plants > Peat moss > Unclassified... | reverse complement strand
TAAAATTTTAGTGGGGTCCAATTACCCCCAAAAAAAAAGGAATTTTGGAAACCACTTCCGGGTTTTGTTTTTTTTAAAAAAAAAAAAAAAAAAATTCTGATTGGATCTCTCGGTTTTTTTAAGAATCAAAAGTGGGTTCCAATTTTTTAAAAACGAAACCAGGTTTTCGGCTTTAAAAAAAAAAACCAAAACTGGGATTATTGAAAAGAAAACTAGAACCCAGGGCTAACCAGAGGTTAACTGGCAGTTAACTGTACTCAAACACTCAGAAACTAAACCTATGGTTCTAACCTGCCAACCGGTTACCCGCCCAACACTAATAAGAACTGAGCACCCAGGTCCAATTTCTGACTCCGATTCCAAAAATTAGACCAAGTTTTGGTTCGGTTTTTACTAGGGGAACCGGTGGGTCTAACCTGCCCATCCGGGTACCCGCCCAAGACTGGTATGTACGGTGAAGCAGAAACCGCGCGGTCTAGGTACCTGGAAGTGGCGCAGGGTTGCACCGCCCGTGATCTGGATGGAAACACGGTGGCTGGCCCCCCGGGGTCAGAAGGAGAGAGACGATGGCGAGGAGGAAGAGAGCCTGAGTAGGTGCTGCTGTCGCAGCGCAGCGCATCGCCATGCGCTAGCGAGCTTTGCTCTGCCCGGCTCTGCTCAGATCGTCTAGATCGTTCCAATCGGGGTGTGGAGGAGCGGAAAAAAACCACGGGAAATCGGTTGACGAAGTGAAGGAGTCATTGGTTAGAGTAATCTGAGGAATTTGATGCTGCATCGGAAGCAGCTTTTGAAAGCTCACGGATTGATGAGCAGCAGCAGCAGCAGCAGTTGACTCCGGGGAGCAGCATCATATCTGGAGCTCTATTACGATTGCTTCTGGTTTTCTGCAATTAAAAAAAATCTGTTGGATCTGGAGTCAACCGCAGCGGTGATAATATGCTGCCAGAGTCCTCTGCTGCAGGGACGTCGTGGATTTGTGACTAATTAGAAGCGGCATTCTGACGCTGTGGTGACGAGATTGTTGGTGAAGAGCTTGGTAAGAGAAGTTGTTTCCAGCTCTTAGAGAGTCAGATAGTGAGGGAGAGAGAGACAGAGAGGCAGACAGACAGAGGCTGAAAGAGAGAGGTGAGCGGGCATGCTTGATGGAATACTATGCGCCAGCCAAAGGGGCGCCCTCTTCCTTTGCAGGCCTTGAAAGTTCAGGAGGTGAATCCACTGGTTTAGCAGTCCTGGGGTCCATTCAGTACGAAGACTGGCGTGGAAAGCATGGTGCGCCTTCACCAGGCAGCACAACAGCAGATACTGGTCCTGACGGTAAGCTCCTCGACCATTTCTTCCTTCCTTCCTTCCTCCGTCCCTAGCCCATCTCCTCCCCAGCAGCAAGTCCTCTTCAAAAAGCCGCTTCTCTAGAATTATTGCAGCTCCTCCTGCACTGACACAAGTTTGCACTGACACAAGTTTGCTTTAAGCGACTTTCAATGAGAATCGTGGCATAGGGGGGACCGTAAGGCTTCCTCCGGACAAGAGGCAGCAATTGGAGGCCCTACGGATCAGCTGATCTGGCCGGTGCAGGACTTGGAAGACTGGATGGTTTGCTTCATGGATCTGCCATGCGGGGAGTCTTCATCTGTTCACGGACATAGCGATTTCGTGTGCTTGTCACGCACAGGTCTCTCTGCGCGCGCAGCTGCTCTGTCTGTCTTGCAGATCGCTAGAAGGTCGACTCGATGATAAGGAAATTGGATCACTTCTTTGGTGCCAATAGTATAGACATTTCCACCTGTACCTGGATCTCCCTTGGATGTTTAGTATCTCCCGGCCGCCTTACGCGCGGAGAGAGTTCATTTCAGTGCAGAACTCCTCTAAGAACGATGCAGACGGCTCTTACAACGATTTCCTGTCTCTCAGTAACGAGGATTGCGAAAAGAGTATCCTATGACGTCTTCACGGCCAGTCTCGGATCTCTGTTGCACTTTGTCTCTTTTGTGGAAGCAAAGATCCACAGATCCAGAAGCTCACCGGCTTGGGCATAGCTCAGCTCTCTTTTGTAAATCAATTGTCTGCATCTCGGGGAGCGACTTAGTGGCACATTCACAAGGGAATGTGATCCGGATTTGGCTTCTGTACTTTGTGCTTCTTACACATGCATGGTTGCATGCTGCTGCTTGAGTGGCGATTAGTGTTTTCTCTGTTTTGCAGATAGTCACAACATTCAAGGATCAGTTCCATACTTGTGTTTGTCTGTTTGTGGATGACACAGGATTCAAGGAGGAGTAGTTCATGAAATAAATCTTGTAGTTTGAGTAGTAATTCTTTGTACATGAGGTTCTTCTGAACTAAGTTGCTAATAAGCAATACATTGGGTTGCAAGGTCTTGCAGAAGCAGTGTGGCAAATGACAATGCAACCACATCAAGAAGGCATAGATGCAGCTGGCCAAGGACAGTTTCCAGAGCGACTTGGTGAGCCTGACTGTGTTTATTACATGCGCACAGGCCTCTGTGGCTTTGGTCAGACTTGCCGGTTCAATCACCCCCCTAATCGCAAAATGGTGAGGAACTTCACACCGTTTTATTTTTCTTTTTGTATTCAAATGTGTTTTGGGACATTGTGAGCACTGGATGGAATTCATGTTTTCTTTTGTCTGTTTTGGAAGTTCAAGATGATGAACATTCCAAATGTGCTGGGTATTTGCAAAGGAGTTTGGTGTAGATTGTAATGCACATAGGAAGGCACTTGCAGTGAATTTTGAAGATGAAAACCTAATTTCAAATTCTTAATCTCACTCTGTATTTTATTTACAATCCCAAAATTGAATTCTGGATTTGATTCTGTGCATGATATGCTTGGGATTCATGCTTGCCTGCTGATGTGGTGCAGGCTGCAGCAGTTGCACGTGGCAAGGGGGACTATCCTGAAAGATTTGGTCAGCCAGAGTGCCAGGTACTGAACCTTGTTCTTAGACATCTGTGTTTAAGTGTGTGTATCCAGGTGTTTGACTTGTCAGCCATCCAGGTCTATATGGAAAATGCAGCTGATGTGGGTTGCCAAGCCGCTCTTTCTTAGTCCTTATATTTTTGTTATCCAATCCAGATGATCTCCAAAGTTCAATGGCATAAAAGTCATTGTCTAACCTCCTGTTGCTACAATTATAGTGTGATTGGTACATTTGTCAGTGTAAAGTAGTGATTGGTTGATAACCTGGATGTAATTGATCTCTCCAATTTTGTAAATTCAGTATTATCTGAAAACGGGGACATGCAAATTTGGAGCCACATGCAAATATCATCATCCAAGGGATCAGGCAGGATCAACAGGGCGAGTGCAGTTGAATGGTCTTGGTCTTCCTTTGCGACCGGTTTGTCTATCTGTTTTCCCTGTCATGTTATTTATTGCTTTCTCTAGTGAGAAACTTCTCAATGCAGTTTTCTAATGCAGCAGGTCTTTAGATTTTCACCTGTCCTGGTCTTCCATGAGAATTAGGCATTAAATTGCAGTGGCTCATAACCCTATACTCTTCATCTGTGAAGGCTCAAAGAAAAGAAGATAAACATATCTGCTGTTTTACATCTGTGTTTCTTTGTAGCTCATGTATGCCTCTTCAGACTTTTTTTTTGAGATATCTTGAATGGCTTGTTATGTAAAATTGAACTAGGAGGTCTGAATGTGCTGGTATTTATGGTGAATTCCTTTCAACCAGGGTGAGAAAGAGTGTGCATACTACATGCGCACAGGCTCTTGCAAATATGGTGTAACATGCAAATTCCACCATCCCCCAGTGGCACCATTTGTTTCTCCACTTTATACAACTACTGGAGCTCCAACATCACCAGCCCCTCAACCTTATCCACCAGGTCTTCCTTCATGGCCAATGGCAAGGGCACCTTATCTTCAACCTCGTCTGCAGGGTCCTTCCACTTATTCACCTGTGCTTCTTCCTTCACATCAGGGCCTTGTGTCAGTGCCAGCATGGAACACATATCAAGTAAGCAGCCTTCAACATAGTCTATACAAATCAACTCCAGTCTCCTATGTGTTTTCTTGGTACATCCTCCGGATTTATCTGGCCTCTATTGGAACAAATGCTGATGTCATGCCCTTTTGAACTCCTTTGTTTGTGATGAGGTGTTTGCTTTAGTTCTTGATTTTTTTTGGGTGTGATGTCTTCTCATGGACATAGTACCACAATGGAAAGATTGCATAGCAAAAATTGCACAATAAGGGTGGTTCTTCCCTTAGATATCACCCATATGAGTAATTGTGTTGTTTATGGTGTGAATTTGATGGCTTTGGTATCGTAGCAGCATGGGTTGAATATCCATGCCTGCGTTAGAATTAGGTTACTTCCAAGTGTCTTTTGAGGTATCATTTTTGAACACATGTTGCTGAGGGTATGAGTCACATACTTGACTTGAATTCATAGCAACATCAGATATCCTATTGTGGTTCAGGATGTGTGCATGGTGCATTGGCATTTTGTGCTGGATTCAGTTTTGTGATCTGTGTTCCTACACAACTGTGTGCATTTCACAAGAGATGTTCAGATCTGTAGCAAATCACATATTTGAGCTTCCATTGCTTTTTGGGTAAGTGAAGATTTACTGAATGTCACCAACACTTTCTAGTTTTGTTTGCGGATTCTGCAGCTGAGTCATCACATGGATAGTGAGATACAGAGGCCTTGATTGGCATTGTTGAAGGCAATGAGTGCTGCATGTTGGAGTGGCTCTACTGGTTTCTGTTTGTTGCCATTCTAAATGTTTCTCACTGTTTCTAACAGGGCCCAGTTGGTCCCATGACATTGCCAGAGGGGCAACAACATCCATTAGGAACAAGTTATCTCTATGGAACATTACAACAGTCAGATTCAGGCAGTGTTCAGGGAACATATGCACCTTACCTCCAAGGATCATCAGCGATGGGGGTGCCAGCAATACAACCCCATAACACCAATAGCCAGAGAGATACAATATTTCCTGAAAGACCAGGACAGCCTGAATGCCAATACTACATGAAAACAGGGGATTGTAAGTTTGGGATTACTTGTAGGTACCATCATCCTAAGGACAGAGCTATCCCTTCACCAACCTGTATTTTGAGCCCGATGGGTCTTCCATTGCGACCAGTAAGGAATCTTTCCAATCTTTCCACATTTATTGTCCATGTCAAATGGTGTTACATCTTCCATAATTGGAGATCTTTCCCCTGCTTCCTAAACAATTATTCCACTAAAAGGCATTATGTGTTTGGATGCATGGGTTACTTCTCCTATCCTCTTGGTACTCATTCCGCTTTGTCTGATCCTCTGAATGACAGGGCGCACCACCTTGCAGCTTCTACAACCATTATGGTATTTGCAAATTTGGCCCAACATGCAAATTTGATCATCCACTATTGGGCTTAACTTACAGTCCATCAGCATCATCACTGACAGATATGCCAGTTGCACCTTACCCAACTGGACTGTCACCTACTGCACTCGGTCCTTCTCCTGTTGAAGCTCCTCATGAAGGCCCATCTGGTGCTAGCTCCTCCAATGAGCCAACAGCTCCTTCAGAAGAACACCCTGGTCTTCAACAGTTGAGAGATGGATCAGATCCCTCAGCTGTCAGTGCATCAGTGGGTGCTACTACAACACAAGATTTGTCAACTCAAGCAACAATTTCAGGAATGGGAAGCAGAAAGGACAGCCAAGTGGAAAGTCACGAGTAAGTAACTCTTGGGCATTATCACATGGTTGCTGCTTGGTCTTCAGGATTTCAATAACCCTGTGTAATTTGTTATAGATTTTGGTTTCTGAATTCCCTGGTCAGTTGACTCTGAAGCTGAATTTTAAGAAAGCTGGAACTCCATCCAATAAGCATTTATCTGATTCTGTGCAGGATACCTTGAAGGCCTATGCTACCAGAACATTGCTGTAATTGTTGATTCCTGCAGAGGGCCATCCTCTGTGTTCCACCTCATGTTTTTCCTCTTCTTGTCACGTTATCCATGCCCCAACTTTTCCCGCTGTATGTTCTCAAACCTTTCTGGCCCTCTTGATCTTTTGCCACCCTTGTAGTTATGAACCATGAGTTGTTTTCTTCAATTGTCGTTGCCTAGGATGTTCAGCATTCCAGGAAGCCTTTGGTGGAATGGAACTGCAAAGAGGAGAGAAGTGCGTTTTCTTGACATAGACTGCTCTGATTCGTTTTTTAGTTGCTTCAGCCCCATCATCTTGACCCTTTGAAATAATAATTGTTACTCTTCCACCCAGAGTCTTGTCTATCAGATTGCATTTCTGTAAATGCAATCTCCACAGTGACAACTGCACACACCTGTTCACTTTTGGTAAAGCTTTGTTGTTCACAAGCTTTGCCAACATTTGTTTTTCAGTTTTGAGCAATCAAATTTGGAAGAGGATGTGATTCTTGCATTTCTGTTGAGGGGTGTTGGGGGGAGGGGAAGGGGTGACCCTCCATCTTTAACACGAGTCAGTTCTTCCTGTAATCTATCTGTGTGTCATAATTCCATTAGGCAAGTTATTTAGGTCTTTTGCAGGTTTCATTGTTGTACTATGGCAGAATTGTTGGAGGTGCTTCACAGTGGTTCTTTTCCATAGGTCAGAGAAGATTGTTTCAAACCAGTAGAAGTTATTGTTTTACATTGTGCAAGAAATTAGATGAATTGTAGAAGTTGTAGGACAGTCACCAGTTGGTTAAGAGAAGATCTGAAACTGGCATGAATTTTCATAGAGAAGGAATGAACAAAGAAGTTGGGGTTCCAAGCTTTTGGTATTTGTAAGAACCAAGGGTTCTCTTTATTCAGTGTTGAGGGGGTGAAGAGGGCAAATCACCAACTGTTAGTGAGTGCCAAATTGTTGGGAGTTTCAACCATATTGAATTCCATACAATTTTGGAGAATAATAGGGTCTAATCCATGACCAAAGCCCATCAGAGGAGTTTATTAAGGGACGGGTGACAATACAATGGGATATTATCGATCCTATTTGATAGAGGATTCTTGTTTTCAGCTTTACAATGGAATTTGACATTGAATTTGAAATGGAAACTAACAAAAAATTTGAAAACTTAAGGGATGTAATGCAGACGTTGGAAGTGGTAGTGAAGTGGGATTGTTTGTTTTGGATGCTATTCCTACAGTTCAGAGTCCAAAGGTTGGCACTGAAAAGGAAGAACAGGAGTTTTTCTTGCACATTGCTACAATAAATTGTCTCTGGACTTTGGTCCTTGCCCTTTGTTTCTTTTTCTCTCCCTTTCGTGGGTGCTTTCTTTTTATAAAGTTTGTCTGGGTTTCATCATCAATTGTCTCTGGGGAATGGGTGATGAAATGAAGATTGAGGCTAAGTTTCTAGCTCATGAAAGGAAGGAGTTCGAGATATTTTTTTTTGTATGTGTATCCATCTTTTTTGGTTTAGGGTTTATGGTTTAGGATTTGTGAACAAGATTGATGATCTTTTGCTTAAGTCAAACTTTTGTTTGGATCAAAACAAGGGAGATTGAATTGAAAGGTACTTTGAAGATAGTGAAAGAAGGGCTTAACATGTTTGATTCACTACACTCTTGCTGATAAAGACAAGGGTTTTTTTGAGCTCAAGAAAGCAGAGGAAGTGGAGATTGTGTGAATTTCAAAGTCTTAAAACAAGTTAGTAATGAAAGATGAGCACTTGTTGCTGTGTTGCCACAACATCCTTGGAAAAGGCATCAAGTGCATGAATTTGTAGATGGATATTGCGGTTGCCCTCCAGTGAGTATTACTCCACATAACATGTGGAAGATGACATTCATAATGACCTTTTCCGGTTAGTCATTGGGTTTTATATCTTGCCATCCAATAACATAACTTAGAAAGTTGTTCAAAACCTCTTTGTTCAAATGTGATTTATTTGTGGGTTAAAGCTTTTGATTGGAATTAAAATCTTGGGTCAAGTTCATTCATTCATTGTTTCGGTTTGTGAGTATGATGAGGTTTTGAGAAGAACAAACTACATAAGGTGATTTATGTTGTTAGAATTTATGGAAAGCAAAACTAGAGTCTATCATGGTTTGCTCTGTTAGTCATACATATTTTAATGTCACTCTTTGTACTTTTGTTCCTTTAAATGAAATGAAAGAAGGTTCAAAAAACACATTTCATTGACTCGAAGTCCTGACAAACATGAGACTTGACTTTCACAAGTTGTCAACTATTTTCAATTTCCATCGAAAGGTGATGTTATATGTAGTGGAAGAAAAGTTGTAATGGAATGCACATTGCGGAACACTATATGTAGTGATTGGACTGGACTTTATCCATTTATTTTTGTGAGTTTTCAGCAACACTAGTTATGACAACAGTGTTTGGGCAGGTGTTGAATTTGTTGGCCTTGCCTACCAAGGCAAGGATATTGTGTTTAGATTCATTAAAGAGTATGGTAGCTTAATGGATTTTGGCCCCTAAGTAAGTAATACCTCTATTTTTATGAGGATTTTTTGAAAGTTGATATTTTGGCTTGTGTTGAAACTTGGTTTGAGATTATAGGGTTAAAGGGTTCTTTGGTTCCTGTGGGCTGTGCGTCTTTTGGCCTTCTTTTTGGCCTTCCCTTTTGTCTTCCATGTGATGATGGTTCTGGCCATTGATTTTTATTGGCTTTTTTGATTCCAATGTTATAGGGTTATAATATCTCGAAGGATTTTGGTTTCTTTTAGAGGATTTTTTTAGAGGATTTTTTTGAAGATTATATTTTTGCATGGTGAAATATACGGGTTTCCATAATTCTTCTTTTGCCTTAAGATCCTTTTTACTGTAAATGGCAAAGGCCCACAGTGTGACACACCCTGTGTTAATGAACCTTTGGGGTTCCCAGTTTTCAAAATATTTCAGAATTGGAGAATTCCTGGTCCTGGGTTTTTGGGGGATCAAAATCAAAGAGCTGCAGCTGGATTTGGGTTTTGGGGACCAGATGAAAAGAACCATGAGTTCTGGGTATTTCAAAAACCTCACCACTGGGTTTCATGTACCAAAAAAAACCAATGGCTTTCCAGGCGGTTATTTGTCTTCCTTCAAAAGACTTCAGAACCAGGCTTATGTATCAAAACCGGGTACTTGATTTATTTGAGAACTATGATTATTTAAGAACTACAAACCTTAAGAACCACCTTGATACCCAGCAGGGTTTTGGTGTGGTTTTTAATACCCGAGCAGCACTGGAGGACACCCATTTATTGATTTTTTCTTCACAGTGTTGGGTATGGTAAGTTGTGTTGGAATAACACTTTTGTGAGAGTCTTTTCTCCATTTAATTGAATTCTAGTGTAACAAGGGGTGTGTCACACTGTGGCCTTAAGGCAAAAGTATCTTAAGGCCAAAGAAGAATTATGGAAATTCAAATATTTCACCATGCAAAAATGAATTCTTCAAAAAAACCCTCTTTAAGAAACCAAAATCCTTCAAGATATTATAACTCTTTAACTAATCTCAAGTTTCAACACAAGCCAAAATATAACATTTCAAAAATCCTCCTATAAAAATAGACCTACTACCTAGGGGCCAAAATCCATTAAGCTACTATGTGTTTCTATGCTTGTGTTTTTGGGGCCCAATGTATGTGCAACTTTGATCACTCATTTCTCCCTCCTCCCAAGTCCAAATACATTCACCACTAATATGAATGTTCATCCCAAGTTCAAATGCATTCACCACTAATATGAATGTTCATCCCAAGTTCAAATGCATTCACCACTAACATGAATTTCCATTCTACTTACCTTACGAATTTTGGATTGGATAGAATGGTAGTGGGTCAATTCTCCAAAAACATGAAAATTTAAAAGCTGCCCATAATTACATCAATTGCACACTCCACCATAGGAAATTTTAATTCCTCAACCAAATTTTAATTTTTTAAAAGCAAAAGATTCAGCTGGAAGTTCAGATGTGTTCCATTAAGGGTTAGGAGTCACACAAGTTTTGCCAAAAAATAATAGATCCCAAAATTGTAATTGTCATTGCTAACCCTGTTTTCTAAACATTAATATTTAAGAAACAACCAAAAGCAATATACCATATTAATCTAACAGTTTCGGCACTAAATAATTATGAAAAAAAATAAAATTCAAGAGTTTTGGCAAATTATTAAGGTAGTACTTAACAAGTAAAATTGAGGAGCATCTCTTCAACTCCCTGAGGTTGATTTCTTGGCTGCCCATCAGTTTTTCCAAAATTTCCCCTCCACCACTTAAACAGTGTTGGGTGGGTATCAATTTCTTTTGAGAATCGCCAGAGCTGGTTATGACAAAAAAAAAAAAAACTTAATAAAAATTTGGTTCGCTGTAAATTTTTTAATAATTTTTTTTAATGCTAGGGCAGGTTTTTTATTTTTATTTTTGGGACCAGTTCTCACAAATTTGATAACAGTTGGTCACCCTTGGACGATTCTCACAAACCAGTTACGACTTTTCTATTGGATGAAAATCACAAAATTTTAATTTCAACTTAATAATTTTCTTGATTTTCTACCTAGACACCCAGAACATGGACCCAGCCTTAGCCTGAGAACCAGACTCAAGCAAAAAAAAGGAGCCTTCTTATTCTTCCTTTTGAGTTGTTTTGTTCTTTGTGTTGGAAGCTCTCAATGTTTTGTGTTCCCTTATATTTATTTTTTATTCTCCTCTTGCCTTCCTTTCTCGTCCTCTAGAGCTTTTTTTCTCCTCTCATTTCCTCCTCTCTTTTTTTTCTCCTTTCCTTCTCTCCTTTTAATTTTTTTTTTTTTGCCTTCACCATCATCACCTTATGCTTTGTGCTTCAGCTCCTACTTCATGTTTGTTGTTTATTGCCTTGCTTCACACTTTGTGATGTTACTTTGTGTTCCCACTTATTGCCATGTTGTTACTTTGCACTTTTCCATGTCGCTTCATGTTCCTCACCTCTTACTTCGCACTTATCATCTAAGTTCTAAGGTACTTGTTGACGCTCCTTCCTCCTTATTGTTTCGTTGCTTGTTGCTTCCTTGTGTTAGTTGGTATTGCACTCCCTTTCATGTTTGTAGGTGAAGGAGATTGAAGCATCAAGTTTCTTTAGCCTTGGTAAGTGTTTTTTTTTTTTAAAAAGAAAAAGTTTTGTGTAAGTTGTGATTATTTTCTTTTTTTTAATTTTTTTTGGTTTATTTATGTGCAAGATTTTTAATTTTATTACAACATAAATTTTAATAAAATTATTACCCTCCATTATACACTCCTTTTTTAATCATGATGAAAGAGAAAAGTGAGTGATTTTTTGACTAATTTTTTAAACTGTAAATCCTATTTCTTAAGCTTTTAAACCTTTTGTTTGTAAATGTTTTTTTTTGTTTGTAAGTAGTTTTTCATTTGCTCATTGTAAAAGTGATTGTAATTTGGTACAAAAAGTTTTTTTTGGGCATGGGGTTTGGACATATTTTTGTGAAAATTGGTAGTGGATCAATCTTTTACAAATTAAAATAAAATGAATCATAATAATGAGACAATTGAAATATGCATGAATGATGTAATTAGGTAAGGGATATTTGAATAAAACCATAGTGTGTAAATTGAAACAAATTGAAATCAAGAAAATACAAATGAAGAACTAATGAATATGAACTTTAAAAATGCATATTACTTAAAGGAAAATTTGGAAACCTCATGGAAGAACATCTTTATGTTGGGGTTTTTATTATGTAAATGATAATGTAAAAGTTGATCTTGAAAATGCACAAATAGTGTGTTGTATACTTTGTCATAAAATCTAGTAATTGCAACAAATCTAAGAACAAAAACAAGAAAAGGATTAATTTTTTATTACAAAACAAATGGAATAACTTATCCTAAAATACATTTGGATGCAGATCATATTATTAATGCAAAGAGATTTGAAGAAGAAATGAATGGTTTACTAAAACAAACAAAAGAAAGACAAATTGCAAAGAAAATAACAAATATATCTAGGGGGTCAATTTCAAAAAAAAATGTTGTGACGGATTTCTTCCAAAAGGAGGATGTGCCACAAAAATAATTCCTTGAGGACCTTGGTTTTTTTATTGTCAAAATTTTTTTACCAATTTCGTTTATGAAAAATATTTGATTAAAACATTTGGCTTTGCATTTATGTCCATTTTTTTCCCCTTTTGGGAAACAATTTTCATAAAAAAATATTATTAAGGCTAGTGGAGAAAACACATTAGTTGTCTATTCTTCCTACATTAACAAAATGTCATTTTGTAATTACTAGCTTTGATATTTGAAGATTTAAAGGAATTTATGATGTGTTTGCATTGGTCATTATTTTTTGGGTAATGATTGGTAGCCAAAGCACGTGACTATTAGCTTGTTTGAAGCTATAAAAACTACAAGACAAGCCTTGGTTAGAAGTTTGACAAATTCATTAGACAAGTATGGTTTAAGGAAAAAAATTCATTACTTATGTCAAAATGAAGGTTTTAATATCAATGCCATGACTATTGCATTGGAATCTATTGCGAGTTGTGAATCTCTTGGTTTAGAAGAGCTCTTCCAAAGAACTAGTTTTGGGCACGGTTTTTCAAAGGTATGTCAATAGTATGGCACAATAGAAGAAAATGTTTGCAAAAGTTTGAAATATGTTTCCATTAAATCTATTATAGTAGATTTGCAAAAGTGCATGAATTGTTCAAGAAATTTGGGAAGGGAAAATAGGAATGGAATAAGGCTTGTGTTGATATTAGAATTTGGCCAAGAAAATAAAGCATTCCAATGAAAACTTGGTAGTCTTTTGGTTTTCAATATTGTTTTTATTTTTTTAATGTTTTGAACTTTTGAATTGCATAATAATACTGATCATTTTGTTGTTGTTTTGTTTTATAGGTTTGGGTGCAAGTATGTAGATAGGAACCAACGGGATTATTATACAAAAGGATTGTGAGTCCTTTTTAATAATTTTTCACTTTTTCATATGAAAGAATTTTTGAATGAAATCTTTTGCAACTTGTTTTGAAAAATACATATAGTTGCCCCAATAGATCACATGTTTTGTGTTAAACATTGTTGAATAAATATGAAAATTTCAAAATGTGTAAATTTTGTTAGATTTCACGTTTCATTTTGAAAATTTATCATAATTTTGAATCATACAAAAATATCCTAACTACTTTAGGTTCTTATTTCTTATATCATAAATTACAACTTTGTTTCGTATGTCATGCATTACACCCCATTTACATGTGGTAAAGAACTCTTGAAAATTTAAAATTTTGAAAAATACTTCTAATTTAACAAAAATTAAAATTCCATATTTTTAAAATTGTGAATGATTTTTAACTTGGGTAATAGTTTGTTATCATCTAATTTTTTTTACCATCAAAATTATGTTATTAAAATAGTCATTTACCTAGTCCTTTATAAAATTAATCACAATTTGACACAACACTTATTCAAGTTCAAACGTCCTTTTTTAAAACCAAAACCCAAAATTTAATTTAATTAATTTTTAATTTGAATTCCTCAACATTCATAGTAGTCATTTAACACAATTTGGAATGATTAACATAATTTTAAAATGTTAAGAAAAAAACATATGTAAAAAAGTTCATAATTTTCACCACTATCTGACATGGTTTTTGGTTTCTATCTTTCTACTCGCACACATTTGCTAATAAGATTATTATGTTTAAAGAGGTATTGTAGTTTCATTCTGCAATTGTGCTTTATTATAACATACATACTATTATGAAGGTTATTGGTGTAATGTCTCCACCTTTGATTTTGTAGGTCTTTTAGATTATTATGGATCATTTTTTTCCAATTGCCTTTGCATGTGTTCTTAACCAATTCCAATGTACATTGGCTACTCAATGATGTATTACACATTGTAATTTTGATGAGTTTAAGACTTAAGGAAAAAAATCAAGTTTTGTTTTCATTTGAAAGCTTAATGCATGATGATTTGGTTATTGTTGATGAGTTGGTTTTACTAATGTCTAAAATTAGAAGGAAGGTTTGTGGTGTGTTAGATTCTTTCCTTTTATATTTAATAAAATATGAAAACAAAAAAAACTCATAATATTATTTTTTCGACATTAGACCCTAGGTTAAAAAAATTTCATATAATATCTTCATTTGTTGGAAGGGGGCAAGCTGTTGTTATTGTTGAGGAATATGACAGGAACATCTTATATCCTATGTTGGTCAAATGTCATGAACATTTGCATTCCTTGGTAAGGTTAGATAGGAATTATGTTGACTATGATATTTTTGATTAAGATTGCAATTTGAATATTTTTGAACAGATTGCAAATATAAGTGAACTAGTAAAAGAGTTTGTTAAAAGGGAGTTGTTGATTAAAATAGTTTCAATTGGATGTTAAAGAGATCAAATGTCCTTTTCAATGGTGGGAAAAATGTGAAATAGTGGTTCTTATTGTAGTTTTTTTTAGTTCATTAGATTATAAGCATTGTATCAAATTGAAATAAAAAGGAAATTTTCCTTGGCTGGGGTATTTATTAACTGAAGGAGATTTCATTTGAAAACTTAAAATTTTAAAAACTCGATATTTGTCAACAAAAACTAACCTAATGATTTTAAAATAGGATGTAAATCTTCATCTCACTTAATAGATTTCTTTGAAAGGATATAAATTTAGAAGGAAAGATAGAAAAATTTGAAAGTGATTTTGAAAAGGATGAAATAATTGAATTATGAAAATTGAATAAATAAATTTTTGGTTATTTAAAAAAAAAAGTTTGCAACAGTACTTATGATTTTAAAAAATAAGAATAAAATATATTGATACCCTACCTCGGAGTATAATTTTAAAAAGAAAACGAGAACCAAAAACTTTTTGAAAGTTATTTTGTGAAAACTAGATCCAACATGTATCAAAAAAATCTGATACCTGCCCAACACTGGTGTATATGCAGGTTGATAATCAAAGTGGGTTTGTAACCATTCCTTATAAACCATCCAACACTGTTATATACACCCATTTTCAAGAATTGATGACATCAGAGGGAAAGTCATAGCAATTCATTATAGTCTTCACAATGAAGGTGATGGCTTGGTACTTTACAAGCAAATCCACCCGCACCCACATCCAAAATAGTGTGCAAATTATTTCCACATCCTACCCCTTTCAACAACAATCCTTCAATATTTTCAGAAAAGGCCTTCAATTGTTTGCATGGCACTGCCCAAGAAAAGCATATGATCAAATAAAAACTTAAGAAACATACATGTCTTTTAAGCTAACATTGTTCAATTCTTAATTTTGCAAATTTTGGGCATGTTTTGGTTGTGCAACATGTTTCTCAATCCTCTCAAAGCAATTAAGCAAATAAACATTATCAATTTTAAAATTACATACTTCCATGATGCACCTCATTTTGTAATTTTATTTACAAAAAATAATCATAAGAGTACAACACATCATGTGTATAACAATTCTAAAAAAATTAAATGTTTTGAACAAAAATATTCTGATTGAAAGTTGTTTAAGATATGATGATATTTTACTGATATTGATATTTGACAAATCAAGCATGGGACAAACTTTGGTGATGTGCTTAATGTTTCATAGCCAATCCTATGACAAACTTTGTGCTTGTTAGAATGTCTGACAACATAGGCTTGTTGAAAAGAAAAATACAGAATTTCACAAGCTACCAAATAGTGCCCATTTTCCCATTTCGATTTCAACCCTCATTTCCATTACTAGCACAAATTTAGCTCAGTTTGCAGTGACCCATGTCACATTCATCTGGTAATGGAAAGCTGGCAGCAATCCTACTGTGCAGATGGTCAAGTGTTATGGTACCCTCACAACATTCTCACTCGATAAACACAGCAAATCGTGAGGATGCTTCTGCTCCAAAAAGCAACACACTTTTAAGGCCTCTTGCACTTTGAGACACTACTCCCGTATGCACCAGCTTGTGCTGAATCTAATGCATAGTGATTCAGCATAGGAAACAGACTCTAAGATGTCCCAGTGGTTCACATTTGAATAACCAGGTAGTTCAAAGACATGCAGAGGGTATAATACTTTGCCCAATGAGGCAGAATGTATAGACAGGCACCTTCTGAAAAATACTTCAAATGCTCAGTATTCAGAGGTAGAATGAACAGAGGAGAATGCTCCAATGGAACAAGAAAACACCTGTACACCCCTGCACTCACAAGTTAGGATCCTCTTGTGCCAGCAATCAAGGGATACATGCAACAATTGAGACCAAACAAAAAGATACTTTGACGATTAACTATTTTTGCTTTCTGTTGGGAGACAGCAAGCCTCACTGTAAAGAATCCAATGATTAACCCTTCAGGTTTCACTTTTTGACAGAAGATTCTAAAGCCTCACAGTGGAAGTTGAATCTGCAATACACAAAGCGGAACGTAAAACGAGTGTTTCAATCCCCAGTAGACATTCAAGTCATAACTTAGTACGCACATCTAATAATCCGGCAAGTACCTACAACCAATCATTCAAACCAGATGCAGGCTCTGCACTTGCTTTTTCTGGAAGAGTTTTACAGTCACTTCAGAGCAGTAGGATCATCGTAAACGCACAAAATCTCTTCAAATTCTTTCATCCGAATCCCTACACGATCGATCTACTGATGTAATTACATGCAACAACATATCACAATCTCCTGACTTTGAACATACAGCAGTGGCCCTTGATGATCACACACCACACGTCATCAATTCCCAATTGCATAAATCCGTGTCCATTCCCTGGCTGCTCCCCAAACCCACCATACAACAGAAGCCCTTGGTAAGTAACGTGATCGCTTAACCCTTACTTCCCGGAAAGGAAAGGGCTCCTCCTTGTGGTGAGGAGCCTTCTCTGCACAAGGGAGCAAAACAGCTACTGCAAGTCAGATCTTCGGGAGAGGAAACCGCACAGCACAGATAGAACGTCGGACAACAGCGGGAAGAAACCGCGCAGAGGAACTCTTCATCGCAACCCTAACCTCCGCCTATCTTAAGCCCTTCAAGGATTAGGGTTTCGCAGCAGACACAGCGGTTTCGACCGGAGACCGGATTCGTTCCCGTATTTGGATGGATTAGTTGAGGATGAGTATGTTGTCTGCATTCAAGAGGCGGGTTTGTGTAGTTCAATGAGGGGGATGAAGTAATGGATGATAATTCGAAGGATAGAGGATATAGATGAAGACTGTTGGGAGACTAGGTATAGAGAGGGAGAGGAAACCCAGAGTCTTTTCTCTTTGGGTGTTTTTTGCTTGGAAGCGAGCGAGTCGAAGCTCCTCCGCCGCCATCGCCAGCGATCGTTGTCCGCAATCATGGTACGTATACACTGTAGCGTCTTCTTGTTATGAGCTTTCTCGCCTTGGTTTTGTGTCGCTGTCAAGCTGTTTTACGGTTTTGTGTTTTGACCAGCGCTTCTTTTGATGTTGGCAAGAACTCAATAGACATAGCTACTTTCAGAAACCCCAGCCAAGGACCAACCAACCGCCCCCAGGAAATCTTATGACCTGGATTTTGATATAACCTTGTGGTTTTTTGCAGGCTCGCGGTTTGAAGAAGCACTTGAAAAGGCTCAATGCTCCCAGCCACTGGATGCTCGATAAGCTCGGCGGAGCCTTTGTAAGTAGTTTTCGTTTCATTCCATCCAGCCCCAGACTAGATTGTCAAGATCCCCCTCCCCCAATCAAGTTAGCACACATGTCTGCAAATTGTCACTGATCTGAAATGGTGGGAAGATGGTGTGGGAAACTCATGAGTGTCATGTGAGGCTGCCAGAGCATTTGTATGATGTAGCCATTGCAAGGGACTAATGGTGCAATCACCTATTAAGGAGCCAATTCACACATGAAGCTATGCCCTTTTCTGTCACAATGATTTATCAAACAACTGAGCAGAATTTCGATGTACCAAATCATCTCAAATTTGACCAGATTCAGTGAAGAAGTTGTGCCTAAAAATACAGTAGTGTCATGGTTGAGGACTTGCATTGATACCAAATTCAGCTGGATATAAGAACTGAAGCAGTTCTTGAGGCACCATCTCCATTCCACACAAAAAATTGGCAATAACAGAAAATGGTTTAAGAGCAAGTAATGTGGTAACTTTGCATTCTATCTTTGGGACTGTAATGCTAGCAAACTGGACTACTGGATCTCAGATGATTGCTATCCAATGTGCCTATGAGCAACTGAAGTATGATACATATATGAAGCACAGATGTCACCTCCCTTAAGTCTCACAGTATTCTCATGCAGTAGTAAGTGGTGGAGAAATTTACTCTCCATGCCTGCAATGGAGAGGAAGAGTGGTCCATGTTGATTGCACACCTTGACAGTGAGAAGTCTTGAACTATATAAGGATCAATTTATCTTAGGTGACCACCATAGTGCTCTTGCTCTGAAATGTATGTGTGGATTTGACAGGCCCCAAAACCATCACCTGGACCTCACAAGGAGAGGGAATGCCTGCCACTAGTGGTGTTGCTGAGGAATAGACTGAAGTATGCCCTTACATACCGTGAAGTGGTTGCTATTGTGATGCAACGCCTCATTGCCATTGATGGCAAGGTTCGCACTGACAAGTGCTATCCTGCAGGTTTCATGGGTGGGTGCATTTGACCTTCAGGTTTTGCATATTGTATGTTATATTGGTACCCTTTCAAGATTTCTCTTTGGTGTATGTTTATCAAGGCAAGGCCAACCATGCATTTATGCTTGTATGCAAGTATACAAATCCTGTGTGCACACTTGATATTCTACATGTAAGATTGCATGTGATATGTTTTGCATGTCTTGATGGAAAGCTTAGAGTGCTCTGTTGACTTGGATGCAGATGTGATTTCCATTGCCAAGACAAATGAGAACTTCCGGTTGCTGTATGACAGCAAGGGACGGTTTACCCTCCACCATATTGACGCAGATGAGGCTAAGGTATTTGCTGCCCTCTTGATATCTCTTCTGTGCTCCCATGTTTTACTTGCATTTCCTTCAATGTGGAGGATTCTGTCATTTTCAGTGACTTAATAGTTTCTATTAGTTTATACTAATTATTGATTTAGGACCCCTTCTGAAAACTCCTTGTTTTATCTCCATTGCAGTATAAACTCTGCAAGGTTCGTGCTGCAAGATTCGGTGAGAAGGGTGTTCCACACATCACAACTTTTGATGGCCGGACCATCAGGTATAAATGATGTTCTCTGCTCTGTTATGTGTATGGAATTGATAGTATTGTTTGCTTGTCTCTACTACTGTTCTTGCACATCCCCTTATGCTGTAATTTAGTATGGGACAGAGCATTAAATTATTATGCTGTGAAAACCTTAGTAAGGGTCCTTCACTGACTTATTTGATATATGGATGGACAGGTATCCTGATCCTCTGATCAAGGTGAATGACACAGTTAAGGTCAACATTGAAACTGGCAAGGTTGTGGAGTTCATCAAGTTTGACATCGGTAACATTGTCATGGTGACTGGTGGGCGAAACAGAGGGCGTATTGGTGTCATCCAGCACCGTGAGAAGCATAAGGGCAGCTTTGATATTATCCATGTTGTAGATGCTGTCGGGCACCAGTTTGCCACCCGAATGGGGAATGTTTTTACCATTGGACAAGGAACCAAACCCTGGATTAGTCTACCCCGTGGCAAGGGTATCAAGCTTTCAATTGTTGATGAGGCCAAGAAGCGTGCCAGTACTGCTAAGGCTGCCAGCTAGGTGAAATATTGGATTGAAGATTGCAATTTGTGGCTATTGCTCTTTTCAGGCAGCTGTATTACACATTTCATGAAGGTTCATACAAGTTCACAACTGGTGGTTTCAACGAAGGGACAGTTTTGTTTTGGCATGAAATAACCTTCACAAATGTTGTGTTACTGGTTACTGTACTTGGGTTGAATCTGTCTTTGTCCTTGTTGCAGGATGATTGTGTTTTGTGAAGAGACTGAGGGGTAGGTGCAGAGATGGCTGTGTTTTGTTTTGTTTCTTGTTTTGTTGTGGTGTGGACACTGTTTTCTTTTCCAATTTATCTAGTTAAGCTGGATGGCTACCGGGTTGGTAGTTGTGCAGATGGTGATTTTTTTGAGAAAAGTCCAGTTGACGACCTTATGAATAAGTAGCTCTGAAATTGGCTATATAGTAGAGTTATATGGAAAGTAAGAAAAACACAGCTCTAGAACCCAGTTTGGTCATACACAGGGTGAGATTGAAGAAAAATCTCCAAAAAAGTACATAAGCATTCAAGGGGGGATAAAACTCAGAAAACCATCAATTTTGGTGGTAAATTGAGATTCATTCTGTCTAAGGATTCCTGAACTTTGCCACTGCTGCCACATATATTTTCACTGCTCCTAACTGTACAACTACTGTAATTAGTCTCAAACCTTATGCATTAAATGCTGAGTTTCAACATTTCATACTGAGTTACAGCGTTTCCTACTGAAATTTAATAAAATGTCTTTACTTTGTGGATACCTCTGAAAGAGGGGATAAGGGTGAAAGGAGGCCCAAAAACAGGGTGAAGGTAGGGTTACTTTACAGATAACTCTAGTAGGCAGCTACTGTTCATATTCTTGTGGTGAAGAGCCATAAGTGAGGTTGAGCTACTGTGGCTACCTTTTCTCTTCCTATTCAAGTTTAAGTGTACAGACCCAATGAAATCTCAACAAAATGGCAACACATGCAAAGAGTGCCAGAGATTTTATGGCTACCGGAGAGAATCCAACATACAAAAGATGGTGACAATTGCATAAAAGAGTTCAATGATGCTATTGGCTTAACATACAGGTTGGATATACTCACATGGCTTCTAGACACACATAGAAGTCATGTGATCAATGGTTCATGAGATTCATGGCAAATTAGACTTGAGTACTAGAGCTTCTCTCAGATTTTTGCAAACAGTTCAACTCGATAGCTTTCTTCATGATGGTGTTCATGTCTTTTGATGCTTGTTTATGAGTGAGGTGCAGTGTTGTTTGCTTCTTGGCATAAAATTGCATACACATTGGCAATATATTTAGCAAGATCTCATGGCACATATGGGACTGCCATCTTACACTAACCACATAGGCCCTAGTATAGAACAAAGTTCAAACGAGTTGTGCAATTTAGAGCACAACATTTCATAAAGTATGGACTAGATTTAATTCACTCATATATGTATAGCTCCATGTGTCAAGCTCATGGATCATACAAGATTAAAAATTTGCACCTCAGAATAGATGAATCCAAGGCAATAAGTTCAAGAATAGGAGAGGTGTTCTGCTGGTGGACATCGAGCATGTGCCTTGTCATTTTAAGGTCATTGTCCATATCAACCTAGTCAAGAATCAACCGCAAAAGATCAAATTGAGACAAAGGACTTGTAGATTAATGCTTTTAGATGGTGTTCTATGCATGTCATATTGGCCCTGCAAACATCACACTCCTTTGAGAAATTTGGCATAAAGGACTCATATGAGAACTTGTGAGGTTTCAGATTTTAGAAAACTTAGTTCCACTTCCATGTTGTTTGAACCTATTGGCCAAAGGAGGAATGCCCATGGCTAAATTTCCAGACTTGGCAAGCACCTTCCCAATTCATTAGGACCTTGCACAACACAATATATCCAAATTGGTGAAATTATTGGCATGGCATTGAAGCTCATGGTCAATGCATATTGGGTTTTCAATAGGCATACTACCATTTCTATGTGAACCTCCAATAGGTTGAAATCATATACCATGCACCATGAACCCCCACCGCGACTTTGATATTACAATTGCAGTCAACTATGGTACAACTATAGCAAAGGATGACACATTGTTTTGGGTGAAAATTGCAAACGTCAACAAACTCTAAACATGTTCTTTCATGATCATTACCATAATCATCATTGGCAATGAACCCATAAGCATGACACAAATCATCACAACAAACAAAGTCAATGGCTTGGTTGCTGGAATTTGAAACACGATAATGATATTGAGTGGGATTTTGGGGGGTGGGATTGTTCTGACTAGTGTAATAAAAAGTCAAAATTTTGAAGGAGTTATCAAATTGCATTGAAATTTCTTCCAATGGTTGTTGAATTGCTTCTTTTCATCCTTTTTTTATTCTTCCTCTTTGTTTCTAAGTACTTACCTTCTCCACATCTCCCTCCTTTTTCTTAGCCAAAAGGAAAGGGAACGTTGAAAATTTTGGTGGTTTTGAAGTTTTAAAGCCAAACCTTGACCTATTTAGTTTTAAATTTTAATTTGAAAGTATGAAACCTGAAATCAAGTTATGACATCTACATGCATTCCATTATAATTTGAACTATGAAATAAATATTGAAATCAATTTGAATGATGAATTGGAGATTACATCCAATTGTCATTTAAATAAGAAGTTTGAATTCGAGTTGTATTTATTACATCTATATTTTCAAAGTTTGTTGTCATTTGCATGTGTAGGTTGAAGTTTGACTAGGGTGTTGGAATGAGTGTGTATGTTGCTTTAGGGGACTTGATCCAAGATTCAAGGGCATGTAGTGCATCATGGAGTGTGTGGGTAGGGATAGAACAATAGTACATGTGGAAGAATATGACTAATTAGTGTTGGTGCTTCTTTTGGTGAAAGTTTCCAAGTATTTGAACTTTGGGTGTGAAGAAAACACCCCTCATTCAACACCCAACAATGATGATTCTTTATGGGGAGTTGTAGTTTTTACATAGGAAGCTAGTCGCTCTTTGGTGAAAACATAATTGTCATTTGGGTCCATTCATGGTTGGGGTACCAAACAAAAGAAAAAAAAACTTTAGGATTTTCTTAGGACTACTTTGTACAAATAACATTCACATGAAACAATTTAAGTAAGAAAATTTGAATAGTTCATGATGCGATAATTCATACAATAGTGGTGATTTTTCACATGTGTACATATTGTGCATGGATATTTTGGTTTATAAGAAAAAAACAAAAAAAATGTCAAAATTAGTTTTAACAATTGACTAAACATATTTTTTTGCATGATTTTGCACATGTGACATGCATTTATAATTAGAAAATTTGAACCTAATGAATAAAAAACTAACCAAATGATTTAACAAAGGAATCATTTCCCTAGTAACCCTTTGTCTCAAAGTTTCAAGACTTTGAAAATTTCATAAGATTTATTTTTTTATCAAATTGACTTAATGAAAATATAGTTGTATAAAGAGAAGCATTGTTTTTTTGTATAAAAAAATTGAAATCAATTGCATCATTTTATGCATTCCTTTTGCATTCATTTATAAAAAATGTAATATGAACAATTGATTGTAAATTGGTCAAGGACTCAAAAGGAATTTTATATAACATCCAATAATTATTGGTTTTTTTAAAATCTTATTTTCTCAACACTCTAATAGTAGGAACACAATAGTACACCATAGTTGTAATATATTAAACACTATGAAAATCTAAAATTGTCCTTTGCAATATTTTTTATTTAGACACTCCTTTTTGAAACTCTAATTATCAATGAACCCATTGTATCATTGCATAGTTGTGTGTGATAATGATGTGAAATTACCATTGCAATTGTGGAAATACCATGCAAAACATTTTCTTAATGTTGCACTCCTTGCTTATCGGTTTTCAAGGATTTTAAGCTTTCGAATTGAAACTGAATTTTTTTTTGCAATGTCAACATGTTGATTAATTTACAATGAGGTCAATTGGGTGTGCAAAACTTGGATAAGTTTGTGACAATTTTGAAAAACTAACCAATTCATAGAAGTATAAACTATGATTCTATTGTTGGGAGAATGGAGGAGTTCTTCAAAGTTGAAGCTGAGTTTGAGGAGGTTGGCTTTTTTGAATATGATTGTTAAAAGTGATTGCACAAACATTCCCACTTTTTTTGACACTTTGCAATGCATTTGAACATTCAAGTTGTTTTTTTTTTTTGAAAATTTGTAGTGCATTTGAACATTTAGTCACATTTTTTTTTGGGACATTTTGTAGCAATTGCACATGACATGGCAATGGAGTAGATGTTTGTTTTGCAATGGAACAAATATTTTCTTTTCAACAATGTATGAATGTGATCATGAGTAGTAAACCAAATATGCTTATAATTTCTTCTCATTTGACTTAGTAGTTTGAAATGGTTCTTAACTCTTTAAGCACATTCTTTTTTATTTCTTTCAACATTTCCAAGGTTGTAGTTTCACACTTAAACAATTATATTGGTTATCCATAACAATGGGTGTGACATGATGACATTTTAAAATGTAGTATTAAATGAAGTCCGGATTGATACTAGAGATCATTATATATATTGGTTGGTATAACATTGGTCAAATATATATTGATACCATTACACAATGAAATTGAAGACCTACAATTATTAAGACCAAAATGATATGTGAATTTAAAAAAATCATGGTACCAGTACTTGTTTGGTATCTCATTTTTGAAGAGACGCATACATTATAACTAGGTTGATATGTCAAAAGGTCAATACTAGACCAACATTGGTTTGAAACTTTTCAAGAAGAGTGGACTAAATTACCCTAAAAATTATGTGTGCACATTTGAAGTTTATATATTCATCATTTGCTAAACAAGACTTCACTACATAATGTTCACATTTTTGAAAAAATTATTCCACAAACAAGCATTAACCATATGCATACACTTTGTAGCTTTGCATGAAAATCAACAACACTAACAAGTCTCACATGTTAATGTCATTTCCAACTTTTATATCATTCTCTAGTGATCCCCATCCAAGCAATAATTTACCAAGGCCCTTAAAGCTCCAATCAAAATTGGAACTTTGAGGAATTAAGGTTCCCACAAGCACACACACATTACATTTAGTTTTGTAATAGGAACACATTATTAGTGATGCCATTGCTAAGGCTAACACCAATTCCCACCAACAAGGTCATGAAATTGTAAACTTCCAAAAAAATGTGAATTTGCTTTTAGTTTAACTTTTGGATCACAACATAAACTATGTTTTGAGTGCTATTGGTGCTAATAAGGTGTTTTGAACAAAAAAATGCCAACAACTAACACACTAAGCATGGTTTGTTCCAATTGATTTGCAAATGATGGAAATTGAGGATGTTATAACATCATGGCTAAAGACAACAACATAATTTTCTATTCTCATAATTTTCAGCAATTCCAAAAAATAATTAATTTGTGCTTAACCAACCTAGGTATTACACTAGTTTTTCATTTCCAACATTCCTTGTTGAAGCCCCTTGCTTAAAAAATTGCATGTTTAGCACCCATGTTCCTTGCACATACACAAACTAATTGTTCAATCAAAGAGAGATCTCTTTTGACACCACTTGGTCAATGAACACAATGACATGGTTCATGTACTATCATTTGTGAGTTCCCTAGGACACCAAGGACACCAAGTTACACCTTGTTTGCTTGAGCTAATAAGCAAGGTGCAGCCTCCTTGCTTATTACTTACTCTATGCTTGGCATATTTAGCATGTAACCTATTCCAATATAGAATTTTTGCTTGACATCAAACTATCATCCTATGCTTGTGAAAAAATCCTTCTCTACATTAGAAAGCTTTTGAATGAAGAATAGAGAAAACCCTCTATACATACCTGAAAGCAAGACACCAATATGTAACCTATTCCAATATATTATTTTTTCTTGACATCAAACTATCATCCTGTGTTTGTAAAAAGACCTTCCTCTACACTAAATTTTTTTTGAATGAAGAATAGAGAAAGCCCTTTGTACATACCTAAAAGTAAGACATGAATATGTAAAAGCTAGTTGTCAAACACACCTTACTTATAGACTTTAAAGTAATTAGGTAGTTCGTTGCATGCAAGCAAGTATGTAAGCTTAAGTGAACTAATGCCATAACTAATGCCGAATGTAAACTAAAATTGTTTTCACTCTAGTATTGGAGAACTTGATTAATCACTGACCTTCACCATTTTGTTAAGTAGACTTGCTAAAAACTTCTATAACAACTTCTATAGCATCGTAGGATCTTGATCACCATTTCCTCATGAATTTTTTCATGTATAAATATTACCATGTATTTTGGGTTATATCTTGTAATCCTTGATTATAGTAAAACATAAGTTCTTCATGGTACTAAAGTGATGGTCAAGTTAACATGATTCAAATATAGACTAAGAGTTGCATTTCATTGTTTTATGTAATAAGCAATTCATTGAGAAATATACTAGTTGTGATTGAAACTTGATCAAAGGTAAAACTAGTTCTTGTTCATTAGTATTACAATCACCAATTACAAGAAAATGGTTGCGTTAGAAGGTGGATTTAGTGTGTTTGAAGTAAATAAATTGCTTGGTCCAATTAACTATGGAATCTTGAAGGTTAAGGTTAAAACAATATTCAAAAGGGAGAAACTTTGGGAGATTGTTTATTCTGAATATGACGCATCTTATAATGCAGATAATGCATATAGTGAAATTGTAGTTGAGTTGTCAAATAGATCGTGAGCTTATATTCTTCAAAACATGAAGAATAAAACTTTGAACATATTAATTATGGCAGTCAATTATGAGATCATTCCCTTCATAACTAAGGAAGATAATTCAAAGGTTTGCTAAAAAATACTATGGGTGGTTGCAAGCTAGGGTGGCTCAATTCCAGTAGATGTTCCACTCCCTAAAAGTCCTTATTGTAATGTTAAAATGGTAGTCTATTTTGATATCATTAATTTAGTGGGGAATTACATGGTGGTTAATGAACAAAAAAGCCCATATGAAGAATAGTCATTGTAAACAATTCTTTAATGTACATGTTAAGAAAATAAAAATTGAAATGCACCCAAAAATGATTATGATATGGATTTATGAAAATATGGTTCATTTTAAGCCATTCAAAAATCCATAAATTTTTTTTGGCTAAATTTTTTCTAACAATTTTTTTGACATATGTTCTTTTTGTTTTAACCTATCATATTTAGAATCCTTACAAAATATCCCAAATGAAATTCATACACAAAAATGCATGTATATAGAGGCACAAACAACAAACTGGTCCATATTTTTCAAGTTCAAAAGTCCATTACTATATATTTGGTGTATATATGTTGCAATTTTTTTTATGAATGTTTTTTCTTTAAGTTGAAAATCTAAATCTAGCCACAAATTTGGAAAATTATTGTTTTTATGGCATGTTGATAGCATGAAAAATCATCACAAAAGGAAAGAGAGATCCCCTCAATGGTTTGTATAAACTTGATTTGAACATGCTAGAAACTCACATGTGTGTAGTGGATGAATTCGTTGAAGTAGAAGTCTGGCACCGGAGGCTAGGTCATGTAAACATTGAACTTAGAATGTCTATAACATGGAGGGCATCAAGACTTTGTAAACTACCAATAGTGCACAAGATCTATTCAGGATTGTATGTTGGCATAACAATAAAAGGAAGTTATCCCAAAGCAGAGCCATATTATGGCTAGAGAGAAGAATGAATTCATACATTTGGATATTTTTGGACCAATGCCTTGTTAGTCACTGTTGAGATTAAGATATTTTATTACCTTTATTAATGACCATTCATGGAAGACATGGACATGTTTCATGTGTGCAAAGTTGGAGGCCTTTGAAAAGTTCAAACATTTCAAACAATTTGTAAAAAACAAGGAAAGAAAAATAATCAAGATTTTAAAATAAAATCAAGGAAGAGAGTACATGTTTGGAAAATTCATCAAAATTTGCCAGGAAACAAGCATTGTAAGGCAACTTATTCAAGCATCAACACCACACCATAATGGTGTAGCAAAAAGAAAAAACAAGACGTTATTAAAGAAGGCACAAAGCATGGCATTGGTGTGTAATTCCCTAACTTACCTATAGATGGAAACCATCAACACTACCACAAATTTGTTAAATAGATGCGCTACTAATGCAAACAATGAAATTAGCCCTGAAGAAAAATACTTAAGGGTACTTTTGAAAGTTGATAACTTGAGAATTTTTGGTTCATTAACATATGTGCATGTGCTAGAGAACGAACAAATTAAGTTAGATTCTTGAAGCACCAAATGCATGTTGGTGGGTTTTGACAGTTCCACAAAAGGTTATAGATTCAACCTTTGGACTAAAAAAATAGTGATTTCAAAAGATGTGGTGATAGATGAATCCATAAGAAGATTGCAACAAATCATGTGACTGCAATGTGTTGAACACAGTGACATGACAATGCTGTCGTCCATAGAAGTAGAAATTGATCCAATTGGAAAACAAGATGAATGTCTAGGAGATAACCAAAAGTTCTTGAGTTGTTGCAAGATCAAGCATCAATTATAGAGAGCCAATTCTGTTGCCCAATCCAAGAAGTTATGAAGGACAACAACTTTAAGTTCAAAGGTCAATTCAGGTGCATAAACCTTCAACAAGACTCACAAGAGATTTTGTGTTGCTTGCTTTGTTCAAATAACTAAACACTTATGTTGAATTGTGAGCCACCTTGGATGGGAACACATAATGAGTTAAAAGCTAGAGTTAATCAACAAAAATCAAACGTGAGAGATTGTGGAGTGACTAGAAGGAAAGTTACCGATCACATCAAAATGGGTCTTTAAAACAAAGCTAGCAGTAGATGGAACCATTGAAAAACTCAAGGAAAGATTAATTGTGCAAACATGAGGCATTGATTACGAATAAAAATTTGTTCCCACTGTGAAGTGAACAACCATACATGCAATTGTGAGTCTTGTTGTTTGAAGAAATTGGCCAATCAAGCATTTGTATGTTGAAACAACCTTTTTGAATGATGACCTTGACGAGATGGCACTGTTCATGGAGTTGCCTAAAGGGTTGTGTTAAGAAGGAGGTTCATTTAAAGTCTATAGACTTCAAAAGGCAATTTATGGGTTAAAGCAATTTGGATGTATTTGGTACATCAAGATTGATAGGTTTTTGCAAGAACAAGGTATGACTAGAAGTGCATCTGATCACAATTTGTACTTTTGTAGAAATGAAAGTCTTTGTGTGGTAATAATGTCGTATGTGGATAATCTCTTACTAACAAGGGATGATATAACCAAGTTGTAGTTCCTAGAAAATAATTTAGGGGGGTGTTTTGAGATGTCTAGGGTAGGCCTTTTCTTTCTTTACATTGGAGTGTAGTTTATTTACCTACCTCAAGGTGTTTTATTGTTATAAAGAAACTATGCATACAAGTTGTTAGAAAAGTATAAATGCAAGATTGTGTACCTATTGGCACCTATGGAAGCAAGTTTTAAGTTACAAATAGATATGGGCACAAAAGAAACATATTATTCTTATTATCAAAACTTGGTAGATGGGTGGTTGCAAAATAAGGTGGATCAATTCTGGTGAATAAATAGTCCATAAAAAGTCCATTCGGTAGTGTTAAAATTGTAGTCTACTATGATATCATTGTGTAAGTGGGGGATTAAATGTGGTTAATGAGATAATAAAGATTATGTGAATAGAAGCCCAACTACATAACTCTTTAACATGCATGTTAAAGAGAAAAAAAATTGAAATCCGTCAAAAAATGAATATGATATAGACTTTTGAAAATAAGGTCCATTTAAAAACATTTAAAAGTCCATATCTTCTTTTGGGTTAAATTTTTCTAATAATTATTTTACATCTATGTCATTTAAAAATATATATATCATATATTGAATCCCTATAAAATAACCTAAAAAAAATTCATAAACAAAAATGTATTTGTATTAAGCCATAAACAAAAGACCAATCCATATTTTTCAACTTCAAAAGTTCAATACTCTATGTTTGGAAAATACATGTTATATTTTTTTAATGTAGATGTCTTCTTATTCAAGTTGAGAATCTTAATTCAACAGAAAATTGGCATAATGAGGATTTTATGGCATGTTAATGACATGTTAATGCATGACACTCTGCAAAACTTGTAGTGTGACACAAAAAGTGGTCCACCTTAGCTTGCACCCACCCAAATAACTTCATATATTTGATTAACACAAGACCAAATTATTTTTTTTAGTCAGTTGTATAAGTAGGTTCATGTCTGCACCACAACAACCACATTTGGATGCAACTTGTAGGATTTTATGATATATCAAAACCATGATGAGCCACATAATACTTTTTTCAAAATTGATAGGTTTTGTGGACGTAAATTGGGTGTGAGATTTCGATAAGAGAAAATCAACCACTGGGACGATCTTTACTTATAGGAATGTCTTAGTGTATTGGAGTGGCAAATTACAACAAATAATAACTTTGTCTAAATCCCTTGTAGACAAAGTTATAGAGTCAATATGGCTTAAAGGCTTATTAGTAGAGTTGAGAGATGAACAAAAAGGACCCATGAAAATTATTCTATGATAACCAAAGTGCAATAAAACTAGTGAAGAATCTTATTTTACATGCTAGAATGAAACATATTGAATTCACATGTGCAATAATCATACTTGGCAAAAGGAAGTGGGACCTTGTATGTCATATTTGGATGTTGTTGGCTCCATACCAAACATGCATGGCTAATTTTTTGTAATCATCTATCCCATGGGTGGCATGGGTGCGAAGGATCAATGTGGCCTTTTCAACATTCACCTTCACAATATGTTTCAAAACCTTGTTTTTTATAAACTTGCGTTTCTTCATTTTAACTGTGTGCATGTAATGTCTTATAACCGTTGTTGTGAGCCTCCACATTAACTAATCAACTTGTTAACCTTGAAACCCTCTTGTTTCCAAAAAAACCAACATTCCAATGCCCCATGGTAAGATTCAATGGATGCTTGTGTGTCTTGGTTTGAATATGGCACTTGTCAAAGTCCTAACATCCACAAATTTACAATAAGATACATAATACCCACATCAGATTGTTTGGATCATTAGTGTTTCTACTATAATTCAAGGAGTGGATATTTTAGGATATGCACAACATGGTGGAACAACAATAATGGATTGGGAACTCAGTCATGTACTAAATTCGAAATAATAGGTTCAAAAGTATCAAGTCCATGAATCTTTAAGCAAATGTTGGGTGAAGCTTTCAATGACCTTGTTTCTCCCATGAGTCATGAAGGTTTCAATGTTTTCACTTAGTTCAATGGGCATGTACATGATGGTGTGAAGGTCATTCAATATTGCATGTCGCACCCCATTGTCCTTGATTTTTTCCATCGAATGTAAGCACCAAGCTATTAAAATGTAACATGTGTAAAGATGAATGGGCATTTGTTACTCACCCCACCATCCTAACCATGCATAAAATATTAATTTATAAATATTTCAATTAACAACATTATTTAAAATGGAAAATGTGAGATGAAAATTTGAAATGGTTACATGTACATAAAAGCTTATAAAAGGTAGAATGAAAATAAAACTCACCATAATGTTTGTAATTCTTGTGGAACATCATCAATAATGAAACATGAAAGTTTCCACTTAAGGTTTTTCCTTAGAAGCTTTGTTTTCAAATGAGTTAACCACTCCACTAAATCATTGCATGTTTGGTGGCTTGTAATGATCCATGCAATTGACATTTTTGTGTAATGTGCATCAAACACCATCAATGTGAATAAGTGAAATTTCACATCATTGGTGTTGAAGGTGGCATCCATTGAGATTACCCCATTATCACTTAATGAAACCATGGATTACAATTGAGATGGGGTTTGTATCCTTATTGTGAATGAGACATGAATCCCATTAATGTCACTTGCATCTTGAAAATAAAACACATCATTTGAATCATTAAATGCACATGTATGAAGGGAAATGGCTGAATTTTTGTGTAAATGAACTCCTTTTGTGTTTGCAATCCAAATGAACAATGTCTTGTTATTGAGTGAAATCGTCACTTGTCATCACTTTTCTTGCATTGATTCTAGCCCACTATATCACTTTATGCTTGTCGTATATTTATGTGATGGTGTACCTAAACCCAATTGAGTCCAAATGTGGTCCTTGAGGGCTTGTGACATTCATGGGGGAAAAAAAAAAGGTTGTGTAATGGAATCATAGGCATGCTTGCCGTGCACATGTTCACCATTGGCCCATGTATGCGATCGATGGTAGAAGACTATTTTTGCCACCTTGGGTCGTGTGTACAATTGTCTAATTGATAATTGAACTAAACAACCTTGTTTAATGGGTCAAAAGTGGTTTGCATCTCCACAATTGTCCTCTTGGCCATACCCACATGCATATCTACAAAATGTGTAATCAATTTAAGGCCTAAGGTTGGGTAGGATATGAAGATTTAAAAAACAATTATATATCAAGAATGAATAATAGAACATCATACCAAATATGGCCAAGGCAATTTTAGATTTTTAACATTTTGACATTTGCTTAGGGGGTACCTACTTATAAATGTTCCATTTCATCAAGGAATCTTCATGGCTTTGTTCACCATTTAGAAATTTTGAAAACCATGGATGTGGGATATATGCGTATTCAACTTCAATTATATGTGTTCCTCCATGTCGAACATTCTTTGTCCACATTAAGTCCATGTTGTTGAAGGGTGACTTCCTTGGGTTTTGGATCTCAATAGATTGAGAATTTGAAGCACAACCCATGTTTGAAACTAAATGTGAACTGATTATACAGTAAAAGATGATAAATTGATATCAATGTCCAAAAAATTATACTTGTAAAACTTTTAATTACATGTTAATTGTCATATTTCATACTAATGCAAATGGACACATGTTCCAAGTACTTGATCTGTATTCTTCATCTAAACCTTGTACAATCATACACACAATACCCTAAATGGTAAGTATGGAAAATATATGATATGGTCTATGGCCATAGTTGTAAATATGAAATTGCAATATCTATGATTGCAAGGGTCAAAACCCAATGGATTGAGGAGTTCTTTATATCATTGAAAAGATATTGAAATGTAAATGTCTGAAATGGGCTCGCATCACCCATTTGGACATTTGAAACACAAGTTATGGCCAAAAGAAGGGTTGGGAGTCAAATTGGTAGTTGGACTCTTGACCACTAAAAGTCAGGAATCGACCCGATTTCCTTGCTTGTAGGTGGCGTGCAACATACCGTTGGAAAGCTCTTGACAAGGGCTATAACTTTGTTTCAGACCTCATTTTAATCAAAGGTCTGCACACAAAGTTATGGGGCCCCAAAGTCATGGGAGTCCCAACTTTGGCAATTTCGGGACTCCCACTTGGGAGTCTTGGGACAATATGCCATTTGGATGTGGGCCTCGTGGAGAGGCACAGGGTGAACCCCATGCGGGGAGGGAGGCAACATCCCCTTCAATCATTATCAGAAAAAGAGAAGTACAGAGGTGGGAGGAAGTGCCACCGAATGGTGGCGTTATCACTCCCGAAGATATTCAGATGCAACCATTCAGTCCTAAAGGCAAGCTCAATTCTATCTTGAATTTCTAGGTCTTTGTCGGGCTTGGGGGCTCCGATGGCCTTCCAGATGGCCATGCCGACTTTGACAATGGCCACCCAGGCTTGTTGAAGAACTTTGTTGAGGGAATAACAGTCGTCAAAGTGCTTGTGGCACCTCTCGGACCAGAGGTAGTAAAGAGTGAAGGTGCGGAGGATGTTGAGAGGCTGCCTGAGGTAGGTGAAACCGCCAGTGTGGTAAGCGTGGAGGCCGGGAGGGTTGTCCTCGCGTTCGATGGAGGCCTCTCCAAGCAAGACAAATGGCCAGTTGATGGTGATGTCCTCAGGGGCTTTCCATTCCTCCCAGACTCTCCTGAAAGCCACCCAGGTGCGTTGCGCAAGAGGGCAGTCCAGGAGGCAATGCTGGGGGGACTCAAGGGTCCCGGTGTCGCATGTGTTGCAAGTGGGAGGCATTCCCATCACCTACAGCCAGGTCCCAGTTGGGAGACCCTGATTAAGGGTTAGCCAGATCAAGGTGCCAACCTTCCTAGGACGGGCGTTGTGCCATATCCTGGCGACCACCTGAGAGGTGGTGGAGTTTTTGAGGTCAAGGTCGTTGATGAACTTGATGATTCTAGGTGAGTGAGAAGGCCCCTTGGCGTTTCTGTAGCCCCTTTTGGCAGTGTAGCCAAAGAAGGGCGCATCGCCGAGCAGGTATATTTCTTTCCAGTGCCATTCCCTTGGATCCCAGGGGAGGTTCTCGATAAAGCCTGATTCAAAGATCTAGAATGTTGTGTTCTTCTGGTTGACAGAGGGAGGGTCTTTGGCAACTTTGAGGGAGGCGCCGTGCTTTTCTTGCGAGAAAACTCTAACCAAGGAAAGGTTGTGGTGGAGAAGGGAGTGGATATGGTAGCTCGTGGCCAGAAGCTGGCCGCTGACAGAAGTTCTCCTGAATTCCAGCGCCAGGACCTTGTCGAGAAGGGAGTCCATAACGTAGTAGACGCATTCCAGCAGCTCGCTCGATTGAAGGGCAGAGTTGCTGACCCAGTCACTTGGTTGAGCCCAGGAGCTGAAGGAGTTGGGTCACTTGGGAATGCTCTCTAAAATAATGTCTTTGGAGGCTCTGTTGGAGGCATGAAAATGCATTCCCAAGTCAGATAGGTTCTTCCATTCTTGCGCCTTTCGGTTCCAAAGGTCTCTGATTCTGGTGTGCCCGGAGCGTGCGAAAGCGCAACCCTCGTTCTGGCCGTTCATTCCGAGAGGCAGACCTCTTGAGTTGGTGAGGGATGGGTTTCCGAAGAGAAGCTGCCTGAGTAGTTCCGCCCTGTTTGCCGGGTCTTCCTTGGTCAGACCTGGTCGCACATTGATCCATGCCCCGAAGATGCTCTTCCACATGGAGTAGGGCGTCCTCTTGAGCTTGGGTGCGACGAAGATCCAGTTTATATCTGGAGTGTTGGGTCCTTTGCCATGGACTGGAGCTTGGTCTGATTAGCGTGATGTCTGATCAGCTCTTTCCAAGGTTCCCCGCCTGGGGCTAGGCCCCACACCAGCAGCTTTGCGAGGAATGCCTCCGACTGGGTTTTGGGGTCGATTATGCCCAGCCCCCCTTTGGCGATGGGTAAGGTGAGGGTGTCCCATTTCACCTTAGCCCGGGAAGGCGCAACTTTGCCCCCCCAAATAAAGTTCCTTACCACCCCACGTACCTGGCTGCACATCCTAGGATTTGGGTTCCAAGATGCGGCCAGGTACCACATTGATGCCAGAAGAACTTGGTTGGCTACAAGTATCCTTCCCGCGAGTGAAAGGTTACTATGGCTCCAGTTGATCAATTTCCCTTTCAAAGCCATCATCATTTTATCAAAGTTTGCTTCTGTTGGGAGGCGAAAGCCAACCTGGACCCCTAGGTATCTGACGCCCTCGCCCTCGGGAATCCACTTGAGGCCAACCTCCTAGCCCCAAGTCTAGGTGTGTTCTTTCCTGCTCGCCTAGATGGCAGCGGATTTGTTCCAGTTTACCTTGGCGCCGAATGCTATACAAAACGTTTCCAAAACTCCCTGGGCCCTGTCCAGGTTAGCCTGGTCACCCTTGAGATATAGGGCTGTATCATCGGCGAAGGTCTAGTCCCTGAGTCTACCCCCTCTAGGCAGGTTCAGTCCTTTTACATCGTACCTGGGGTCTTCTAGCATGTGCCCCAGGACGTTAGTTGCTAAGATGAAAAGATAAAGCGCCAGGGGGCACCCCTGGCGGACAGGTTGGGCCAACTGGAATACTGGCCCCGCCTCTCCGTTGATCCTGATTGCGGAGGTGGCATGAAGGTACAGGGTGCGGACCCACCGCACCCAGGTGCTGTTGAAGCCAAACTTGGACAGGGCTGTGAACAAGAAGTTCCACTCTATCCTATTGAAAGCCTTTTCGAAATCCAACAGGAGGAGGACTAGCTCCTGGTCGCTCTCCATGGCCCAGTCCAGGGAGTCCTGGGCTATGAAGACATTGTCGAGAATACTCCTGCCCTCTACGAAACCAGTTTGATTCGGCCTGATAACACCTGGGAGGAAGGCTTGCAGCCTCCCGGCGAGGGTTTTGGCCAGAATTTTATAAACACTCCCCAGGAGAGTGATCGACCTCCAATTCCTGAGTTTGGAGCGGTCTTCCGTTTTGGGAATCAGGGTGATAAGCCCCTTGTTGACGTAATTCGAAGCCTCTCCAGAGGCCAGCATGGCCGTGTAAGCTTTGAACAGCGTGGGCGCCACTTCAAAGGCGCAGACCTGGAAGAACTCAATAGGAATCCCGTTGTGTCCGGACGCTTTGCCTTTGGGCAGCGCCTGGATCGCTTTGTGAATCTCTTCCAAGGTAAGATTATGGGTGAGTGCTTCGTTCACATCAGCTGTGGCCCTCACCGGTACGCTCTTCTAACACCGATCCTGGGCTTCCTGAGTGCTCGGGAGATGTGTTTCCGACGAATAAAGATTGGAGTAGAACTCAGTGACATGATGGGAGAGATCAAATTGGCCTCTGACCGTGCTGCTCTCTGTTTCTAACTCTCTCAGCAGAGTTTTTTTTTGTCCTAGTTTGTGGAAGTCAAAAAAATTCTTTGAGCAAGTATCGCCGTACTTGAACCAGTTCGCGGAGGATAGATGCTGGTTGCGCGACACTTGGTTCTGGTATACCTCTACCAACTTCGCCTGGGAGTCGGACAGGATGTCCCTTACTCCTTCATTGGTCGGATCGCCCTGCAGCTGAACCTCCGCCAGTTTGATCTTTTCAGTGTGAGATTTGATTATGGCACCTTTCAGGCGTCTTTTTGCCTTTGCCAAGCGGTTGTTGCAGATCATTACCCTTTTTATGGCTGTTTCAATCCAGTATGCCCAGCCCTGGTCGCTGGGTGGGGTCAGTGAGTCTCCGGCCCAGGCTTGGAGTAGTGCTGCCTTGCTCTCCTCTTCCTCCAACAAAGAGGTGTTGAAGTAGCGCGCTGGCTTGTCGGTGCCGGTTGCCTGCCCCCAAATGGAGATGATGAAGGGTGAGTGATCCGAGAACTTCTTGATTGTGATTGCGGATTCGATTCTCCCCCCCCCTGGAGTCAAGGTCTTGGGATACCATAAATTTGTCTATTTTGGAGATTGCGGAGTTGGCTCCGAGTCTCCCGTTGTCGAAGGTGAAGGCCTTCTTGGACATCTTCCTGAAACTGTCTGAACACCAGGCATCGGTCAGACCGTATTGAAGGGTCATGTGATGCTAGGAGGCCGCCTCCCTCCTGTGCATCTGCCTTTCGCCGGCAGTGCCCCTGCGGGAGGTTTCCTCCTAATGGTTGAAGTCTCCCCCGATTATGGTGTTGTCGGAGTCCAGCTCAGCTTTGCTTATGGTTTTCCATAGGAGGGTTAGGTTTCTCGAGGTCTAGGTAGCATACACGTTTACAATAGTGAGCGTGCCACTGCCGGCCGCTTGCAATTTGATAAACTGGGCTCTTCCCTCCATCAGAATTCCGCTGTCCACCACCAGAGGGGTGGTCTTTCTGTCTACAAGGATGGCGGTACCAGCGCTCATTCTTTGAGAGGGGCCCATCGGTATTCTTGGGTTCTAGAAGGTGCCCCCCTTCCAGTACTCTAAGCCTTTCCCTATGCTCCTCGTGCCCTCTATACCCAGGTGGTGTTCTTGGATGAGGAGAATTTGCGGGGGGGAGGGAAGAGAAGCTAACTAGATTTTGATCGCTTTTGGTTTTGGCGATTTACTCCCCAAACCTCTGACGTTGAGGGATGTCAGGGTGAGAGTTTTTCCAAACATGAACGCACGGATCCTGGGCGGCTGGAGAGCCGATCGATCCCGTGTTTGCCAGCATTGTTTGGCTTGCTTTTTCCTGATCCACTCCCTGGACTGTTTGTCTAACTTCAAAGTTGAGGGGGGTGACCACCCGTTGGGGCTCCAGTTTGAAGAGGTCCAGCTTACTGAACCTTTTCTTCCTAATAGCTTGAGGAGATGCCAGTTGGCTGGCAGTCTCGCTTTTGCATGCTTGACGATCTGTGCTCACGGGGCCGGACTTCAGCAGGAGGTTGTGAGCCGGGCCCGAGAACTCAATGTCGTTGTTCATACCTGTCAGGGAATCGGACAACCTCCAGTGGAGGTGTTTCTTATTCTGCACACTGATGGTGCTGGAGCTAGTACTAATGTGTGCGAGAATTGTACATTCCCATCCTCCTCTAATCTGGTCCTCCTGCCAACTCCATTCTAAGGAGAGGCAGTCCTTGAGATTGAGATTGTACCTGAGGATCTTATCCTTGAGCTCGGATTCGATGCTCTGGGTGATGTCTGCAAGTGCTGTTGCATGGGTCCATTCTTCCTTGGATGAGCTCGTGATCCTTATGCTTAGCGGGAGGCCTGGCAGGGCGTTGTTTCTAGCGTAGATCAGAATCTCCTTCTGGGCGTTTTTTTTCCCTTGACAGGACCGGCCAGATTCTTGCTCTGGCGTGTTCCTGCCCTGGTGGGGATGAGATTCCTAGTGAGGTGAAGTAGGAGCAGTGCACGTCTAAGTGCGTACGCTTCCTTCTTCCCCCTGGAATGACATCATGGTTCGGGGTGAGGGTTGTAGACTGAGATAGGACTTGTCTCAGAGAGGCGATCTTAGGGGTGTGTTTTTTCCTTCCCTGAAAAGTCCATCCCTCCCTCATCTCCTCAGGATTATCCATCGCGTCTTCAGCTTTTGGGTTGTCCCCCTCTAGGGCCGCGAAAGGGTTAGTGCTTGTAGCTGGTTGTGTAGCCTGGCTGCTGTCAGCGTTCCGGAAACCAAAATTGAGCATTGCCTTGGTCTTGTGGAAGTTTTCCAGGTGCTTGCTGAGCATTTGGCTGGGACTGTCGGGCTTGAGCTCTGGAACGCTTGCCTGCTCTGTCATAACGTGATCCGCTTCCGAGCTTCCTGGTGCTCCAGCCTAGCTGGAGCTTCTTGGTTGAGAGACAGCTCTAAGGAGCTTGTCTGAGCAATTGCCGATGGTTGGATCGGTGGGATGCTCTATTTGCCTAAGAGCTTCTGAGTTCACCGGGTTCCTCCTGGTGCGCGTTTGAGTGCTCCTGGCTTTTTGAGGTCGTGAAGGCCTGCCCCCCTGGTTTTGCTTTGGTTGGGGAGCTCCTCCTTCCGATTGCTTTCCGTCTGGCATGTTTGTGGAGAGGGGTCTGATGGGTGGAGTCACCCCTTCCCACGGTTTGCTTATGTTGGTGGTGCAGGATTGGGCATGGTGACCGAATCGCCTGCATTTTCTGCATTGATTCGGAAGACCGGAGTACAGAATTCTCTGTGCCATCATGTTGTTGGTCTCGGCTCCTTCCGCCATTGACGGAATTCGGATGTACCCCGGGAGCTTGGAGATATCCTTCAGCTCGATCGTAATCATGGGCCCTGCGGGCCTTTTGATGTAAGAATCTGTTGCTTCGATTTCAAACACCTCCCCAATCTTGCTGGCCATGATGGTCAATGCTCTGGTGTTCCGAAATTGCTCATGCAAGTTGGGGAATTGCACCTTGATTGCATGAGTGAGTTGAGCCTCTACTCCCTGAGAGCTTGCATCGAAGTTCGGAATATATCGTGAGAAGGAGAGGCACAAGCCACTCCAATCCACAACCGTTAGACGTCTGGTGGCTTTGACTCCCTCCTCGTCTTCGAACAAGATCTTGAAATATCCTCTTGTGAGGAAAGCGATCGAGACAAGAGGAGCCGGGAGATGTAATTTGAGGCAATCGAGCAGCGTTTTGAAGGTTGTTTTGCCCCCTAGAGTTCTACCAATTACGGTTCTTCTTGCCTTCTTGGCCGCATTTTCTTGCATCATGAGCACCAATTCCTTTGGAAAATCCACCTCAATTTCCAAGTTATAATCGATTGGCGATGGGCCTTGGGATGCTTCCCCGTCTGGGGAAGCAACACCTGTCCCGCTGCCTGGTTGCGCGATCAGAGTTTGGAGGGAGGGGGTCGTCACTGAGCTGATCGAGTTCTTGCATTGCGTGCCTCTCATCCTCGGCGCTTTTGCCCTGGCGGTGGAAAGGTCTTCCCTCTCCGACTGCCTGGCAGCAGCAGCTTCCAAGGTCTCCGAGCTCCTTCCTAAACCAACAGATGCAGAAGAAAGATCTGACTTGCGGGGGGGGGGAAGAGACTCCTTTCAGAGGTACCTGATGGGTGCAAAGGCCATCAGCGCCTTCGATTGTGCTCTCCAGAATCCTCGGCGCGACTTCCAGACGAGAAGATGTCGAGTGTGACCGTTGGAGAAGCTCTCCTCGAGGTCCGCCATCACTCTTGAGCAAGGAAGCTTGCTTTTCCTTGCTTGTTTGCTGTAGTTTCGGCCAATCCTGGGGCGCGATCGAGTTGGTCTAAAGGGTGCGCAGTCCGCCGAAGCTTTCGATCTTGCTCTCTGAAAGAATCCTCGCGATATCCAGAGAAGCGGCTGGCGGATAAGACCGTTAGAGAAGCTCTCCTCGTGGTCCGCCATCGCTCCTGAGCAGGAGAGCTTGCTCTTCCTCGCTTGTTTGCTGGGGTCTCGAGCGATCTTGAAGAGAAATCGAAGTCGCATGATCTGAACTCGCAATCCTTCCCTCTTCACAAATCATTTCCCCGGAGTGGGGAGAGATCGGTGTGGCAGGAGCTTCGCTGAGCTCTGGCGATGCTGAAACAATAGAGCCGTTGGTTGTAAGTAAGTTTTTCCTACCTGTCGGAGAGGAAGTTCGGGCGTTCCCGCCGTTTCTTGGTCTCAGTTTGAATTTGCCAAGTCCCGGCCGCGCACCACGTCCAGCTTTCCTTATCCTGTGAGCTACTAAAACAAACTCATTGAGCTTGGTGGTCTGTGAATCAGTAGCATCTGAGCAGACTTCCATCATTGTAGAGAGAAAGCGTTTAAGAATCGACTAAAAAAAGGTGCATTCGGATAGGGAAATCATGAGCCTCTTTGATACACGCTCAGACAGCAAAGAGCTCCCATCGTCAAGAGATGGATTGAACTTGACACGAAAAGCTCAGAGAAAGGCGGAGTTGTGGAGAGGCACAGAGTATACTATAAAGGGGAAGGTGGTGGCTTCCCCCAAGTTTGGGTTGTGGTGAGTCTAAGTTTGCTCGTGGCTCGTCCTAGCGCCAAAAATGTTTCAACCATGCACTAACTAACTTGTTGTTTGGTTTGTGCAGATCTGAGTGAGTGATTAAGTGCTTGTCATTCTTCCTAGTCCCATCCCGGAACTCCAGCATGCCCTTCTACCCCTCAAAGTGCTACGAGTAAGGGAGTGTGCCCCAACTTTTTGGTCTTCCATCGTTTTCACTTCAAACTCACATTTGGAGTCTATCCAGGAGTTAGGGGGTGCGTTATAATACCTGTATGTCAATCTAAACATGCACATTATATGTGGGGGCAAAATGTAATACTTACATTATGACTTTAAACCACACTATACATGGGAAATGAAATGTAATACTTGCATGAAAATTTAAACATGCACATTGTATGTGGGGGCAAAATGCAAAACTTGCATTATGACCTTAAATCACATTATATATGGGAGATGAAAATGTAATACTTGCATGACAATCTAAACATGCAGACTATATGTGGGGGCAAACTGTAATACCCACATTATGACTTTAAATCCACATTATTTATGGGAAAAAAAAAAATCAATATTTGCATGACAATTTAAACATGCATATTGTATATGAATGGCAAAATGCAATACTGACATTATGACCTTAAATGCACACTATCTATGAATGGTTAAAATGCAAATCCATATGTCATACATGGAACATTCTTAGTGGAATTCGATGACCATATTAAATCCATCCAAGGAGATTGATTTACCTAACTTAGCAAAAAAACCAAAAAATAATAACAAAATGATTATAAAAAAATCATACCATTGATGTTAAAAGATGATGCCACATTCAAAAAAATTGTGGCATGATTTGAAACACAACTTAAATAGATCAACACACATTTCATCAAACCCTTAATTAACCCAAAATAATCCTAATGGTGGATGGTCTCAACGAAATATTTCTACAAACAAATACAAATGGATAACAAAAAAGTCTAATAATAACTATGTTTTGAATTTTCAAGTTAATTAATTCAAAATTATATTGAATGGAAACATTAGCCTTAAAGTTTAAAACTAATTACCCCAAAATATTTATATGTAAACCTAAAAAAATTTAGTAGTAAATGTCATAAAAATTAATAACTATATAAACATATACAAATGCCATACAAACTAATATTCTAATTGTGAATGATAAATTAATATTGAAACATAATGAAAAGAAAAAATTAAACAAATGAAACAAGAGTTTATTCTTTTACTTTGGTGTCCTCAACTTGAGGGCCCAACTTAAGACCTTCTCCATTCACCTTGAAAAGAGATAAAATGAGTCTTATTACAAATATTTGTATGTGAAAATCTCCCACCAAAATCCAACCTAGGATTGATTTAATTATTATTAAATAATGTGCAAATGTTCATAAATGTTTGATGTTTCTTTAACTTTAAGTTTATCAAGCTTATTGCTTAATTAAAAAAAATACATCTTGCATTAAATGGTCCAAAGTGGAAGCAAAAGACTACCGCCATAAAATTTCTACAATTGCAATACCTTCATTTGGGGTTAGTGGCTTGTTGTCATCACGAGTTTGAATAGGACTAAAATAGATGTCAGTGGGTTATTTGCAATACCCACATTTTATGTTATAATTATGTTAAATACATTCAATTGAAGTCCACAATTTGCAAGTTTATAGGTAGGTATGATGATGGGTGGGTAGGTAGGTTTTGCCAAGAAGAAAGAGTTTAGCCAAGAAATAAAGATAATTAACCAATAAATATAAAGGTTTTATTGAGATGTAAAAAATTAGTTAGGTAATAGGAAACGTTAATAAGAAAAATATAGAGTTTTTGCCAATAGTTAAAGATTTAGCCAATAAATAAAAAGGTTTTGTGGAAAGGTAAATACTTAAACAATAATAAATAAAGGTTTTGCCAAGTGATAGAGTTTTAACAAAGAAAAGATAATTTTTTTGCCAAATAGTAAATGTTTAATCAAGAAAAGATAGAGGCTTTGCTAAGTGCTAGAGGTTTAGCCCAAAAAATAGAAGTTTTGTTAAAATGTAAAGGTTTAGCTTAGAAAAGATATAGGTTTGCCAAAAAGTAAAGGTTCAGCCAAGGAGTAGAAAGGTTTTGCTAAGAGGTAAGGTTTAATCGGGGAGTAGAAAGGTTTTGTTGAGATGTAGAAGTTTAACTACGAAATAAAAAGTTTTGGTAAGAAGTAGAGGTTTAGCTAGGGAGTGGAAGAGTTTTGCCAACAAGTAGAGGTTTAATTAGGGAGTAAATTTTTTTAATCAATAAATAAAGGTTTAATCAAAGAGTAGAAAGGATTTGTTGAAAGGTAGAAGTTTAGCCAAGGTGTAGAAAAGTTTTGCTGAAAAATAAAGGTTTAATTAGGGAGCAAAAAACTTTTGCCAAGAAATAAAGGTTTAGGCAAGGAGTAAAAAGGTTTTGTTGAAAGGTGGTGGAGGTCTAGCTAAGGAGTAGAAAGGTTTTGCAGATAAGTAAAGGTTTAGCCAAGGCATTGAAAAGTTTTGCCAAAAAGTAGAGGTTTAGCTAGGGAGTAGAAAAGTTTAGCCAAAAAGTAGAAGTTTTGTTAGGGAGTAGAAAAGTTTTGCCAATAAATAGAGATTTAACCAAGGAATAGAAAGGTTTTGCCGATAAATAAAGGTTTAGCTAGAGAGTAAAAAGGTTTAGCTAAGAGGTAGAGATTTAATTAATAAAGGGTATAAAATAAATAGGTAAAAGGGCTGGTTGTAGTTGGTGGCTAGGGACAAGATGTAGGTGAATAGGGTAGCTTGGTCAGTAGGATAGCTAGGTTGTAGGATAGTTAGGTGGGAGGGTAGTATGGAGGTTTGGGCTAAGAAAAAAAGGGCCAAGAAAAAAAAAAACCAAAAGTCAGCAACCAAAATAAGTTGATTATGGTACTATGTTGGTTAACTAAGGGTTAGGAAGGGGGTGAAAAAAGGTGGCCCAACCTATGGACTGAATGGCCAACTTGTGCAGTCATGGGGGCCAGTTAATTTTTTTTGTTTTCGAAATGTTATTTGGATTTTTTATGCACTCATGGGAAGAATGTTTTTTAACCCATTGCAACCTCCACCAACTACCACAACTAAGCCCCCTTTCTTCGCTTTGATTGCTTCAACAATGACATTTGCTTCATGTATTTCTTTGAGGTAGTATATACCTTACCTTGCACATCAGCTTCAAGTGTTTTGAAATCTTTCAAATCAATGTATTGCATGAGAAATCATGGAATACAACCACATTCATGGACATGCCAATATTAAAACCTTGGGTACATGTAGCAAAACAAAAGACCTACAATTGTATCCTTGCTTTAAATCCAAACAAAATTGATTAGGGTAAAAGAAAAGCAAGGTTCATTGTGGTGCCTATTGCAACAATCAAAGTGCCATATTGGTAAATCACCCCTACAATTGTCATCGCAATTTTGTTTTCAACATCTGCTTTTACAATTTTAGTGCTTAAGTGTAGATCAATCCTTGCATTTGTTGCAGTGTAAAAAGCCTTTCAATATTTGCAAGTAGGTTTTAGAAAACAAAGTCCTACTTTTGAACAATTTGAGCTGAAAGCATTGTTCTTCAAACCAATCATTCCCTTTGATGCACAAACATTATTGGATTTGATAGTATAAATTTATAGATATGAACTCTAGACTTTCAAAGCATAAGAATATATGGCACAAAGTGTAACCATTTGCAAGGTACCATTTAGGTGGTTGTTTCTTTCTGCTACTACCCACACAAACATGAAATCTTGGGAGCCTCGCAGGCCATGCCAAGGATAATTCCTATAGAGATGAGGGGAATGTTTTTCTTTTGATCAAGAGGAGCTAAGCCAATAACCCAGATCACACAGCAAACAAGTAGTTGGAAAATCTTTGTTATTTTCCTGTGAAATACCTTTAGGAAAAATATATGTTTTCTTCAAAGTTGGTCGTTCATATGGTGCCACCTATAAGGCACAAGTATACAACTTGTGTCACCTCCACATGTATGCAATTTCTGCTACATGTTTATACAAATGTATACACATTAGATGCTTCAATGGAAGAAGCCATGCATGATGGCTTATGGATTAGCTATTCAATTAGAGCACACATATCAAACTCCATCAACCAACAATTGGCTTCAAATACTTGTAAAACCAGTATAAGGCTATTAGAGGTGGATCGAGATTTGAGCAACATACTTCTTCCTTGGAAAATACAACAAGTTCTCTTAGTTGAAAACCTAACTTCACAAACTCATGAGCTGCATAGCCCTACACATGAACATAAAAACTCAAATCATGATTAGGAACAAGCCAATGTTCAAAAGTACCAAAACCACTTTCCAAGATTTTCAAGAAACAAGGTCATTCATTGCATTTTCCCAAACTAAATAGGTGATGTTTGGACTTTGAATCTCATATCCATTGACAAAATCTATCATAGCTAACATTTCAAATATTAATGTTGGTTGTAGATGTGTTTCAAGCTTCATCTCAAATCCCTTAACACACATCAATTCCATAACAAATCAATTACCCAACATTCAAAATGCAAAACCCAATAATCTTCCAAGCAAATTTTGAACCTAAGTCATGATGCGTGCTAGATCCAATTAAAGAACAAGCTTCATTTACACCTGCAACGCCTCCACTAATAATGATGTACTTGTACCTCTTTTTCGCCATAACTTGTCCCTAGAGAGAAAGAAAGAGAGATATTTTTTTTAGAGTATTGTTTTGTTATTGGAAACTCAATTAAATTACAAAATCTGATTTTGGAAAGAGAAATTGGTTTGGTAATGAATAACAGTGTGAAATTTGGTAATGAAGCTATTTATTTTGGTGCCAAATTTCACATTGCTATGAAATTTTTTGGGGAAAAAATAAATTGTGACAAATTCAATGTTTAAAAAAAAACTTCAAAAATAAGTAAAACCATTTAAAAAAAAAACCATTAGATATCTATAAGAATGTTAAAATATTTTCCTTTCATATTGTTTTTAGCCAAATTTAGTTAAATGGACATATGCATGATCACCACCTTAGCTGCGTCACAAAATTGAAAAACAAAAACACTGAAAAGTATCATGTAAAACAAAAACATCCCATATCTTTTATTAAAAAAAAACATACGTTAAAAAAAGAATATTCTCATTCAATGTTTTGTTTCTCAACAAAATCTCAACTTGAAAATATAATTTCAATTTATATAAAGGATTTTCCATTGAAAAAATTGCCCAAATTCACCAAATTTAGATTTTTTCTTTTTAAATCACCATATTTTTATGAGAAGTTCCAATATGTAACCAAAAATATACAAAGATTTTGTTTTGTTTTGTTTTCTTATCTAGCATGTAGTCAAGTCTGATTAAATCATCTTATGGATGATCACCATTTCAGCTACATCACAAAATTGAAAAAAAACCCCTAATTTTACATTTAAATTATTAGTTTAAAGAAAAAATTGGATTTTACCGTTTGAGATAAAAAAACAAAAAATAGGCAAGTAGTCCAAACAATGGATATTTTCATGCTAAAGATAGAAATGAAGTTCAGTTAGACATTCTTGTTGGACACCCTTGGCCTCTATCAACCATCTCGCTTTGGCCTTTTGCATTTCCTCCTCTTGTTCTTTGGTTTCTTCTATCATTTTGCGTTATTCCAGAGAGTCCGTTCTCATTAAAAATTATTGTTTGAGGGAAGTCTAGTTTAGTTCGAAATCCAGGTCCATTAAACGTGGTGGGAAGCATTAGGAAATGATGGCTTTCTTTGTGCATGGTGAACCCCAAATAGTGAACTTTTTGTGTCTCTCCTCATTGTGTTTTGTGTGTTTTGTGCTTCTGTTGGTTGAAGTGCCTATTGTATTTGTTGTCATGGGGAAGATTTTTTGACCAGAAGTTGGTTTGTCGGGAGTTGGTTTTAGGTATTCAAGGGTTGCTTTAGGGTGTAAAGTGAGGTTGCAAACATTAGTTGTCGAGGGCACACGATGGAGCAATAATTTCAATTTTTTGAAAATATATTGGCACTCTTTGAAGGTAGAATAAATACATTGGAAAACGAAAAAGTAAACCTCCTTGGGAAGGTAAATTAGTAAGCGGTTGTCCATAGTTTTGAGAGGCATTAGTTTACATGAATGATGGAATAGGATGCTTTGATTTGGGCATCATTCTTTGTCAAAATTACATGCGGTGAAGTTTTGATGGAGGAGAACCTACTTTCCAAGCCAAACAAAAATAGAGAACATCCAAGGACGACATGGTATTATGATAGAAAAGATGAAAACATGTTATTAGCATGGTAGCACAAATGGGGTTAGAGGTGGAGGTTTTTGTCACTTTAGTAGATGCATGGATTGAGGAACAAAATCTGAGTGCACATTTTAATCTTGGAGAGCATGGGCATAGAGCGTCAGATTGTCGCTACTTGTTCCATAAGTCTCCATAGTTGAAAAGTTAGTTTGCTCATCAGGCAAACTATAATTGAGTTATTTGGCAGTCCTGGTGACACTACCTTTAAGAAGACACAAATTCTAGTTGTTACATTTGGTGGGTAGCACTTAGAGAAAGGTGCTTGTGCCTAATTTTTGTCTTAACTGTTGTGATAAATTTTGGGGTGTGTCATAGCATGTATGCTTCCTAACATATGATTTGATTTACAATGTCCAAGTTGGTAATAATATCATTCAATAGTCTCCATGTGATTTTTGAGCATGTGCAATTCTTTTAGTGTTAAGAGAAATGTGTTGAGTATCACAAGAATAATGACATCAAGAATCAAAATAGTGAAACCATGTTGAAGAACTTAGAAGGACAATGATGAAAATGAGGTATGTATTTTTTTTGTACCCAATTTCTTTTGAAAATAAAGACTCTTTTGAATTGTTGTTTCATGCAAATGTGTTAGTAAAATATACCTCCAATATTTGGGTCCCTTTATTGGAGCTTGAGATTTAGCATGATGTGTTTGAATTAAATCTAATTGAGCTAATTTGAGTATTTTGTTGTGCATAATTGAGTTAGCAACAATGAAGGTGAAAAAGTTTGTGTGCCCATAATTTTCCATGTGTGAAGATAAGTAAAAAACAAATAAATCCAAATGCTAAACATAACATTTTTTCATAATAGCTATGTCAAGGTGATTCTATATTTGGTCACAACCTTGTAAATGAATTGGAAAAACCATTTAGTCATTTTATCATTCAGTTTCACAAAACATTCATAATGAAAACTACAATTGAGTTTCTTTTGTTGTTGGGTGAAATGAGTGCCATTGTTGCTCCCACTTACTTCCAAGTTCCAATCCTTGCCTTCTTGCTTTTTTTTTTTTTTTTTTTTTTTTTACGGTATAAGGTATTAGCCTAACTTTGGAAATTGGAATGATGTGGTTTTTTTTTGGTTTATTTTTTGTGTTTTAAGAGGAATGTTCACAAGGTGTTATGTGTGAACTTTTCTTTTTTGGGGAACTTCATGAAACCTTTCATATCACCACTACATTCATGAGACAATAGAGAGGAAAGACATAAATGTTATTTATGTGCTTTCATAAGAACATGATGCCAATATTTTTATGAAACCTTTAGGAAAGATTAGATTTTAGTATTTGAGAGGACAAATAGGAATCTATGATCTTGAAATAGTATAATAGGGTTTGAGGGAGGGTGTAAAAATTAGTTGTTAAACACATCCTACTTACTAACTTTAGATTAAGTAGTTAGTTCCTTGCATGCAAACATGTATGTAAGCTTTAGTGAATTAGTGTTGTAACTAGCGTCAAATGAAAATTAGCACTCTTTCCACTCCGGTGTTGGAGAACTCGATTAATCATCAACCTTCACCATTTTGTTAAGTAGACTCGCTAGAAACTTCTATAGCAACTTCTATAACACCATAGGATCTCGATGATCGTGTTCACAAGAATTCTTTCATGTATAAATATTACCATGTATTTTGGATTATATCTTGTAATCCTTAATTACAATAAAACATAAGTTCTTCATAATATCACCAACAATACCAGTTGTTGTGTTGGCTACTAATGTCATGTAGAGATTAGGTGTCACATGCAACCACTGACCAATACCCTAATCATCAAACATTGATAAAATGGGTGACAAAACATTTGAACAAGCATTGGGTGCACCACCATACAACAATTGTCCATAATGTATTTGTAACATTTTCCAAGCAAAACTTGGAAATCACCTTTCCAAACTACTCCCCAATGTTAGAGACTTGCCAATCTTGAACACATATCCATTGATCACACAACAGATCAAAGGTTGATGTTGTACCATTTGGGCAAAAGTGGGCAAGATTGTTGTAGTCTGAACAAGATTCAAGATCAGAGCCAAAGTACTAACAAGATTGCTATCAAATCCCATTGACATGACATGGATTCTAAAAGTTTAATTTTGAGACTTACCATGAGTAGTATTTGAACAATGGAAGTGTGACTCCAACAAGGAAGGAAGCTTGCCCAAGGTATGTAATGCAATGCCCTAGTGAATTTAGGGTTTGATGTACCAAGCATAAGAAGTGAACAACTTTTTGTAATCAATTGAATTTTGAGAAAGTTTCTAGCTTCTTGTGTATCTATGCAAGGATTTTCTAGCTTTGTTGGCCTTGTCTATCAAGGCAAAGATATTGTGTTTGGGTTCATTATAGAGTATAGTAGCTTAATGGATTTTGGCCCCTACCTAATAGGTCTATTTTTATATGATGATTTTTGAAAGATGATATTTTGACTTCTGTTGAAACTTGAGATTAGTTATAGAGTTATAATATGGTGAAGGATTTTGGCTTTTTTTAGAGGATTTTTTGAAGATTATATTTTTGCATGGTGAAATATTTGAGTTTTCATAATTCTTCTTTTGCCTTAAGATACCTTTTAATTGTAAATGGCAATGCCACAGTGTGACACACCCCTTGTCTGTGGTTTAACTATCCACAGTGCATTCATGCTTTCAGCTGCTCAAACCCTAACCCTAACCCTAATTCTAGCATTGAGCTTTGTGCGTTTTCCGAAATCTTTGATACTGTTGTTTTCGAGCGCACGCTCGCTGCGCCCCAATCCGACTCTTCTTCTTCTTCTTCTTCTTGTGGTAGAATCCGTACAGTTGTAATGTTTGAGTGATGTGTGAAGGTTGCTATTCTTTTGTGGGGTCTTTTGTGGGTTCATTTGTAATTTTTTTTTTAAAGGGTGTGCATTCTCCAAGTTCAGTAGAAGAATCTGCATGTAGTTGTGGTGTGGGAGGAGTTGGACGGGGAGTGCGGACGGACCGGGGAGAAAAAGGGTGGCTGGCAATCATGCCGCTCTATGATTTCGTGGTGATGGTGAAGCCTGCTGTGGATAGACGTAACCTCGTGGAGTTTATGACTAGAGTTGGACAGTGCGTCTACACTCGAAGCGGCGTGGTTACAAACATCAAGTCCTTTGGTAGAGTGAATCTCGCCTACAACATCAAGAAGCGGGATCGTCGCTTCTCCGAGGTGAATTTGTGATAGAAGAACCCGAAACCCTAAAACCCTTTTCTCACTTTATTCATTCATTCATTTGCTCGTGTTTTCAAGGATCTGCTCTTGGCCTCTTCATTGCAAGGGCGTCAAACCCACCATTGATTGCATACTGGATTGTCATCTTCTCTTGTTGTTAGATCCTTTGCAAGGGTGGAGGAGGAGTCTTCTTTGTTGTCTCTGGGACCAACCAGTCATCCAAAGCTTGGAAACCCTGAGATAGCTTGAGAGTCTTGGTAGAGAGAGATATTTGGCAACCTTGCTTTGTCTACTATGGCAAGTTAGAAAGTTTTTGGCATCCAAGGAGGAAGCAGGTTTGATAGAGGGTGAAGAGATACTTAGTCCATACTTGTCAGTGGAAAATGATGTATTTTTCCCTGTTTTAGTTCATTTAAAAGTTGTTGTTCTTCTTCTCTAGTCCCTTTCTTGCACACCAGTGATGATGCATGGAGCAGTGACTGAAGAAGATTGTGCCATTGTGCAGGCACATATGATGCAGATGACATTCATGGTCAACCCACAGTTCCACCAGGAATTGAGTTACTTAAACAAAGATGAACGACTACTACGGTGGATGATGATTCGCAGCAGGGGCAATGCTTGGACCAAAATCGGCAAAGATTAGGTTTCTGTAAATTTCAGTTTCTATTGGTTTTGTACAATCTATAATTTTTTTAAGAACTTGACTAATGAGATTTTCCAAGGCCATTTGTTATTAAATCACTTGAGTTCTTTGTGTAAATTTCCTCATTGCCATGTAAGAATGTAGTTTGCATATGGAATTATATAAGATCCACTTTAGGTTTGGTCATGATAAATGATTTGAATTTTAGAATCAGGGAATATGTTCAATCATTTATGCTTGATTTGTATGGTTGGAGTGGTCCATCAATGTAGAAAGTGATCCAATAAATCCATTTGGGTTTTATTTGGGTGGGTAGGAGAATGAATGAGTTTGCACATCTTTGTTATACAGAAGTCTTTATTCAACCATAGCTTTGTGTCAATTCTCATGATCCAAGGATGATCCAAAATTTTCATAGAGTATAATTTCCATGCTAGGTTTAGGGTTTAGGGTTT